>Ga0265316_10003500_pt1 | contig 15848 bp, 13 predicted proteins | sample 4522metaG_FD_202092 | JGI IMG/M metagenome (GOLD analysis project Ga0265316, IMG submission 202092) | Rhizosphere microbial communities from Carex aquatilis grown in University of Washington, Seatle, WA, United States - 4-5-22 metaG | ecosystem: Host-associated > Plants > Roots > Rhizosphere >...
ATCTTTCTTGATTAATTCCATGCGTGTTTTAATTTCATGGATACGGTCATGCACCGTTTGTAATTTTGTTTCCTTATCTATGACATATTCAGGAGTGGTAATTTTCCCCACATCATGGAGCCACGCGGCCATGCGTAATTCACGCAACTGATCATCAGAAAATTTTACAGCGGCGAAACACCCCTGCTGTGTTTCATTTATCCTCTCGGCAACGGCCATTGTCAATTCAGCAACGCGGCGTATATGGCCGCCTGTATAAGGAGATTTTTCATCAATGGTTGCCGCGATTGTTTTAATAAACGATTCAAATAGATTCTCTAAATCATGAATTAAATGGCTATTGGAAAGAGCAACTGCCGCCTGTGACGCTAAAGACAGAATAATTTCCTGTGATTCAGGCTGAAAATTTATTACTTCGCCGGTTGTCGTATCTAGAGCGTTCAAAAGCTGTAAAACGCCGATAATGTCATTTTCGTGATTACGTAAAGGCACGACAAGCATTGATTTGGAACGATAACCGGTATTTTTATCGAACTTCTTTGTTCCTTCAAAGTTGAAACCCTGAACGTCGTAAACATCGGCAATATTTATGATCTCGCCGGAAATAGCCGCGTAAGCGGAAACATTGGCTTCATTGGCGCTGCCGTCGGCATTTTTTAAATTAACGGCCTGCCATGTTATAACTCCACCGGTGCCACCCATGCGAATATTCAATGAATTATTTTGCACAATTGCGAATTGAAGCTCAGTCTCGTCGTCCGACATGATATAAAGCGTGCCTGCATCGGCATTGGTCAATTTACACGCTTCATCCACAATATTTTCCAGAAGATGATTGATATCTTTTTCGCCGGATAGCGCTATGCCAATTTGGATCAGACGTTTGATTTGGTTATGATAGGCAAGGTAGCCGTTTTTATTTTTGATGATCTCCCTCATACATACTTTCAGGCAATTTTTCTTAGTTGAGGTTATCTTCGTCAATCATTTTAAAAATTTGTTCTGCATGTAATACTTGTATCATATATTAAGTTATTGTTCAGCTATTTTGTTTATTTCCGATTGAAATGTTGTATGAATCAGGAAAATAAGAAAAACAACATTACAGAAAGTTATCAATACGCATCGCCCTATATTATCCATTAGGTCGAGCATTATGAAGGTCAGGCAATTACTTTGGTCCTGGCGGCTTTGCGCAGGTGCAATTTTAAGCGCATTCGCAAAAAAATGGCCCTTCACGTGCAGAAAGCCATGCTATAGCATCATAAAAACAGGTAAGTAAATTGTTGTTGGGTGAAGTGGTCAACGCCCCATGAATTTGAGCCAGGCAAAGGCCTGGCTCTTTGATCCTTACAACTCTTCTCAATCAAAACCATATTCCCGGTTACATGACCGACATGATAATAGTGAGTCGCGTAAGTAATACCGGATGAGATAAAAGTCCCTTGATTTTTATTTTACCGCCCAACAGCAAGCCCAGAACATGCCTACCCGCTTCATCAAAATAATACGGCAGGCCCCAGCGTACACGGAGCATGTTTAAATCCATTACTTTATCCGATTGCGTTGTGATTACGACGGCAGAGTCCGGACTGACTCCCTGCTCTATGGTGAGCTTGCCGTGATTGAAATGAAGGCTTATCGCGGTTTCAATATCCTGCAAGTTTATTGCCGCAATGCCGCGCATTTTTTTATAAACAAGGTACTTTGCCTCTGATTTTTCGATATTGCCGGCCAGAAGATCCTGCACAATGAACGAAAAAGGAACATCTGCCGCATTATTGATTATATTCAATTCCATATATTCTCCATCAAAAGCTACAAAGCTTTGCGGTAAATTTCCAGAACTTCATTCTTGTCTGAAACACAGCAGATATTGTTGACAATAGCGCCGTCGGCGATGCTTAGATCAGCCGCTTTGATTATATCTGCTTCCTTTACACCGAATTCAGAAAGCTTCAGCGGATGCCCGATTTTTTTAAGCATAGCAAATATCTCATTCACCGCCGCTGTTGCCGCCTTTTTCGGTTCATCATCGCGTGTGCTCACGCCCAACGCCTGCGCGATTGTGGCGTAAATATCGATTGCATCCTGATCGCCATCGCTAATATTAAAATCCATACAGTATGGCAGCAAGATGCCACAGGAAACTCCGTGCGGCACACGAGCGACGGCGCCGATGGAATGAGCCATTGCATGCACCAGCCCGACCATCGCGTTACCGAATGCCCACCCCGCCATAGTTGCCGCCAGTTGCACCTGCCCGCGGGCGTTTATATTGCTGCCGTCTTTTATGCACTGCGGGAGGTAAGCGCTCAAAAGCCGGATGGCATGCAGGCCCATGGCATCGGCCATAGGTTCGCGCTGCACGGATGTCATTGCCTCTATAGCATGGGTCATGGCGTCCATACCGGTGGATGCGGTAAGTAACGGAGGCAGTTTCAACGTTAGTTGCGGATCGAGAATGGCCGCGCGCGGCGCGTTATAGGATTCCACAATTAATATTTTCTGCCCTTTATCCTTATCGTAGATTACCGCTACCCAGGTAACCTCGCTTCCCGTTCCGGCCGTTGTCGGGATAACGATATGCGGCGTCTGCAACCGTGTTAAAAGTTGGATGCCTTCAAAATTAGCCAGCGACCCGCCTTCGGTGAGTAGTATGCACATGCATTTGGCAGTATCAATCACACTGCCGCCCCCAATGCTGATAACGATATCCGCGCCCTTGTCTCTGGCAAAGGCAGCGCCGCGATTGACAACATCAATGCCTGTATCCTGAGGCACATCGCTGAATACGCCAACGCATTTATCGCCCAGAGTTTTCACTATTTTTTCCGAGAGACCCGCTTTGATAATTCCCGGATCGGTAACTACTACGGCACGAGAGCAACCCAGAGCGCTCATTTCGGATTCCAGTTCCGACGTGGATGAGCCGCTGCCGAAAATAATTTTTGTCGGGCCAAAGTAAACAAAAGATAAACTGTCATCGTAAACCATCTCGTTCTCCTTATCCTGCCGGATCCCTGTCCACCGGCGGTAGATTTTTTAACTATATATTCTTAATTGTAGAGACAAAGTTTCAAGCTTCGTCGGGAAATAACGTGTTTACTTCCGTCAAAAGATCGACCACTTTGTTGATCGTTTTGACATTGCGCACAACGTAGGTCAGATCACCCTTTAATTTCAGCTTCCCCTGCATCAGAGCTTTGGTCGCGTCGAGTTCTTTTTTAGCGACTTGCTTCCAGCGGGAGTAATCACCTGTCATAACGAATTTAGCCGTTTGCGCTTTAGCCTCGTCGCAGATTAAAAATTCAAGCGCATCGCCATGCCAGTAATCCGTAAACATATAAACGGGCTCGGGGACGTTTTTTGAAGGATCGGCGTTGACCGTTATGGAAACGCTTCCTTCCCATTCTTTGGCAATTTCTCTGTACTCTTTGGATCCATTGATTATTTTTTTCCACGCATCCATCCATTCCTGAGTAAACGCTTTGTATGCTTCTGCCATTTTCCATCCTCCATTATTTTTTTATAGTTTATTTTGTAATTCTAAAAGGCCAAACTCGACCATTTTTTTCTTTAGGAATTCCATCAGCATTTAAACCGTAACCGCGTACTATTCATCGCGTAATAGTTTCATATCCGGCACTGAACCTGCCCCTGCATCCATTTCTTTTTCGGCAAAATATCATCCGCGCCGGTAATGCCCGGCAAATTATTGATCCGGCCCTTCAGCCTCCAATCGTGTGCGCGGCATTTAAGAAAATCTTTAAAGGTGAAACGGAAACCCGTAATGCCATTAAAAGCGTCGTGGACTGTTTTCGGCGCCATGCTATAAAGAAGAAAGTGGCGGATGGAGAGGCTAAAGTCCTGCATGCAGAGTTTTTCCGCAAGACGGACATCATTGGTTAAGTCAACTTGTAAAAATTTCCCCGCGTAGCCGTTTTGCACGACAGCCCCCATAAGATTGCGTGAAAATATAAATTTATTGTTACTTAACTTGCATTCAGAACTGGTTGCGTTTATTTATCAGGTATTGAACTAAGGGTCAAGGTAAATTGACGTATATTAAACACGATAATATAGAGGTTGAAAGAAAATGAATCTAAGTTATAACCGTCTCATCCGAAAATAATCCAAACATAAACAAACTTACTATTTTAACCGGTTAATATTGAAGATTCTCCAAGGCAAGCCGCGGAGAGGCTTCGATTCTTAAGGAAGATTATAATTATATAAACGCTTGCTTATTCCGTAGCACGCTACAGGAATGCGTTCGTTTCTGAATTCTTTAAACGCTTGCTTACCCCCCCCACTACAAGCGAAGGGGTTTGCTCGCTTGTGAATTCAAGACGTTCAAACTGACGGGAAATCGCCCTTATGTTAATTGCGTTTCCTAATCCATGGACCGCGTGTTCGACTCGCGCCAGGGGCACCAGTTAAATCAACAGGAACAGCAACTTAAATAGAAGAGTAACGGATTATTAAAATTAAATAATTCAAACTATATTTTATATATTATTCAAATTATCCGAAATTATTAGCAATTAATTGACTTCTTTGATATGCATACTTACGTATCATGATAAAATTGTGGTAATGAGTACACTTTATCCATAAATAAAAGGAACAGGAGAAATAATCGGCATGAAAAAAGAAGATTGTATTCTTTTCAGCGGCGGTGCTCAGGGTGCGGAAGCGGAATTTGGCATCAACGCGGAACAAATGGGAATCGAAGAAATTAATTTTACGTTTCCCGGACATATTATAGTCCGAACACAGGGTTTGCGTGTTCTTAATCACGAAGAATTGAAAAACGGTGATATCAGCCTGGAATATGTTTCCAAATTAATGAATCGGCGTTACACTGATAACCCGACATTCCGTAAAATTCTGCAAAGTATCTGGTATCAGATCAATAATGGTCAGGAAATATTTGTCATCGGAGAGATATTGGAAGACAAGACCGTTAAAGGAGGTACCGGTTGGGGAGCCGAATTCAGCAAGATATGCAACAAGCCGCTGTATGTATTCGATCAAAAACGCAATTCCTGGTTCATATGGAACCGTCTTGATTGGATAGAATGCAAAAAAGGAAATGAACCGGTAATCAGTCAACCTCATTTCACCGGAACAGGAACGCGATTTCTTGAAGAAGGCGGCAAAAAAGCAATTAAGGAATTATTCAAAAGAAGCTTCTAATACTCGCGCGCTTATCTGAAGCAAACAAAATCGATAAGGAATTGCAAGTTCCCATGCTGATGGATATCGTTTACCAGCACCATGAGCGAATAGACGGTTCCGGATATAGGGATCAAAGGACACAAATATTCTCATCGAAGCCCGCATTCTTGCCGTGGCGGATGTGGTGGAAGCCATGATGTCTTATCGTCCTTACAGGCCAACGCTGGGACTTGAAATTGCGCTGGCGGAAATTGAAAACAACGCGGAAATTCTCTACGACCGCAGGGCGGCGGAGGCTTGCTTAAAGGTGTTCAGGGAGAACGGCTACCAGATTACATGAGATGTTAAATCGGTTTAAGAGCCGGACTATTGATTGCTGTTATACTTTCCCCTTTCTATTGACATAAAATTATCATTTATCTATACTTCCCCCGTTAAAATTTGTTAAGAATAAAGAGACTAAAGACCAATGAAATTAAAAAAGCGCGTATGCATTGTCAAAAGAGTGGCTGAAGGAAAGTTCTAATATCAAAGAGGGTGTAAAACCATGGTAATAGACTGCCATTATCATCTGGATGAACGCATGCTGAAGACCAATGATCTCATTGCCAGAATGGATGAAACTGGCGTGGAAAAGATAGCTCTCATAGCCGGTATGGTCGATCCGCTGCCCGAAACTCCGCCGATTGTTATAAGGATGCTCCAATTTCTTCTTACACACAGTTCCCTCCGATTTATAGGAAAGGCGGCGGCGGCAAATTTTACAGACGAAGGAGCCATTAACATACTTGGCAAGATATATAAAATTTATCCGGATCCAGATAATCAACCGGTGTTTAGCATGATCGAAAAATATCCGGGCAGATTTTATGGATGGATTTTTGTAAATCCCCGCGGCAAAAATGATCCCTTAAAGGAAATTAATACATGGGCCAAATCATCCGGTTTTATCGGGATCAAGGCGCATCCCTTCTGGCACCGCTATAATCCCTCCAAATTGCTGCCCGTGGCCGAGCAGGCAGTCCGTATTAATAAACCGCTTCTTATTCACTTGGGATTTAATGAGCATGGAGATATCCTGGAACTTATCAATACATTACCGGATTTGAAGCTCCTTCTCGCGCATGCTGCGTTTCCCTGCTACGCCGATACATGGACAATAATCCGGAAAAAGAAAAATATTTGCGTTGATCTTTCAGCCGCGGCTTATGTCGGCGAAAAAATCACCAGAGATGTGGTTGATTACCTCGGTGCGGACAGGTGCTTTTACGGCACTGATGGCCCTTTTGGCCCACATGCCGCCGACGGAAAGTTCGATTACGGATATCTTAAAAGAAGACTTGAAAAGCTGTTTCCATCGGAGAAAACGAGGAAATCGCTTTTAGGTGAGAATTTCGCAAAATTTGCCGGAATATAACAGCCCCAACGCCGGAGCAAAACTAAAAGTATATCTGGCACCATTTCTAAATTAATAATGATATCGAGGCGACGAGGCGTATGTGAGCAGCATCATAATGGCTTAACTCACCGGCAAGGAAATGAGTTATTTACATTTTCCCCCCTTCGGATGTGCACTTCCGGATTTATATACGTTTTGGGAACAGACAACGGCTCAGACATACGCTGGATTGTGCTGATAACAAAGATAGCATTTTAATTGGAAGCACATTTTCTTTAAGGAAGCGCATAATAAACAGAACATCATCTTGCCGGGAATTTTCGTCAATATGACGACAACTTCTTTTAGGAATGGTAAATATGGAAAACTTACTCTGCCGGGAATGTCCCAATGGTTGCAATCTCACCCTAGATTGGGAAAACGCGGAAAACGTTTTCATCGCCGGGAATAAATGCGCCGGCGGCGTTACCTACGCAGGCCGCGTAATCCGCAAAGATAAAAAAACGCGCGTTCACGCCAGTGCGGAAACTCCTTTATTCAGCAAAGAAATATTGGAAGCTGTTGCCGGGCTCTGGCAGGTGCAACTTAAAAAATTACATTACAATCTTCCTGTTCAGGGAAGTCCCGAGCGGTCGGTTTTTCGAGTCGTTCTGGAAGATAAAGATGGCATGTTTTTTGTTCTGGAGCAAATACCCGCAAAATCTTTGGAGCTTAAACGACAGATCGCCGTGACTGTTGATTTTTTATCGAAGAAAAATCTCGCGCATATCCAGCCGTATTTAGCCTGTGAAAAAGGCGAACACGTCATCAGATACAAAAATAATTTCTGGCAGATGATTCCTTTTGTCAAAGGGATTCCACTTAACCGGCAAAAATACATGCACGAACAGTGGCGCGGACCTGCGCTTGCCGCTTTTCTCATCGCGTTGCGCCGCAAATCGCAAGACCTGCCTTTTTCTGATTTCCGCAAAGTTTTTTCGCTTAAAGATTATATATATAAATTAATCGGCGAAATTAATCTTTATAACAAAAACATCAAAAGTGAAATTAACGATATCTCTTGTTTTTTGGAAAAAGATTTTATGTCCGCGTATGAAATACTTCCTGTTGCCTTTTGCCACGGCGATTATCATCCCATGAATGTTATCTGGTCTGCCTATGATATTAAATGCGTAATTGACTGGGAATTTTCCGGCGTCAAACGGGAAGTCTACGACATGGCTAATTTAATCGGCTGTGTCGGAGTGGAAGATCCCCAAAGCCTGACCGGTGAACTTGTTAAAAGTTTTATTTCCGATATAAAGGCGTCCAAGATTCTCTCCAAAACGAGTTGGAAGTATCTGGTGGAATTTATCGTGGCGCTTCGCTTTGCCTGGTTGTCAGAATGGCTGCGCCGTAAGGATACAGAAATGATCGCCCTTGAATTGGATTACATGCGCCTGTTAATCGACAATAAAAACAGTTTACAGAAAGCATGGCTGTGATCAAAAACTGTGTAACATTTCATTATTGCTCCAGCATCAGAAATGTTACCGTATTTCCACCGTGAAATTACCGTATAGATTTTAATCTTTTTCCTTCAAATCAGCTATATTGGTGAATGGTATTGTTAATTCATAGATACCCCTGGACAGAACAGTCTGAACCGGGAAGGGTGACTTTTCATACACTTTCAACATTGATTTATTGGTTGCCAATACATCGGCAGTAAATCCCTTGACCCCTTCCTCGCGGGCTGTGCGAATCAACAATTCAAAAAGATACGAAGCAATTCCTTTGTTATGATACTTTTCATCAACAATAAATGCCGTGTCGGCAAAGCTATCCTGCTTCGTCCGGGCGTAACGCGCCTCGGCAACGATTTTTTCGGTGCCTGAATCCTCGACAATGCCTACAATAGACATTACCAGATTGTAATTCACATTAACATATTCCTGCATTTTTTTATGGGGCATTGTCTTTATGGAAGTGAAGTACCGGGAATAGACCGCCTGATCCGAGAATCGGTAAAATAAAAGGCGCATCATATCTTCATCTGAAGGTTTAATCGGCCGGAAACAAACCTTCAGCCCGTCTTTAAATTCATGGACACAGCATACCTTGGAAGGGTAAAGAGCTCCTGATTCGGGGAAATAAATCTGGTCGGCGTAAAGCAATTTTTCTTCTTTGGCCTGTCTGACCAATTCCGCCCGATCATCGGGATGCGCGATGTCAATCAGCGCTTGCGCGCGCTCCCTCATTGTTTTTCCCATGAGGTAGGCTACTCCATATTCCGTCACAACCAAATCCATGGATTCACGATTGGTGAACTGAAAAGGCAGATTGTCAACAGACAATACAATATTCGGCATACCCTTGAGGTTACGGCTGGGAAGGCCAAAAATCGTCCGGCCTTTTTTCGACAGCGCCGCTCCCATAAAAAGTTCCTGCACATTTCCCGGACCGGCAGTGACATTTCCCTTGCCTGTGTGCAGGGCAACATTTCCCGTAAGATCAATTTTTCTTGCTGGAATAATGGCTATCATCTTATCATTACTGCCGATCACCTTCGGATCGGTAATCACGTCTTCCGGTTGAAAGTCAACAAGAGGATTGTGATCCAGCCACTGCATCAATTTTTCACTGCCCAGAAGATAAGACGCGGAACACTTGCCGCGAAAAACACCTTTAAGCCGATTATTTACAGCTCCGCTTTTTACAAGGTCCATCAAAGCGTCGGTAAAAAAAGGAGAATGAATTCCAAGATGTTTTTTTGAGGCCAACTGCACGGCCAGGGCTTCATAGAGAGGCCCTATACCGAAAGATATACAACTCCCGTCTTCAATTACATTTGCAATGTTCGCGGCTAATCTCAGAAAAACATCCGCCACCGGCCACCGGGGTAGATAAAGCGGGGATTCCGTCGATTCGACAAAACAGTTGAATTCATCCATATGAACCAGAGTGTCACCCATGACCCGGGGAGCATGAGCATTAATTTCACCAACGACGAGATTTGCCGCCTCCATGGCCTGCCTTTCCACATCCACTCCGAGTAAACAGGCATAACCGTTGTCATCCGGCGGTGATATCTGAATGAAGGTCGCGTCGATGTGGATGGCTCCGGATTTGAAGAGACCGGGAATACGTGAAAATCTACTGGGAATAAGGTCTACTCTACCCTCACTAACAGCATCGGATGCAATCCAACCGGAAAAAAAAGTTTTTAGCCGGAATTTCCGCGAATATCTTTCATCAATGGGTATCGCATCCCCGATGCTTACAAGTTGAATCAATTCCAGATCCTGCAGATTCGGTTCTTCTGAAGCCATGAGATGTTTAACCAGAGTTCGCGGTTCCGCCATGCCTGTACCAAGAAAAATGGCCATGCCCGGTTCGATTTTAGAAAGAACTTCTTCTGGAGAAACAACTTTATACTTCCACATAAATTTTTACCTTTATTATTTGTATGATTTTATTTTTATAGTTTAACAATGGTGTTCTAGATGTCATAATACCAAGCGCAGTAGTATTAATTATATGGAAATGACATCCAAGAGTCAAGAAAATAAAGCCACTTTAAAATATAAAACGGGATGTCGATTTTTCTCGGTATGACATTAAGCCCATGATTTTTCTATATAAATCCTTTGGCGATTTCAGTATTGATGCTCTCGTGAAATATTACGTCCAGTTGAAAAACTACACTACAAATGTCCTGCCGGGAGATGAGTGATATCTTCAATGCCTTTTGCATTACAACCTGATAGAAAGATTTAAATTAGGGCCTTCAATCAACTGGATAATAAGCTCAGGATAGAGAGTAAAACGGCGCATTGGTAACTAACTCTGCAAGAGAAACACTTTCCGTAGGTGCCGATATCTATTATCGTTTTTCCTGACTCATTGTGACATTTACCTCAAAATAGCGCAAATTTAACTCAGATTGCATCAGGATTAACAACACATCAGTTGTATCGATTTAAGCTATAGAGCAAACAAATTTTACCGGCATTCAGTGCAAACAGTCAGTTCGTTTAAGGGAACTCCGGTTTTCTTGCTGATGAATTTTAATTGATCCACAGGCGCGAAATATTTACCACATTTATCACAGGTCTGCATCCTGAAGGTACGCCCCCAGATTTTACGTTTGTCGCCGGTCGAAGTCATTTCAATATGTCCGGTGGGACATACATAGACGCACGCGCCGCAGCCGATACAGACGTCAGATTTTTCATTATACGGCGTGCCGACGGTTTTTTGAGAACCGCGGGAAAAAAGACCGATAGCGCTCACACCGACAACTTCTTCGCAAACACGCACGCAGGAACGGCACAAAATGCACTTGCCTTTATCAGAATCGGCAATAAACCGCGGCTGCGCTTCCACGCTCATTTCTTTTGCCATCTTCTGTAAAACTTCGGATTCGGGACAGCGCGCCAGCAATAATTCCATAACCAGCCGGCGGACATTCAGCACTCTCTCACTTTTGGTATCAACAATCAGGCCTTCTTCGGCGGCATAAAGACAGGAGGTGACTATTCTGGTTCTGCTTCCTTTTTTAATTTCCACCACGCAAAGCCTGCAGGCGCCGGAACGTGAAACGGCTTCATGCGCGCACAGTGTGGGAATCGAAATGCCCGCGCCGCGTATTGCTTCCAGAAGCATAGTTCCTTTGGGGGCCGATATGTTTTTTCCGTCAACAGTCAAATTTACCATGATTTATCCTACCTCTATTTCACATTGATTGCTTCAAATTTGCAGCTTTCAATACACGCGCCGCAGCGGGTGCACTTGTCTTTGTCGATTGTATGAGCTTTTTTCTTTTCACCGCTGGTTGCCTGCGTGGGACACACCTTGATGCACAAACCGCATCCTGTGCACTTTTCCGGATCAATGCTGTAGGTGATGAGCGCTTTGCAAACACCTGCGGGACAGCGGTGATCTTTAATGTGCGCTTCATACTCTTCCCGGAAATATTTGATGGTGCTGAGCACCGGATTGGGAGCGCTTCCGCCCAGCGCGCAAAGCGAGCCGTCGGCAATTGCCTGAGACATGTCCTCCAGAAGATTGATGTCACCTTCTGTACCTTTTCCGGCGCAAATGTCTTCCAGAATATCGCTCATCCGGCGAACACCTTCACGGCAGGGTACGCATTTTCCGCAGGATTCTTCTTTAAGGAAAGCGAGGAAGTATCTCGCCACATCAACCATGCATGATTTGTCGTCCATGACAATCATTCCGCCTGAACCCATCATTGAGCCGACTTCATAAAGTTTATCAAAATCAACCGGTATATCCAGCAGGCTCTCTGGAATGCATCCTCCCGACGGTCCGCCGGTCTGTACGGCTTTGAACTTGCGGCCGTTGGTAATGCCGCCGCCCATGTCGTAGATGATCTCGTATAGCGTAGTGCCCATCGGAACTTCGATAAGGCCTGTGTTCCTGATTTTGCCGACAAGAGAGAATATTTTCGTTCCTTTGGAACCTTCTGTTCCAATCGACGAATACCAGTCTGCTCCGCGATTTATAATCAACGGCACGTTGGCCCATGTTTCCACGTTGTTGAGCACTGTGGGTTTGTCCCAAAGTCCTTTTTCCACGGCGTGGACATATTTGGCGCGCGGCTCACCGGCGCGGCCTTCTATCGAAGCAAACAAAGCGGAAGATTCACCGCAGACGAACGCTCCCGCGCCCTTGTTTATGTGAATATCAAATGAAAAATCGGTGCCTAAAATGTTTTTACCCAATAATCCGGCTTCTCTGGCGGCCTCAATTGCTATATTTAAATGCGTTACTGCCAGCGGATATTCGTTTCTAACGTAGATATAACCTTCATTTGCGCCCACGGCGTAACCGCCGATGATCATACCCTCAATAATGCTGTGGGGATTGCCTTCCATAAGGCTTCTGTCCATATACGCACCGGGATCACCTTCGTCTCCGTTGGCGATGACATATTTAGGTTCACCTGCCGCCTTGCGTACTCCTTCCCACTTGACGGCCGTATGAAAACCTCCTCCGCCACGACCGCGCAATCCGGCTTTTTTCACTTCATTGATGACGCCTTCAGGTGTCATTTCGGAAAGTACCTTGCCCAGCGCCTGATAGCCGTTGATGACAAGATAATCATCAATCTTTGTCGGATCAATCATGCCATTAGAGCCAAAAACCACACGAAGCTGTTTCTTGTAGAAGGGCATGTCTTCTTCCCTGAACATGGTTTTTTTAGTCTCCGGATGGCGGTAAAGCAGCCGGCTGATAACTTCACCTTTGGCCACTGTTTTGGAAACTATTTCCGGAACGTCTGCTACTTTTACCGACTGATAAAAGTATTTATCGGGATGAATGACTACCATAGGTCCCTTTTCGCAGAAACCCAAACATCCGGTGGCAATAACATCCACATTCATGTTCTGCTTTTTGAGTTCGGCCTCGAGTGCCTCTTTAACCTTAAGAGAACCGTAAGCACGGCAGCCGGTACCGGCGCAAATAGCAACAAACTTTTTATTCGGTCCGTAGTTCATTTTCAAATCATCGTTAAGCTGTTGGGGTTGAGTATCGGAATTATTTTTCATCACTGCGCCCCCTCTTGTTTGATTTTGTCAATGATTTTATCTACTTTAGCCATGGTTACCTGTCCGTGATATTCGGTATTGATGACAACTACTGGACCAAGCGCGCAGGCGCCTACACAGTTAACGGTTTCGAGCGAAAACTGACCGTCTGATGTCATTTCTCCCGGTTTAATACACAAAGAGCGTTCGAACTTGTCCTGAAGGGCGGAAGCACCGCGAACATGACACGCAGTTCCCGTGCAAATTTTAACGATATTTTTGCCTCGCGGTTTTAAGCTAAAAGCGGTGTAAAACGTTGCCGCTTCATACACACGGGTGAAGGGAACCTTCATAGCTTGAGCCGCTGCCTTTAAGGCTTCTTTCGGAAGATAATTGAAAGTTTCCTGAATATCCTGCAACACGGCAATCATCGCGCTTTTACCGCCTCCGTGTTTTTTAACTATTTTTTTTGTTGTTGCTGCAATGCTGCTCGCTTTCGTCATGCTTTTTTCACCTCGGTATTCTTTTAAACTTCTCTTTTACTCATTGCCTTTTTTGAGAAACTTTGCTTTTTCCGTCAGCTTCTTAAATTCAGCGGTTACTTTCCCCTGAATCACGTCAATTTCTTCTGCGCTCAGGTGGCGGAAACGCCCCTGTCCCTTGAAGTAATCTTTAATGGGTTTGAGCTTTTTCGGCATATCGGGAGAAAGACGATAATGTCCATCTTCTACTTCATACAGAGGAAACACTCCCGTTTCCACGGCCAGACGCCCCATGGAAATCGCCATGTGCGATGGACAGCGCCAACCGGTCGGACACACAGAAAAACAGTGAATATAAGAAGGCCCCTTGATACTTTTTGCCTTTTCTATCTTGCGGATAAAATCCAGCGGATAGCTGGGGCAGGCGGTAGCTACATAGGGTATCTCATGCGCGACCATTATTTCCGGCATGTTCTTTTTCCATGTCTTTTGGCCGGAACTGACTTTTCCCGCCGGAGCGGTGGTGGTGGATGCGCCCATCGGTGTAGCACTGGAACGCTGAATGCCCGTATTCATATAAGCTTCGTTGTCAAAGCAGACGTAAATCATATCATGGCCGCGTTCCATCGCGCCGGAAAGAGCCTGGAATCCAATATCCATGGTGGCTCCGTCGCCGCCCATGCCGACGACTTTTATATAGCGGTCGTCAATCTTGCCTTTCTTACGCAGTGCTTTGAGGCCTGCTTCGATGCCGGAAGCAACCGACGCCGCGTTTTCAAAAGCGACGTGAACCCAGGGAACGTTCCAGGCGGTCGTGGGAAACATACTGGAAACGATTTCCATACAACCGGTCGCAGAGGCAATCACTGTGTTTTCACCCAGAGCTTTGCACATCATCCGTACGGCCAGGACTTCGGCGCAGCCGGAACAGGCACGGTGACCGGAAGACAACAATTCTTTTTTATTGATCAGACGCGGGGCAAATAAATCAAAATTTTCTACAATGCTCATTATTCTCTCACTCCCCAAAATTCATAGGTGTCCACTAACTTATTGGACTCATCCGTCAGAACTCTTTCAAACATACCAACAAAATCACCCACCGGAACATCACGCCCGCCCAGTCCGTAAATATAATCATAAATCATGGGGCGCTGAGCTTCGGCATAAAGAGCCGACTTGATTTCCGAAAATACCGGGCCGCCGGGACCGCCAAATGAATTGGCGCGGTCGGTCACGATCAATTTTTTCGCTTTTTTCACCACGGCTTTGATTTCTTCAAACGGGAAAGGACGCCATAATCTTAATTTTATAAGCCCGGCTTTAACACCTTTGGCGCGAAGCTCCTCAATCGCCATCTCCGCCGTCTCACCCATCGAACCCATTGTAAGCATCAAAACATCCGCGTCTTCTGCTTTGTATGTTTCCACAGGTTTGTAGGCGCGACCGAACATTTTCGCCCATTCGTCCCATACTTCCAGAATAACTTTTTTGGAATTCTTCAGGGCTTCGTCTTTTGCTTTCATAATTTCCGGAAAATAATCGGACATGGCAAAAGCGCCCATGGTGACAGGTTTTGCCGGATGCAGCGTCGCGTGAGGAACAAATGGCGGCAGGAATTTGTTTACTTCTTCCTGTGTCGGCATCTCAAAAGGTTCCACCATGTGGGTTAACTGAAAACCGTCTATATTAATATTTACCGGAAGCATTACATCTTTATGCTCGGCGATTTTAAAAGCAATGATCGACATATCGATGGCTTCCTGTCCGTTTTCCACAAAAATGGAAATCCAGCCGGAATCGCGCTGGGGCATAATATCGGAATGATCATTTAAAATATTCAAGGGGCCGGAAACCGCCCTGTTGGCTATTGCCATGGTTATCGGCAGACGCATCGCCGAAGCTATAGGCAGCAATTCGTGCATATACATCAATCCCTGCGAACTGGTCGCGGTATAAGAACGGGCGCCTGTTCCGGACGCACCGATGACCGCGCTCATGGCCGAATGTTCCGATTCCACTGTCACAAATTCCGCGTCTATTTTACCATCTGCCACCAGATCTGAGAGATGTTCGGCAATATGCGACTGGGGCGTAATGGGATAAACGGCCGCCATATCAATATCGCACAGACCCACTGCTTCCGCCACGGCAACTGCTACTTCCATTCCAATGCGCTTTGCCATGTTATCCCTCCTCTATCATCGTTATCGCGCGAGGCCAGCATTCATGCGCGCAAATGCCGCA
>Ga0265316_10003502_pt1 | contig 15841 bp, 11 predicted proteins | sample 4522metaG_FD_202092 | JGI IMG/M metagenome (GOLD analysis project Ga0265316, IMG submission 202092) | Rhizosphere microbial communities from Carex aquatilis grown in University of Washington, Seatle, WA, United States - 4-5-22 metaG | ecosystem: Host-associated > Plants > Roots > Rhizosphere >...
GCCGCCGGCCACAGCATCACCACTCTCGAAGGCCTCGGCTCGCCCGAGGCGCTCGACCGGGTGCAGGCCGCCTTCGTCGCCGAACAGGCGGCGCAGTGCGGATACTGCACCAACGGCATGATCATGTCCGCCGCGGCGCTGCTGCAGAGTAACCCTCACCCCACGCTCGAACAGGTGAAAACCGGGCTCGCCGGCAATCTCTGCCGTTGCGGAACGCACACCCGAATCTTGAGCGCGGTGATGCGCGCGGCCAATGCCCAGGGAGGCTCGAAATGAAAAGCCCCGCCGCCTTCTCCCGCCGCGATCTTCTCAAGTCCGGAGGCGCGCTGATCGTGAGCTTCGCATTTCGTGCCGGCCTGCCCGCGCAAGGTCCCGCACAAGCTGCGCCGCCCGCCGACGTCGACGGCTTCCTGGCAATCCACCCTGACGGCCGGGCCACGCTCTTCACCAGCCGCGTCGATGTGGGCACCGGCATCCAGATGGCGTACCAGCAAATCGCCGCGGAGGAACTCGGCATCCCGGTCGAACGCTTTTCGGTGGTGGAAGGCGATACCGCGGTTTCGCCCGATCATGGCGGAACCGGCGGCAGCTCCGGCATCCCCCGCGGGGGCGCGGACATCCGCCGCGCCGCGGCCACCGCGCGCCGCGCCCTGCTCGAAATGGGCGCCAAGCAGCTTAACCGTCCGGCTTCCGGACTGGCCATCGCCGGCGCCGAGGTCCGGCCCGCGAGCGGCGGCGACGGCGTCTCCATCGCCCGGTTGATCGGCGGCAAACGCTTCAACCTCAAGGTCGATCCCAACGCGCCTCTCAGGAATCCCGCGGACTACACGGTGGTCGGCAAACCGATCCTGCGCACCGATCTTCCACCCAAGGCAACCGGCCGCCACGTGTATGTCCAGGACTTTACGCTGCCCGGCATGTTGCACGGACGCGTGATCCGCCCTCCCGCGGTGGGTGCGCGTCTGCTCACCGTGGATGAAGCGTCCATCCGCGCCATCCCCGAGGTTCGCGTGGTGCGCATCCAGAGCTTCCTGGGTGTGGTGGCCAAAGACGAATGGGCCGCCATCCGCGCCGCGCGGGAATTGAAAGCCACCTGGAGCGAGAGCCCGGTGTCGTTCGCCACCGCGGGCCTGGACACCGCCATCGCCGCAGCCCCCAGCGGACAGGAGCAAACTTCCATCGACCGCGGTGACGCCGCCGCGGTGATCGGTTCGGCGCCGAAACGCCTCTCCGCGACATACTACTGGCCGTTTCAGGGCCACACTTCGCTCGCCCCTTCGTGCGCCGTGGCCGACGTGAAGGAGTCCGGAACCGCCATCTGGTCGTCCACCCAGAACGTCTTCGGCCTGCGCAGCCTCATCGCGCAAGTCTTCGGCATCCCGCACGAAAAGGTGCGCGTGACCTACCTGGATGGCTCGGGCTCCTATGGCAGCAACGGGGCTTTCGATGCCGCCCATGACGCGGTGCTGTTGTCGCGCGCCGTAGGCCAGCCGGTACGTCTGCAATGGATGCGGCACGACGAGCACGCCTGGGATCCCAAAGGGCCGGCGCACCTTCTGGAACTCCGCGGCGGTCTGGACCAGGCGGGCAAACTGCTGGCGTGGGAGAGCCGGACGTCGGGGACAACCGGCCCGCAATGGACCGACACTCTGCTCGGGCCGTTATCGGCGGGCCTCTCCGTGGAAGCCACGCGCGGGAGCGGCGGCGTCCCCACTGCGGCAAATCTCGATCCGCCCTATGCCGTGCCGCACCTGCGCGTCATCGCGCGCGGTTTGAGGGATACCCCCATCCGCTTGTCCAATCTCCGCGCGCCCAACAAAATCGGCAATGCGTTCGCCGTGGAAAGCTTCATGGATGAGCTCGCCGCGGCCGCCGCGGCCGACGCTATCGAGTTCCGCCGCCGCGGTCTCACCGATCCACGCGCCCTGGCCGTAATCGATCGCACCGCCCGCATGATCGATTGGCAGCCGCGCCCCTCACCCGGCGCGCGCGGCGCGGGCGGGATGCTGACCGGCCGCGGGTTCGCGTACATACGCTACAAGCAGGCCGAGAACTACGTCGCCATCGCGATGGAAGTGGCCGTCGCGAGCGACACCGGAAAAATCACCGTCCGGCGCATCGCCTGCGCTCACGATTGCGGCCTCATCGTCAATCCCGACGGCCTGCGCAACCAGGTGGAAGGCAACATCCTGCACACCCTCAGCCGCACGCTGCACGAGGAGATCAAGTTCGATGGCTCCCACGTAGCCAGCGTGGATTGGGCGACTTACCCGATCCTGACTTTTCCGGAAGTGCCCGCCGTGGAGGTCGCCCTGATCGACCGTCCCGACCAGCCCTCTTACGGCGCCGGCGAGGCGGCTTCCGCGCCCGTGGCCGCGGCGCTTGCCAACGCGGTCTTCGACGCCACCGGGGTGAGGCTGCGCAGCGTGCCCTTTACGCCCGCCCGGGTCAAGGCTGGTCTCGCCACGGCAAACGCGAAGGCGTGACCAGGACCGGCGCCTTCGGCCCACGCGCATCTCGGCGCTCCCGCCCCGGCTGCGATTGCGCGCCGGGATCAGGCCACACCCGCGCCGCTGGGCGCCGCGGGTGGAGATTTGGACGGCGCGGCGCAGGCGCCGGGCGGCGTGAGTCGGCTACCGCGGCCCCGCCATGGTCCGCTTCGCGCGGAAAGAGTCAATTCACGGCGCTGCCGAAATGGTCTTCTCCACGCGCGCGTCGGCGGAAGAAGAGCCCACCATGATGCGGATGGCGCCGGGCTCCAGCACGAAGCTGTGCCTGGCCGCGTCCCAGTAAGTCAGATCGCTCCCTTTCAGTGGCAGCCGGATGGTCCGCGTCTCGTTCGGCCGGAGCGTGACGCGCGCAAATCCGCGCAGTTCCTTGAGGGGCCGCTCCACCGCGGAATCGACGTGCTTGACGTACATCTCGACCACCTCGTCGCCGGCGCGCGTCCCCGTGTTCCTGACATCCACGCTGACCATTACCGCGCCCGCGGCGTTGACCGTATCGGCCGAAGTGCGCAGGTTGGAATACGCGAACGTGGTGTAGCCGAGGCCGAATCCGAACGGATACAACGGCTGCCCCTTGAAATACATATAGGTCCGGCCTTGGCGAATGTCATAGTCCATCATGGGGGGTAAGTCATTCAGCGAGTTGAACCAAGTGGCCACCAACCGGCCGGCTGGATTATAATCGCCAAACAGCACATCGGCGACCGCGTTGCCTTCCTCCTGGCTGGTGTGCGCCATGTGAAGAATTGCCGGGACGTTCTCCTGAATCCAACCGATGGCGTAAGGGAAGCTGGACACCAGCACGACAATCGTCTTCGCGTTAGCCTCTTTCACGCTGCGGACCAGGCTCAGTTGCGCGGGGTCGAGGTCGATCGCTTTGCGGTCCAGCGCTTCCTTGCCCTCGCTGGGCAGCAACGCACACGGCTCATACTGCGGGTAGCAGGTAGGATGGTTACCCACAAACACAATGGCGACGTCGGATTCGGCGGCGAGATTGACCGCGTTGCTGTGGGTGTCGTTCGGCACGTAGCGGACCCGGACGTTGGGCCCTACCTTGCTGCGGATTCCTTCGACCGGAGTCACCGTGTAAGGAGGAATTCCGGCATACGAGTCGATAAATACCCTGTCTCCGAAGGGCCCGATCACGGCGATGGAGCGGAGCTTGCTCTTATCCAACGGCAATAAGTTGCCGCTGTTCTTGAGCAGGACGATGGATTCCTGAGTAACCTTTCTGGCCAGCGCCTTATTCTTCTCACTATACCAGGGTTCCTCGGTGCCCGCTATCTTACTGTAAGGAACCATCCCGGGAGGATCGAACTCGCCCAGCCGCATGCGCATACGGATGTTCCCCCGGATATTGCGCTCTATGTCGGCCTCGGTGAGCAAATGCTTCTCCAGAGCGTCTCTCAATGGCGCGTCGAATGGATCGAGAAACACGGTAATGCCGGCTTTGACGCTCCCTACGACCGCTGCCGTGGAATCCGCATAGTAGTGGAACTGGCGCGTGAGGTTGGGAAGCGAGCCGGCGTCCGTACATACCATGCCATCGAACTTCCATTCCTTTTCCACGATGTCCCGGATGAGCGGCGATACGGTGTCGGGGATCTTGTTGACCGCGTTATACGAAGCCATGTACGATTGCGCCTTCCCCTCCAGAATGCCCATCTGAAATGGCACCAGGTAGTATTCGCGCAGGTTCCGCTCGTCGAAATCGGACGACGAACTGGTCCGCCCATCCTCATTGCTATTGGCCAGGAAGTGCTTCATGGTGGCTGCCGAGAGCAGGTACTTCGGGTCATCGCCCTGGAGCCCCTGAATCAGGCCAACCGACATTTTCCCGACCAGGTAGGGGTCCTCTCCGAAGGCCTCCTCCGTCCGGCCCCACCGGGGGTCCCTGGCCAAGTCTACGTTGGGCGTCCGGATGGAAAGGCCGACGCGAGTGCCATCGTACTTCTTGAAATAGATGCGGGCTTCGTACCCTTCGACAGCCCCGACCTGGCGCAGAATCTCGGGGTCCCACGTTTCGCCCAGGCCGACCGACTGCGGGAAGGTGGTGGCCGTGACGCTTCCGCCCCGGACCCGCCCCAAACCGTGCAGTCCTTCCGTGAAGTTGGTGAAGGCCTTGATTCCCAGCCGCGGGATGGCAGGCTGGACCTGCCCCAGCATGGCGATCTTCTCATCCGGAGTCAGCCGGGAGATCAGGTCGTCCACTCTCCGCTCTAGCGGCAGGTTGGGATCGCGGAAAGGCTCGGCGGCGGCAAGCGCTCGCGCCATGCCGGCGGCCAAAAGCAGCGGGAAAACGATGGTTAGCGGTAGAGGCTTCATAAAGATGTCACTGAGATATTTATGATGCTCGATCATGCCAGAGTCAAGCCCGCCTCGTAGAGATTTTTCACCGCTGAGGCGCCGAGCCGCAGAGAAAACCAAGGCGGGGTTTCGTGCTTTGCGGGCTCTGGGGCGTTCCTCGGGTTGGCGCGCAGAGAAGGCAGAAAGCGCTGAGGCGCGCCATTCCCGCGGCCTCGCGGCGGGGCCGCGGCCTGATGCATGCCAACGGCCCGAGCTCAGCGCCCCGCTCGCTTCGCCGCCGCCATCCGCGCGGCCAGACGCATGGCCTGTTTCATGCTGGTGGGGTCGGCCTGGTTCCTGCCGGCGATGTCGAAGGCCGTCCCGTGATCCACCGACGTGCGAATGATGGGGATGCCCAGCGAGATGTTGACCGTGCGCTCGAAATCGATCAGCTTCATGGGAATGTGGCCCTGGTCGTGATACATGGCCACCACCAAGTCGTAAGCGCCCCGCACGGCTTGCAGAAAAACCGTGTCCCCGGCGTGCGGGCCGCTGCACTCGATCCCCTGCGCGCGCGCCGCCTGAATCGCCGGGAGGATGGCGCGCTGATCTTCCGTGCCGAAGAGGCCATGCTCGCCGGCGTGCGGGTTGAGGCCGCAGACGGCGATCCGCGGCCGGGCGAAGCCCAGCAGCTTCATGGCTGCGGCGCCCAGCTCGATGGTGCGCAGGATGCGGCCCTGGTCCAGGTCGCAGGCGTCGCGCAGCGCCACGTGCGTCGTGACATGCACGGTCGAGAGGCGGTCGCTCGCCAGCAGCATGCGTGACTCGCTCGCGCCGCACAGCTCCGCGATGTATTCGGTGTGCCCCGAGAACGGGCGCCCCGAAAGCGTCACGGCTTCTTTGTTGAGCGGGGCGGTGACCATGGCGTCGGCCTCGCCGCGCAGGCAGAGCTCGGTCGCAGTGCGCACGTAGGCCACACCGGCGGCGCCGCAGCGGGCGTCCAGCTTGCCGAAGGCGAAGCCGGTCAGATCCTCCAGGCCTTCGCATGTGTCGTGGAGTTGCGCGTGGCCGAGCAGGCATCCGGTCTGGCCCTCCACCATGGCCAGGATGCGCGCGTCGCCTACCACGATCCAGCGAGCCAGGGGGGCGATCTCCGGGTCGGCCAGCGCCTTGATGACGATTTCCGGGCCGATGCCGGCAGGGTCGCCGGTGGTCAGCGCAATGGTGGGAAGGTCCGCGATGGTTGGGGGCATGCGAAAAAGTCCGCTATCTTCATTAGAGCATCCGGGCCGCCGAATCCGCCGGACTTGGTGACTACCGGCGCCCCGTGGAAAGGGCCGCCCTGCGCCAGGCCGCATGGAATTCCGGGAGCGACCTCGAGGTGCAGTTCGATGGCGTGGATATCGAGCGCGCGCAAGACCAGGGCGGCCGTGGTTCCGCCGGAAAGGACCAGCGGGCCGGCGGCATTGGCCAGGAGTTCGCGGACGCGCCCGGCGGGTGTCTCGCCCAACCGGATGCGCAGCACCACGGGCTGGCCCCGCTCCAGCGCCGCGGCGATGGCCGCGGGCGTGGCGGCATCGCAGGAGAACAGGGCCGCGTGGCGATGGTGGATCAGGCGGTCTTGCTGCTCCAGGGTGGCGGGGTGACTCGACCCCAGACAGAAGATCGCCGCCGAGCCGGAGGGGACCGGGGCGGCCGATGTCGAGGCAACCGGGGCCGCGTGGGCCGGAGCCGAGGCGGCTGGAGCCGAACGGACCGCAGTGGCCGTAGCCGGGGCCGGGCCGCCTCCCGGCGACTTTCCGCCCGTGGCGCGCGCCAGCGCAGCCGCGAGTCCGGCAGATCCCGCCCACAGAACCCGTTGGCGCAATGCCAGCCCTTCCCAGACAACGGCATCCAGATCCGCGTCGGCGCAGGCATCCAGCAGCACAAATCGCGCGCCCGTGGCCACGGCTGGCGCAATCGCGCCGGGCTGGGCATGGCAGTGCGGGCCCGCACCGAGGTTGCGAAAACAGGCCGCCAGCTCGACCGGCACGAAGTGCGCGTCGCCAGAGATCCGCAGGTGCCCGCCCTCCACCGTGCGCCCCATGGCCGGGAACGCCGGCGTCACCAGCGCCACATCGCAGGCGAAGGCGGTGAGCGCAGCGGCTACCTCCGGCCCTACGTTGCCGCGCAGCGTGGAATCGATTTTCTTGAAGAGAATGCGCGGACCGAGTTTCGGCAGACGGCGCAGCAGTTCCTCCAGCGCCCCACTGAAAACCTCCGCGCTGGCGTCCCGGCTTTCGGTGCTGATGGCCAGAACGTCTGCCGGCGAAGGCTCGCCATCGGAATCGAGCGAGACCAACACCCTGCGCCCGCCGAGCGCAAATGGAACCGCCGCGTCACAGGCGCCGGTGAGGTCGTCGGCAATCACCAGGCATTCAAGGTTCACTGAGTACAACATCGCATAAATGGGGCGCCCTCTGGCCCGGCTGTTATCTGAGACGCGATGGCGGCCCGGCTCGGCGTGCCGCCCGCGCGGCGCCCTCGTGCCGTCGCCCCGTGCTGCCCGCGCGGCGCCGCCCCGCCGTCCCCGCGCGCCGCCCCCTTTGACGCGGGGCGTGAAACCGGGGAGAATGAGCCTTCGCGTTTACGGAACCGGGAGATAATCATGAAACTTCGATCCTTGATTTGCTCCATTCTGGCTTGCTCGCTCGCCTTCGCTGCGGGTCAAGGCAACCGCGGATCGGTCTCTGCTGCGGACATTCCTCATTTTCAAGAGCACGGTACGGCCACCCAACTGATTGTGGATGGCAAGCCGTTCCTGATGCTCTCGGGCGAACTGCTCAACAACAGCGCCACCAGCCGGGAGTACATGAAGCCGATCTGGCCCAAGCTGGTCGAGGGCAAACTCAATAGCGTCATTGCGGGCGTTTCCTGGGCCCAGGTTGAACCGGCCGAGGGCAAGTTCGACTTCAAGATCGTCGATGGCGTGATTCAGGACGCCCGCAGCTACGGCCTGCGACTTATTCTGATCTGGTTTGCAAGTTGGAAAAACGGCTATTCCAGTTACCCGCCCGATTGGCTGAAGAAGGATTTCGAGCGCTTCCCGCGCACCCGCATCACCGGGGGCAAGAACATCGAGTTGCTCAGCACTCTCAGCGACGCCAACCGCGATGCCGACGCTCACGCCTTTGCGGCTCTCATGCGGCACATCAAGGAAATCGACGGCCAGCAGCACACCGTCATCATGATCCAGGTGGAGAACGAAGTGGGCGTGCTGGGAGACTCGCGCGACCGCTCGCCCGCGGCCGACAAAGCTTTCGCGGGACCGGTGCCGAGAGAGCTGATGGAATATCTGCAGAAGAACAAGGAGACTCTGGTTCCGGAGTTTCGCAAAGTGTGGGATGCAGCCGGCGCCAAGACTTCGGGGAACTGGGAAGAGGTGTTCGGCCAGGGCGCCGGGACGGATGAAATCTTCATGGCCTGGAACTATGCGCGCTACGTCGGCCGGGTTGCCGAGGCGGGCAAGGCCGAATATCCGATACCGATGTACGTGAACGCATGGCTGTACGGATTCGGGCGGCCCAACCAACCGGGAAGAACCCCGAGCGGCGGCCCTCTGCCGCATGTGATGGACGTCTGGAGAGCCGGAGCGCCGCGCATCGATATGCTCTCGCCCGACCTGTACAACGACTTCGTGCCATTCTCCGCGCTGTACGCGCGAAACGGCAACCCGCTCTTCAACCCCGAGGGGCAGGCTGGGGCGGAAGGCGCAGCCAGAGCGCTCTTCGCTTTCGGAGGCCACGATGCCATCGGTTACTCGCCCTTCGCCGTCGATAGGTCGGCGGGCAGCGATCCTAATCTCGCCGGCGCATATACTCTTCTCTCGCAACTGGCGCCCCTGATTCTGGAACACCAGGGCAACGGCACCATGTCCGCCGTGCTGCTCCGCCCGAACGATCCTCCGCAGAAAATCAAGGTGGGGAATCACAATCTGGAGGTGAGTTATCAGGGGCCGCGCGGCGCGCCCCCGGCACAGGCGGGGCAGCAGGCTGCGGCTTCTTCGGCACCCTCCGCGGCCGCCATCTTCATCGCGACCGGGCCGGACGAATACATCGTGGCCGGCAGCGGAGTAAGCGTGAAATTCTCTCCCGCGACGCCGGGGCCGGAGATTGACGGGCTGGGGACGGTGGAAGAAGGCACGTTTCTCGATGGCACGTGGCTGCCCGGCCGCCGTCTGGCCGGCGACGATACCGCGCAGGGACAAGGCTTTTCGCTGCGCGACAGGGGCATCCAGCGCGTGACGCTGTACCGCTATCGTTGAGAAAGCAATCCCGCCGGGAGCGGGCCCGGCGCGCTCACGCGCCCGGGGAAGCGGCGACTGGCGGCGCGCAAGGCCGCGCCTTCTAAGTGCGATAAGGCCGCACTTACTTCTCCGCCGCCGGCGCCACCACGTATACATATTCCAGGACTTCGTGTCCGGTATTCTCCACGTTGTGCCTGGTGGCCGGCGGAATGTACAGGAGCCTCGGCGCCGCGAAACTGCGTTTGGCCTGTCCTGCGATGAGCGCATCGCCGGCGCCGTGAAGGATGACCAAAGACTCCTCGTTTTGCCCAGTGGAGTGCCATCCGACCGACTCGCCTGGTTTCAGGCGCACGAAACCGCTGCGCATGCCGGCAGTCTGCGGCGCGCCTTCGAGCAGGGTGCAGTCTCCACCGGGGCACTCTAGGGCGAGCACCAAGGCCTGCCGTGTCGGCGCTTGAGAAGCCAGCGGACTCAGGCCGCAGAAAACCAGGGTCAGCGTTTTCACCAAATGGGCTCTCGCAATCGACATATGGAAAGAAGCGCTCCTTCACACCAATGATATACTTTCGAGCGGAGGAATCATGGACCACGAGCACGAGCACACTCACGAGCATGAGCATCAACACAGTCACGGAGACGTCGAGCACAGTCATCCGCACGAGCACACCCACAGTCACGAGCACGGGCACGGAGGGGATCACGACGCGCACGGGCATCAACATCACGAACACGAAAAGGACCCGCACGAGCACGAACATAAGTAGGTGGCGCCGGCGCGCCGCGTGCCTGGCCGCCCGGCGCCCCGCAGTTCAGTTTTTGCACCCCGGATCGCAACTGTCATAGAATGGGACAACATATGAAAGGCAATCCGAAGGTCATCGCAGAACTGAATGCCGCGCTGAAAGAGGAGCTGACGGCGATCAGCCAGTACTTCCTGCACGCGGAGATGTGTGAGAACTGGAAATACAACAAGCTCGGAGGCTTCATCAAGAAGCAGTCCATCGACGAGATGAAGCACGCGGAAGTGCTCATCGAGCGCATTCTGTTCCTCGATGGGACGCCCAGCCTGACCGAGTCGCTGAAGATCAACGTCGGTCAGAACGTCAAAGACCAGCTCGAAAGCGACCTCAAGCTGGAGCTGAACGCCGTCGAGATGTACAATGCCTCCATTCGGATCGCCCGGGACCAGGGCGACAACGCATCGCGCGAACTCTTCGAGAGACTCCTCAAGGATGAAGAAATGCACGTGGATTGGCTCGAAGCGCAGTTGCACCAGATCAAAGAGATCGGTTATGAGCGGTATTTGAGCCAGCAGATCCGGGAAGAGAAGTAGGCTTCGCCGGCGCCTCCGGTCGCGGCGCCGCATCGCCGTTCCGCTGCAGATCGAGCGCGATCGCGCCGGCATGGGACAGCACTCGCGGATCCTTGACGCCGAAGGCCAGTGCTTGCTGGATCTGAGCGTCGGCCGCGCGGTAGTCTCCGTTGGCCGCCAGCGCCCAGGCGTAGGTGTCGAGCGTGAATATGTCGTGGCGCCGTTCCGCTTCGCGGCGCGCAATTTCGAGTGCCTTCGCCGGCTCCCCGGCGCGATCGACATAGTAGAGGACCAGTTCGCGGTTGGAGTTGTCAGCCAAGGCGGATTCGGCCAACGCCTGCCGTTCGAATTCCGCGAAGGATGCCGAGGCCTCTTCCCGCCGGCCGGCGAGCGACTGCGCTTCGGCCAGCCAATAGAGATTTTTGGCGCGGGGAGCCGCCTTATACCGGCTGGCCAATAATGCCACCGCGTCCGGGTAACGTTTCTGCGCGATGCGCACTTGCGCCAGGACGGCGAGCGCACAGTGGTACTCCGGGAACACAGTCAGCGCGTTGCCAGCGTCGGCGTCGGCCTTCGATATGTCGCCACTCAACAGTTCGACATGCGCCATTTGAGCGAGCAGCCGCGCGCGCTCTTCGCTCTCCGCCGGCGGCGTGGCTTCGTATGCCAGCTTCGTCAGTTCGAGCGCGCCGCTCAGATTGCCGTGCAGTTCGCGAAGATAGCCTGCCCGCGCCAATCCCGGAGCGTTGCCAGGCCTGAGATCGAGCATCCACTGCGCCGCTGTGACGGCATCTTCGTAATTGCCCAACTCCACGTTGGCATCCACCTGATAACCGTAGACGGCCACATCGTCCGGGACCATCTTATTCAGCCTGGTGGCAGTTTTCAGGGCCTTGCCGAATTCGTGCCGGCCCAACTGGATCGCGGTTACCACTTTCAGGCCCTCGAAATTGTCGGGCGCCAGCGCGAACGACTGCTGCAGCGTCTCCTCCGCCATGGCATAGAACCGGACATCCGAAGTCTCCCGCGCGCGGCGCGCGTAGGCCATCGCCAGAGCGTTGTAGTAGGGATAGTGGGCCGGTTGCTTTTCGATGCTTGTAAGTGCTTGCTTGATGGCCGTCTCGGCGGGAGTGGCGGCGAACGACAGGGTAGCGAATAGTAACAAGGTCGAAAGTAAAGTAAGTTTCATTTATTCCTCGAATAAGTAGTGGTGGATATCCGCCCGACTCAGACTGTGGCAGGGGTCTGAATTAGTGGGGCGGGCGCCCTCGCCCGGGGTACCCTTTGGGTCCGACGCCCCCGTCCCGCTGCCGGCAGCGGAGGCAGGGGCCTCCGCGCGGGCGAGGGCGCCCGCCCCACCAGTCTAAACTGGCGCCAGAGCTGCTACCTGACTCAAGCGGATACCCATCTAAGTGGCTTATTGGGGCAGACCGATTTGGTAGTCTGCCCCTTGGTTGCTCATCTGCTGGCGCCACCATTCTGACTTCCCTCTTCTGGCTATCCTCTAGATATCCGGGCAAATGCCATTGGGCTGCATGGCGCAACCAGGCTGGCCAGGGCCTCCGTGAACGCTATCTCTGCCACTATAGGCCGGCGCAAGGAAGGGGAACACATTCTGTAGCGGCGAGCTGGATACGTTTACGCCATCGCCCAGAGGCGCGCCGTACTTGGTGCCATTCACCAGAATCCCCTCTAGGGCGCGTAAGGCGATGTCAAACACATCGTCCGCCGGGCGCCGTCCGTTGGGAAAACCGGCGGTGTCCCCCGCCAGGAAGCCGAGGCGCTTTTGGCTGGCGGGGTTCGTGGGCGGAATGCCGGTGTTGAGGCGCAGCAGATCGGCAACCGGACCGGCGTCCGCGGCCGCGCAGCCGGGGCAAATCGGCGCCATGTATTGAACCAGCAGCAGCAGGTCGGTGCGCGGCGCCGGCGGAACCGGCAAGCCGAGAGTGGATAGAATCTGCGGGATCAGCGGGTTCAGCACGAAGTTGGCGAATTGAACGTCGTGGATGGGGTCGTCCATGCTGAAGCGGTCCTTTGAGCCCGTGCCGATGACGGCCTCGTTGATCAGCGGATTCCCCAGGCGCTGCACCTGCGCCCAGCCGCCCCGGCCGCCGGACTGGCCGAGGACGCTAGTCCTCTGTCGGGAAGTAGTCCCATAGGTCCCGATTACCGCTTGCTTGTCGGTGGCGGGGTGGACCTTACCGTCGCTGGTCAGCATCGCGATGGGTACTTCCAGAACGATGGTGTTGACATTGAATCCCGCCAGGGCGTTGGGAGCATAGTTATTGTGATCGTCGCCATCCACGACGGAGTTGAGCACGGGAGCGCTGGCGGTCTTGCGCATATTGAGCGAGTCGAAGACACCACCTAAGTCGATGAAGAAAGGGTCCGCCACGGTGCCGGCAAAGACGCGGACGCCATTATAGAGCGTGAAGACGCCCTGCTGATAGAGCTGCGCGTAGTTAGGCATGGTGCGGGGCCCCACATTGCTCGGCACGGCATACAACACCTGGTCGTCGGAGAGCACCTGACTCCCCGCGCTGGTAACCATGGTGACGCTGTAAGTCTGCCGCAGGCTCAGACCCTGCGAGCCGGCGCCAGTGAGCGACGTGATGGGCGGGATACCCGCCAGGTTGCCGACAAATCCGGTAAACACGCCCGGGAGTTGGATTTCTGTCCGGAAGCGGAACTGAAAGACGATGTCCGGAACACCGTCGTGGTTGTTGTCGACCTTCATTTCATAGAGGATGCCGGGATCGAACGGGAAGTAGTTCGGGCCGTTCGAGGGCTCCAGGAACGGGTCCACATTGAGGATCATGACCACCCGGTCGGGATGTTCCGGGCTCACGAAGGTAAACCAATCGGTGATGTCCGCCTTCTGGTCCAAGGCCGTGATGGGCGCCTCGCGGTGGCTGGCCGCGAATATGGGCGGCGCATCGACCGCGAGCACGGCCGCCAATAGGGCCACCGCGGGACGCAGTTTGGGCGTTCGAATACTCATGGAGAGTCTCCTTTTCTTGAGTTAGTGAAGAATCTAGTCTTCACCCCGCGTTACGAATGTGGCCGCCGGAACGGATTCACTTCCGTGGTTAATTTTTCACGGACGCGCCGAGCAGGTCTCGCAACAGGCTCCGCTGCTTTTCGCCAATGGCGCGCCAGTCGAAGTGGCGGACGGCGTGATCGTGGGCGGCGCGGGCCATCTGGGCTCGCCGTTCGGCATCGGCAATCAGGGTAGCGGCGCCGGCGGCGAAGGCTTCGGGCGTGTCGCCGATCCACACGCTGTGCCCATTCACCAGGCCGAGGCCCGCACATCCCGAACTGGTGGATACCACCGCGCGCTCCATCGCCATGGCTTCCAGCACCTTGACGTTGGTGCCGGCCGAGACGGTGGTAGGCGCCAGCACCAGGTTGGCCTCCACGTACAGCGGGCGCACATCGGCGACGAATCCCAGCAGGCGAATGCACGGGTCCGGCGGGGGCTCGGGCGAATCGGTGAAGGCGCGCCAATACGTAAGGTGGTCGGGGCCGCATACCACCGTCAAGGCCATCTGCGGGAACTTCTCGCGGAGCAACGGCCAGACCCGTTCGGTGAAGAAGCGGTAGGCCGCCACGTTGGGGAAGTGGCGAAAGGAGCCGATGAACAACAGGCGCTGGCCGGGCTGCTCCGCTGCCGGCTGGAAGCGTTCCAGGTCCACGCCGTTTTCGATGACCGTGGTGGGAACGCCGGGGCCCAGCAGGGCGGCGTCTTTCGGCGACATCACCACCACCCCCCGGTAGCGGCAGACGGCACGGGTTTCGTAGCGGCGCCAGCGGAAGCAGTCCCACCAGGCAGCCAGCGCTCGCTCGCGCCGCGCGATCTGGCCGAAGAGGTCGAAGGTGACGTCGTGCTCCACCAGGATGTCGCCGCCGTGTTCGGCAAGCTGGGTGTATTCCACCTGCAGCAATTCGAAGCGGAACGCGCGGCGCTCCTCGGCGATGGCTTGGTCCAAGGCAGGGGACTGGAATTCGTGTACTTCGGGAGGCGCCAGGCTGGACCAGCGGGGCTCGCGGTACCGCCGCTTGCGCACCAGGACCACGCGCGCGCAAAACTCCAGCACGGGAGCGGACTCGGGCTCACCATCGGCGTCCGTGAAGGTGAAAAGCTCCACGTCGAATTCGCGCGCCATCTCGCGCAGCAAATGGTAAATGCGAACGGCGCCGCCATGAGATAGCGGGAAGGGGAAATAGGGCGAGAGCACCGCTACGCGCCGGCGCTCCGGCTGGCAGGCGCGGCCTTCCAGTACGCGATAGCCGCGCGGCGTTTCGGAGCGCTCGCGCGCGGGCCACGGCCACCACCAGGGACGGAGGTAAATGCGGTCCAGCGGCACGCCGCGCCAGAACAGCAGCGAGGCCAAGTCAAGGCGCAGATGATGGCGCTCCAGGCGCGGGTTGTAGGCCAGGATTTTGCGCGGCGCCAGGCGATACGCGGCGCGGCGCAGCGCGCTCCGCTCGCGCGTGAGCATCACGGGCGCGAGGCCGATGCGGAATTTCCTTAGATAGCGCCGCATCTCCGGCCAATTCTCTTCGGTGACCACGAAGTGGCGGCGGCCGGGCTCCAGGCTGCGCACCTCCTCGGCCATGCGTTGGCACATCGCCGGGTCGCCGGTACAGAAGGTCGCCACCACGGCTTCCGGGTCTTTGCCCAGGAGGCGGAAGATCCATCGCTTGAGCCGCTGTTTCATGGCACAGCCACGGTCCCAGCCAGCACAGCGCACGCGGCGGGCGGGATCAGCCGCTGTTTCACCGCACCGCCCCCGTTCCCCACAGCACGGCGCAGGCGGCCAGCGGCGCGATGGCGGCGATGGCGGTAACGGGCACGTAACCGTGGCGATCGATGATGGCGCCGAAGGCCGGCGAAATCACCAGTTGGATGGCGCCGTACGAGGCCACCAGCATGGAGACGGCGAACGCGGCGTGCGCGCCGCCGAAGGTGTCGAGCGGCAGAGTATACGTGTTCACGCTGAAAGCCGCCACCGTGAAGATGGCGACGGAGATGCCAGCCGAGGCCCAGGCCGCGGTGGGAGCATGTGGAATAGCGGCGGTCCCGAGCGAGAGCACGGCGGCCGCGAGGCAGATGCGGAAGCGGGCTGCCCGCGCAGCTACGCCGCGGTTCATCAGACGCAGCGAGAGCCACCCGCCCGCGAAGCCGCCCGCCATCGCTGCCAACGGCGGAATCCAGGCGTACCAGGCGGCCTGCCGGATGGTGAGATGGTGCCGGTCAACCAGATACTGGGTGGTCCAGTTAGTCCAGAGAGAATAGCCCACCATGCTGAGCGCATTGGCGCCGACGAAAGCCCAGAGCCGACGGTCGCGCAGAATCGCGGCATCGCCGCGGAGGGCCGTGGTGGTCTTGGGTTTGGCGTTGGCCAAGGGGGCGGAGCGGCGGGCGGCCCAGTTCCAAACCGGAATCCA
>Ga0265316_10003503_pt1 | contig 15839 bp, 10 predicted proteins | sample 4522metaG_FD_202092 | JGI IMG/M metagenome (GOLD analysis project Ga0265316, IMG submission 202092) | Rhizosphere microbial communities from Carex aquatilis grown in University of Washington, Seatle, WA, United States - 4-5-22 metaG | ecosystem: Host-associated > Plants > Roots > Rhizosphere >...
TCAACCTGTTGAGTACCTAAAAATTCGGTATCACCTGGGTCTTCGATCCTTACCTTTTTCAACATCTGTCTGATAATAACTTCAATGTGTTTATCATTGATGCGCACGCCCTGCAGACGATAAACTTCCTGGACTTCATTAACAAGGTATTCCTGAAGGACTTTGTCACCGCAAACCCTCAAGATATCCTGCAAGACCACTGGCCCGTCGGTCAACTGCTGGCCCGAGGCAACTTTATCACCCTTATAAACATTAGGATGTTTGCCATGAGGGATAACGTACTCCCTGGACATACCTGTAGTAGACCTGACGATAATTACCCTCTGGCCTTTTTTAGTTTCGCCGAACTCTACGAAACCGTCAATTTCACTGATAATAGCCGGGTCCTTCGGCCTGCGTGCTTCAAACAATTCGGCAACGCGCGGAAGGCCACCGGTAATATCCCTGGTTTTAACTACTGTACGCGGGATCTTTGCCAACAGGTCACCGGCGCCAACTTTCTGGCCATCTTTGACCAAAATATGCGCCCCAACCGGAATGGGATAAATTCCCGAAACCTCTTTCGCCTCATCCTGAATAATGATCTGAGGATGATAATCTACTTTATGTTCTACAACGACGCGCTCGATCATCTTGGTGACCGGATTCAACTCTTCACGCACCGTAATGTTCTCTTTCAGATCTTCGAATTTTACAGTACCGCCGACTTCAGTTAAAACAGGCAAAGTATAAGGATCCCATCTGACAAAAGTCACGCCCTTATTCACTTCTTCACCGTCGGCGATATTGATAAACGCGCCTTGAAGCAATGTATAACGCTCTAATTCCCTGCCCTGTTTATCATTAACGCTGATCGAACCGTTCCTGTTCAATACAACAAATTCCTTGTTCTTTTCAGTGACCCTTAAATTATGATATTTTACATTACCTTTATTTTTAGCTTTGATCACCGACTGCTCAACTGTCCTGGACGCGGTACCACCAATGTGGAAAGTTCTCATGGTCAGCTGGGTACCGGGTTCGCCGATACTCTGGGCTGCGATTACGCCCACTGCTTCCCCTAATTCAACAAGGCGGCCAGTAGCAAGATTACGCCCATAACATTTCGTACAGGCACCTTTACCGGATTCACAGGTTAAAACACTGCGTATCCTGATCTTTTCAATACCCAGCGTTTCGATCATATCCGCTTTTTCTTCGGTGATCTGTGAACCCTGCTCCACAATTACTTCGTCGGTAATGATATCGACGATATTATCCAGAGCAACCCTTCCAATGACGCGATCCTTGAGGCTGACCACTTCTTCATCACCTTCGACAATAGCCGAAACAGTGATACCGTTTAAGGTGCCGCAATCATCTTCACAGATGATTACTTCCTGCGCCACATCAACAAGCCTACGGGTAAGATAACCAGCGTCGGCGGTCTTAAGTGCGGTATCGGCAAGACCCTTACGTGCGCCGTGAGTAGAAATAAAATACTCCAAAACGTTCAAACCTTCCCTGAAGTTAGCGGTAATAGGGCTCTCTATAATTTCACCTGAAGGCTTTGCCATAAGTCCGCGCATACCGGCAAGCTGCCTTACTTGAAGCCGTGAACCGCGGGCACCGGAATCTGCCATCATGAATATCGGATTAAACACTTCCATACCTTTGAACAAAAGGTCGGATATCTTATCGGTTGCGTGGGTCCAAATATCGATTACTTTTGATTTACGTTCGCTGTCGGTAATAATACCTCTGCGGTACTGCTCATCGACTTTCGCGACTTCTGCTTTTGATTCTTTTAATACTTCAGGTTTATCAAGCGGGACTTGCAGATCGTCTATACCGATGGAAATTCCACCTAAAGTAGCATTCTCAAAGCCGATCTTCTTGATATCGTCAAGTAGTGTTACGGTTGTGGCATGGCCGAATCTTTTATAGCAATTAATGACGATCTCGCTGACTTTACCTTTATTTAATTCCTTGTTAACAAAGCCGAATTCCGCAGGCAATACCTGGTTGAATATTACCCTTCCTACGGTAGTCGTGATTATTTGTTTGCCTTCTACGAGCTTCTTTTCGTCTAAATCAAAAACATTATTTATTCTTAACTTGATGCGGGTATGCAGGTCAACGATTTTGTCATCATAGGCGATAATTACCTCATCGCTTGAAGCAAAAATCTTGTCTTCTCCTTTTAAACCCAGTTTTTCCTTTGTAAGATAATGCACGCCTAAAATTATATCCTGAGTAGGAGAAAGAATAGGCCGGCCATCCGCGGGTGAAAATATATTGTTGATGGAAAGCATCAACAGCTTTGCTTCAAGCTGGGATTCCAAAGAAAGCGGAACATGCACCGCCATCTGGTCACCGTCGAAGTCGGCGTTAAATGCGGTACAAACCAAAGGATGTATTTTTATGGATTTGCCTTCGATAAGCAACGGCTGGAACGCCTGAATACCTAAACGGTGCAATGTAGGAGCGCGGTTCAATAATACCGGATGGTCCTTGATCACTTCATCAAGAATATCCCAAACTTCGATCTTGCCGCGTTCTACCATTCTGCGCGCGCCCTTAATGGTGTGCACAAAACCCTTTTCTCTTAATTTTTTTATGATAAATGGCTCGAATAATTCCAAAGCCATCTGTTTCGGAAGACCGCATTCATGAAGCTTCAATTCCGGGCCCACAACGATAACTGAACGCCCGGAGTAATCAACGCGCTTACCAAGAAGGTTCTGCCTGAAACGGCCCTGCTTGCCTTTCAACATATCGGAAAGGGATTTTAAGGGCCTGTTATTGGCGCCGATCACCGGCTTGCCGTGCCTGCCGTTATCAAGAAGCGCATCCACTGCTTCCTGAAGCATCCTCTTTTCGTTGCGAATAATAATTTCTGGGGCGCTTAATTCGATTAATTTTCTAAGTCGGGCGTTACGGTTAATGACCCTGCGATAAAGATCGTTAAGGTCGGATGTAGCAAACCTGCCGCCATCAAGCGGGACTAACGGGCGCAGGTCAGGAGGAATTACCGGCAGTATATCCATGATCATCCACTCCGGCTTGTTCCCTGACTTCTTAAAATCTTCCACGATCTTAAGATATTTTAAGGCCTTACGGTTATTCAGTACATCTTTTGATTTCTCAAGGTCGCGCCTCAATTTACGGCACTGCGCGTCCAGATCAAGTTCTTTTAGCAGGTCGCTTATTGCTTCCGCGCCGATCTTAGCTTTAAAATTGGCACCGAATTTCTCCAGAGCCTCCTGATATTTTTCTTCGCTTAAAAGCTCTTTCTTCTTTAAGGTAGTAGTACCGGGATCAACAACAACATATTCCTCATAATAAATTATTTTTTCCAGGTCCCTTAAGCCGATATCAAGAAGTGCGGACATGCGTGAAGGAACTGCCTTAAAAAACCAGATATGCGTAACAGGAGTAGCCAGGTCAATATGGCCCATGCGCTCGCGCCTTACCGATGAACGGTCAACTGTTACTCCGCAACGGTCGCAAGTTATACCCTTAAATTTGATTCCTTTATATTTACCGCAGTTACACTCCCAATCCCTGACCGGGCCGAATATCTTCTCGCAGAAAAGCCCATCCTTTTCCGGTTTTAAAGTACGGTAGTTAATGGTCTCGGCTTTCTTTACTTCGCCTTTTGACCATGACTTGATTATCTGGGGGGAAGCGATCTTTATTGAAATGCTGTCAAAAGAGAGTACTTCTTCCATTTATTTAGCCTTTTCTGTTCTAATATCAAGGCCTAAGCCTTGAAGTTCTTTAATTAACACGTTAAATGACTCGGGAGTACCATGTGAAAGCCTCTGTTCGCCCTTCACTATTGCTTCATAGATCCGGGTCCTTCCGGAAACATCGTCGCTCTTAACAGTAAGCATTTCCTGTAAGGTAAAAGCAGCTCCATAAGCTTCCAAAGCCCAAACTTCCATTTCACCCAATCGTTGCCCGCCGAACTGCGCTTTTCCGCCTAACGGCTGCTGGGTAACCAATGAATAAGGCCCAATGGAACGGGCATGTATCTTCTCATCAACCAAATGGATGAGCTTCATAATATACATATATCCGACGGTGACCTTATGATCAAAAGGTTCTCCGGTATGTCCGTCGTACAAAGTGATCTTGCCGTCTTCAGGCAAGTTTGCCCTTTTTAACATTCCTTTAATTTCAGCTTCGGTGGCGCCGTCAAATACAGGGCATCCAACTGAAAAGCCCAATGCTTTCGCGGCCCAGCCAAGATGGCACTCAAGGATCTGGCCTACGTTCATACGTGAAGGAACACCCAGCGGATTCAATACAACTTCGACCGGAGTTCCATCAGGCATATACGGCATATCCTGTTCAGGAACAAGACGGGCAACAACACCTTTATTTCCATGGCGGCCAGCTAACTTATCGCCTTCCGCAAGCCTACGCTTAGTGGCGATATAAACCACCACTCTTTTTAAAACTCCGGCGGGTAATTCATCTCCGCGCCTTACCTTCTCTATTTCCTGCTCCTCTTCGGCAATTAACTCCTGTATCTGTTCGTCGAAAGAAGCTGCCAGTATCTTTGCTTCATCATTATCGCTATAATCGAATTTTTCAACTTTCTTTTTATCGATATCTAAAACCTGCGCCAGCCGGGCTGTTTTTTCCGTCTGCACAAATTCAATTTCCTGCTTGTAATAAGCTTTCAATTCCCTTATCTTTGCCAATTCCTTTGTTTTTTCTTCTTTTGATTTTCTGCCGCGGTCTTTGCGGGCAAAAACATGTACATCAACAACAATACCTTCAACTCCGGGAGGAACGATCAGTGATGTATCGCGCACATCCCCGGCCTTCTCGCCGAATATCGCGCGTAATAGCCTTTCTTCCGGAGTTGGCTCTGAATCTGTCTTAGGAGTGATCTTTCCTACTAAAATATCACCGGCTGAGACTTCCGAACCTATACTGATAACGCCGGTATCGTCGAGATTTCTCAATGCTTCTTCGCTGACATTGGGAATATCACGGGTGATCTCTTCATTTCCAAGGCGGGTTTCAGTAGCCTCGGTTTCAAACTCTTCGATATGAATAGAAGTAAAAGTATCCTCTTTGACCAGCTTTTCGCTAATGACGATAGCATCTTCAAAGTTAAACCCTCTCCATGGCATCAATGCGACTAAAACATTCTTGCCTAAAGCGAGCTCGCCTTCCTTTGTGCTGATACCGTCGGCGATGATCTGCCCTTTATCAACATGCGCGCCTAATTTTACCAGAGGCCTCTGATTTAAACAGGTATCCGCGTTGGTACGCAGGAACTTCATTAAATGGTATATTTTCTTTCCTATAGTAATAGATGAAGCGTCAACATTAGTGACCTTCCCGGACTCCTCAGCGATCACGACAGTACCGGAATCCCGGGCAACTTTTTCTTCCATCAGGGTACCGACTAAAGGAGGCTCGGTGATCATCAAAGGAACACCCTGCCTTTGCATGTTTGAGCCCATCAAAGCGCGGTTGGCATCATCATGCTCAAGAAAAGGGATCAAGGACGCGGCAACAGAAACCAGCTGTTTAGGAGAAACGTCCATATACTGGACCTGCTTACCGGGAACCTTAGGGAAATCATCTTTATAACGGCAGGAAACTTCTTTATCAACAAAATAGCCCTCGGCATTTATCGGAACATTTGCCTGGGCTATGATTTTATCTTCTTCTATATCTGCGGTAAGATAATCAATTTTACGGGTAACTTTACCATCTTCCACTTTACGGTAAGGTGTTTCTAATAAACCTAATTTATTCACGCGGGCATAACAACTAAGGGATGCGATCAAGCCGATATTCGGGCCTTCAGGTGTTTCAATAGGGCAGACGCGGCCGTAATGCGAAGGATGAATATCTCTTACTTCGAAGCCAGCGCGTTCACGTGAAAGGCCACCCGGGCCAAGCGCGCTTAACCTTCTTTTATGGGTCATCTCGGCCAATGGATTGACCTGATCCATGAACTGCGAAAGCTGCGAACGGCCGAAGAAATCGCGAATCTGGTTTGATAAAAGCTTGGAGTTGATCAGATAATGCACATTAAGATTGTCAAACTCTCCGAGGATGCTTAACCTTTCCCGGATCGAACGCTCAACGCGGCTTAAACCGATCCTTACCTGATTTTGGACCAGTTCACCCACAGTCTTAATGCGGCGGTTACCAAGATGGTCGATATCATCGATCTTCCCTACGCCTTCTTTAAGCCTGATCAGGTATTCAATGACTTTTATTACGGTATCGGAATCAAGTATCCTCTTTTCCAGAGAAACTTCCATCCCTAATTTCCTATTTAGGATAAAACGCCCTGCCCTCTCTAAATCATATCTGGCAGGATCAAAAAATAATCTATAGAATAATCCTTCGGCAGCTTCTTTTGTAACCGGCTCCGTTGGGCGCATCTTGCGGTAAAAATCAAGATATGCTTCTTCCTTATTCTTAGTATAATCCTTCTTTAATGTATTTTCTATTTCCGGATAATTTTTACCGAATGCAGCCATGATCTCGGCATCGGTAGAGAAACCGAGGATCCTTAAAAGCTGGGTCGCAGGAAAATTCCTTCTCCTGTCAACATAAGCAAGAATGGTATCGGTTAAATCGTATTTAAATTCCAGCCAAGCTCCGCGGTAAGGAATGACCCTGCCGTAAAATATTTTCTTTCCCGTAGGATGGTCCTCTTCCTCAAAAGAAACGCCGGGAGAACGCTGCAACTGGCTTACCACCACGCGCTCGTCACCATTAATAATAAAGGTGCCGGTTTGGGTCATAAGCGGTATTTCGCCAAAATAAGCATCCTGCTCTTTTGTCTCTTTCGGAGTAGTCAAACGGAATTTCGCTTTTAAGGGTGCGGCATAGTTTAGTGCGCGGGTCTTTGATTCGGAGATGGTATACTTCGGTTTTCCTAATGAATAGCTGATAAACTCGAGCTTAATTGAACGGTTCGGGCTCTCGATAGGAAAGATCTCCTCAAAAACTTCCTGTAAGCCTATACGTGATCTTTGCGCGACAGAAACATCCATCTGCAGAAATTCGTAATACGCTTCCAACTGCACATCCAAAAGGTTTGGAATGTCGAAAACTTCTTTTAACTTACCGAAACTTATTCTCTTTGTCATTTAGTTATTTTCCCGCTTTAACTTCTAATTGCTAATTACTGATTACGGACTTATTTCAATTCGACGGTGGCACCGGCTGCTTCAAGTTTCTTCTTCATCTCTTCAGCTTCTTCTTTCGCGACGCCATCTTTGATCGCTTTAGGTGCGGCATCAACTAAATCTTTGGCTTCTTTCAAGCCAAGGCTGGTCATGGTCCTTACTTCTTTGATCACGGCTATCTTATTTCCGCCGGCACTGGTCAAGACTACCGAGAAAGCAGTCTTTTCCTCTGCTGCTGGAGCAGCACCTGCGGCACCCGCTGCGGGAGCGGCCATCATCGGCATATTTGCCTTAACACCAAACTTCTCTTCGAGCGCTTTCACTAAATCAGCAAGCTCTAATACTGTCATGCTCTCGATTGACTTAATCATATCTTCCAAATTTTGTGCCATTTTACTTCCTCCTTTTAACTTGTTTTCTTTTGTTTAATCTGATCCAAACATATAACGAACTTAACCAATAGCTGGTTTAATGTGGTAACTATGCCGGCTATCGGGGAATTCAAAGCCATAACTACCTGTGCTCTCAACATCTCCTTGGAAGGCAGCTTAGACATGGCTTCGATATCTTTTTTCTCCAAAATCCTGTCCTGTAAATATCCGCCTTCGAGCTTGAGTTTCTCATGGTCTTTGACAAAATTACATAGAACCTTAGAAGCTCCAACCGGCTCATCTTTAATAAAGATCAAACCGCAGGGCCCATCAATACTCTTGATCATGCTTTCTAGGCCCGAAGATTTTAATGCCCTTCTTGCCACACTGTTCTTTACAACAAAAAGCCGCGCATCCGAGGTTTTAAGCGACTGCCTCAGTGTACTTAGGTCAGGGCTTGCCACACCTGAATATTTCACCACGAAAAGTGCGCCTGACTTTTTTAATGTATCCTTGATGCGGCTTTCAGAAACTTCCTTAAATATTAATCCAAGTTTTTTCATATTATATGGCCAGTTTTAATCCCGGATTCATTGAAGCGCAAATTGAAAGGCTGCGCACAAATTTGCCTTTTACAGACGCCGGTTTTGCTTCGTTGATAGCTTCAATGACGCGGGATGCGTTATCGTAAAGTTTCCCTTCATCAAAAGAAAGTTTGCCCACGGAAAGATGAATTCCTCCCTGCTTATCGATGCGGAATTCCACTTTGCCCTTCTTCACGTCTTCTATCGCCTTGGCGATATCATTTGTAACTGTTCCAGTCTTAGGGCTGGGCATTAACCCGCGCGGGCCAAGCACCTTTCCCAGCTTGCTCAAATCTTTCATCATATCGGGTGTGGCGATAGCGCAATCAAAATCCATGAAACCAGCGGCAACTTTATCTATCAATTCATTGGCGCCAACATAATCCGCTTGCGCTTCTCTTGCCTGTTTTTCATGTTCGCCGCGGCAAAATACAGCGACCCTTACTTTCTTTCCGGTTCCGTGAGGCAAAGCGACGGTACCGCGAACCATCTGGTCCGATTTCTTACTGTCTATATTCAAACTAAAATGCAGGTCAACCGAACCGTCAAATTTAACGGGGTTCATCTTTTTGATGGCGGTTATGGCTTCTTTCAGCTGGAATATTTTTTCTTTGTCTAAATTCTTTTCCGATTCCTTGTATCTCTTACTGCGCGTTTTCATGATTTTAACCTTCCACCACTATGCCCATGCTGCGGGCCGTGCCTGTAATGGTCTTAACCGCTTCCGCAAGATCCGAAGTATTCAAATCCTGCATTTTCTGTTTTGCGATCTCTTCAACCTGTTTTTTTGTCACCTTGCCGATCACTTCCTTGCCGCTTATCCCTGAAGCTTTGGCTAAATTTGCCGCCCGTTTTAACAATACCGACGATGGCGGGCTCTTGATGATAAAAGTAAATGACCTGTCTTCATAAACGCTGATGACTACCGGCAATACCAAACCTTCTCTGCCTTTTGTCTGCTCATTGAACTGCTTGCAGAACATCATGATATTCACACCGTGCTGGCCTAAAGCTGGGCCTACTGGAGGAGCAGGATTAGCCTGTGCCCCCGGGACGTGCAACTTGATCTGTGCGTTGATTTTTTTTGCCATTATATTTTTTCCACCTGCCAATATTCCAATTCGACCGGAGTTGAACGGCCGAAAATTGAAACACTGACCTTAATTTTCCCCTTTTCAGGGTGAATTTCATCAATTGTTCCGTTAAAATTCAAGAACGGGCCTTCAATAACTCTGACCTGTTCTCCCTTTTCAAAGACGATCTTGGGGCTGGGTTTTGTTGCGGTTTCTTCGGTTCTTTTTAAGATATTATCTACTTCATTTTGAGGCAGGGGCATCGGTTTTTTGCCTAATCCGATGAATCCGGTAACTCCGCCGGTAGTTTTAACGAAAAGATAGCTCTTTTCATTAAGGTCCATTTCAACCAACAGGTAACCGGGGAAAAATTTTCTTTGGGATATCTTTTTCTTACCCGAGCGGACTTCGGATACTTGCTCGGTAGGAATAACTACTTTGGCAACAAGCTCCTGCATCCCTTCCTGGACGATCCTGTTCTCCAAAGTCGTTTTTACTTTTTCCTCTGAACCGGTTTGAGTGTGTACCACGTACCAGCTTTTCGTCATTTAAATAACAGGCTTAAGAATTTTGATAAAATGAGGTCGATTACACCGATAAATACCGCTACAATCGCGGTGGTAACGATCACAACTACCGTTGAACTCATTAGTTCTTCTCTTGTAGACCATGCAACCTTCCCTAACTCCGCTCTTACTTCTTTTATAAAATTTATTGGTTTTGCTATTATATTCATATCTTTTCTTGTTTCTTCGTCCTGCTTCTATCCTTCATTTTTTAAGGATATTACAGGAGCGGCAGGACTTGAACCTGCAGTCACGGTTTTGGAGACCGTTGGTTTGCCATTAACCGACGCCCCTAAAACTATTTTATTTCTTTGTGGGGATTATGTTTACGGCAGGACCTGCAAAACTTGCTAATTTCCAATCTGTCCTGATGCAACTTTTTATTTTTAGTCGTCGTGTAATTCCTGTTTTTGCAAACCGTACACTCTAAAGTTATTATTTCGCGCATGATATTTTTTTAAGCTGGAGACGAGAATCGGACTCGTGACCCCGTCCTTACCAAGGACGTGCTCTACCAACTGAGCTACTCCAGCATTAGAGTTAAGCTCCGTCGATGAGAGCCGATTTTAATAAACAAAAAACTATCCGCCATTAAAAGAATTCTTATCTAAATTCTTTTTTAACCTATTATTAATATATAATACTCTATTAGGGAATTAGATAGATGAAAGAATATACACTACAAAACAAAATTTGTCAAGTTTTTTTTAGGATATTTTGACTTTACCGCTTTCTCCCCACTTCAATTTTGCTCCGGGCTTTGTTCGCGTGCTCAAAATTTTCGCCGTCTGCTGCGGTTTACGGCTCGCTGGGCTGCAGTTTTCTTACGCTAAAGTTACTGGCCTGCGCTCACCGTAAAACCTTGCAGACCATCTCTTAAGTAATGTGCCAAAAATTTTTAACGCACGCTCACAAACCCTGCGCAAAATTAGAGAGATATTACTTTGCGCATGATTTGGCATGTTTTGAGCAGGCCTATTTTGCGGGTGACTGCCGAGCCACCCGCAATACTAACGTCCCTGCGAAGAACATGACAAAGCAGGCGCAAAGAGAAACTATTTAAATTAAATTCTCGAAAGTTCAGCGAAATCTTCCAAACTCAGACACTCCGGCCTGGTGTTTTTATCAAGTTTTCTACTGATAAAAAAATCATCAAGCGCGCTTTTAGGCACTACCCCTTCTAAACTATTTCTTAGGGTCTTCCTTCTTTTATTAAATGCTGCCCTTATGATCTTAAACAAAGCAGCTTCATCATCGACCTTCACAGGTGGATTATCTCTTACGGATAAGTTTAATAATGCGGAATCCACTTTAGGCTGCGGTCGGAAACAACCTTTGCTTATATTAAAAATTATTTTAGGAGAACTGTAATATTGAGCGAAACAACTGAATGACCCGTATTTCTTTGTGCCGGGAGAAGCAACTACCCTTTCGGCAAACTCTTTTTGAACTGTTAAAAATATATTACTTATAAACTGCCTGTATTTAAAAAGGTGCTCGATGATCGGGCTTGAAATATAATAAGGAATATTTCCCAATACTATGAGTTTACCTTTACCGCAATTAATTTTTGATAGGTCGAATTTCAATATATCTTCATTGATAAATTTAATATTAGCACTTCCTTTGAATTCAGGGACCAGAAATTCAATCAGCCTTTTGTCGATTTCAAGGGCATGAACAGATTTTACTTTAACGGCGATAAGCCCGGTAATCTCTCCTTTTCCGGCACCTATCTCAAGGACTATGTCTTCTGGTTTTAAATTACAAGAATTTAATATCTTTTCCCTGATATTACGGTCAACCAGAAAATTCTGGCCTAAGCTTTTTTTTGGTTTAATGTGCATTGTATAGCCAGTTTAATCGCGGCAATTGCCGATTGGGGATTAGCTTGATCAAAAAATGGGGCGATATCAAAAGCGGTGCCGTGCAGCGGAGAAGTGCGCACAAATGGCAGGCCTAATGTTAAATTCACTCCAGTATCAAATGAGGTTAGCTTCAAAGGTATGAGCGCCTGGTCATGATACATGGCAATTACGCAATCATATTTATTATTCTTGGCAAGAGCTACGGCAATATCCGCAGAAATAGGCCCGTCAATTAAAATCTTGTGCTTTAGTCTTTTTAAAACAGGTTTGATTACCCGGTTCTCCTCGTCTCCGATTACGCCGTTATCCGAAGCATGAGGATTGAGCCCGCAAACAACGATACGCGGATCATCCAATCCGAACAATTCTTTTAATGCCCGGCAAGTCATGACGATATTGTTTTTTAAATTTGGTCCATTTATATTTCGGGTAACATCCTTTAAGGGAATATGCCGGGTCAAAAGGCTGAATTTAAGATCCTTATTCAAAAGCATCATTACGGTATCTTCTGCGCCGCACTTCTTTGCAAGATATTCGGTATGTCCGCTGAATTTAACTCCGGATAAATTTACCGCTTCTTTGGATACCGGCAAGGTGACAAGGCAATCGATCTGGCCCTGTTTGATGAGCTCTATCGCCTTATCAAGGTATTCAATAGAAGCCCTACCGTATTCAGGCCTAATTTTACCGAACGAAAAACCCTTTTGATTTAAATTATCCAAATCTATAAAATAGGAGGCGTCTAATTTTAATTTGTTTTTTTTAAACGGGACATTGCTGCCTATAACCGTAAACCGGGCAATACCGGAAAGGCTTTTTAAAGCTTTCAGAAGTATTGAAGGGCCGATGCCGGAAGGGTCGCCTAAAGTAATACCAACCCTAACTCTGGAGGATTTTAATGTAGGATTTGCTTTTAAGCTCATCTAACCATTTATTAAGTTCTTGCTGCATTTTTGTTTGAAATAAGAAATCCCGTATCTTATCCTGTACTTCGAGTAATGCCGGTTTTCTGGAGGCAACTATATTATCTAATTTAAAAACATAGAACTGAGCATCAATTTTTACCGGCTCGGAGATCTCTCCGATCCCAAGTTTAAACACCTCACCTTCTATATCTTTCCTTAAATTTTCGCCTTTTACGGCTTCAAGCTTATTTATTGTGGCCGGATACCTGGATAACAAATCCTCGACTTTCTGACCTGCCTTCCAATTATAAGAGAATGTCTGGGCCAAATCCTTATTTTCCAGCGTGATGACCGTTACCTGCCGGGTTTCGGGAATCATAATATTATTTTCTTTGGAATCATAAAATTTAGTGACTTCATCGGGCCTAATAACGATCTTACTCCTTACCTTGTCTTCAATTATATTATACATGAGCAGTTGCTCCCGTACCTTATTTTCAACGTCAGCCGGCACCAACCCTTGCCTGGCTAAATCATCCTGAAACTCCTCATTGGAACTATAATGCTTGCGCACCTCATTCATTTTGGCCTTAATCCTATTATCATCTACCTTAATAGCATCTTTTTTAGCTTGCTGCAATATAAGACGATCCTCAATAAGCTTATCCAACAGGCCTTTTTTGGCTTCTTCAACTTTTGTTTCAAGCTCCTTACCTTTATATTGATGGGAAAGCTGCATACCCATGAAATTCATAAAATCGGAAAGGTCTTTACGGGTGATTATGTCATTATTCACCACGGCTACGATCTTGTCCTGGGCGTAAACATGGCATGTGGCAAACAACATATGGCATATGGAAAAAAATAGAATAAATATTAGTAATCTGATTTTACGCATTTAATACTCCTGCTTTCTTAAAACTTGAAATTGCTTCTCTCAAAAGCCTGCAATAAAGGTCAAAGCCTACTGCGGCGATGAAACCATGCTGTTCTATCCCCAAGAGATTTCCGGCACCGCGGATCTCCAAGTCTTCCATGGCAATATTAAATCCTGCGCCAAGCTGGGAATAATCCTGTATGGCGCTTAACCTTTTACGGGCATCTCCTTCGAGTAATTCTTTTTTAGGCACCATAAAATAAGCGTAGGCCGGGCGGTCAAACCTGCCCACCCTGCCGCGTAACTGGTGCATGTCGGAAAGGCCGAAGGTATGCGCGTTATTTACGATTATCGTATTTACATTGGGAATATCAATACCCGACTCAATGATCATGGTACAAACAAGGCAATCGATATTACCCTTCAAGAACTCTGACATTATCGCTTCCAGCTCTTTAGGGTGCATCTGGCCATGAGCAACAGCTAAACGCGCCCCTTCAGGCAATATCCTACCAAGCTTGTTTTTTACTTCATCAATATCCTCAACACGGTTATGTAAAAAGAACGCCTGCCCTTTACGGTTAAGCTCTTTGGTAATTGCCTGCCGTATCAGGTCAGTGTCATATTCTACCACAACGGTTTTAATAGGCAACCTATTTTGCGGCGGGGTATTGATCACGGAAAGGTCTTTACCCCCCATCAAACTCATATAAAGCGTGCGCGGGATGGGTGTAGCGGTCAAAGTAAGGACATCCGTTGAAAGCCTTAATTTTTTCAGTCTCTCCTTGTTTTTTACACCAAAACGCTGCTCTTCATCAATGATCGCCACTCCCAAATCCTTAAAAATAACGTCGTCTGACAATAGCCGGTGCGTACCGATGACTATATCCACAGCCCCTGATTTTAACCCCTCTATTGTCTGTTTTTGTTCACGTTCAGTATTAAAACGGCAAAGCATGCGAACTGTTACCGGAAAATCCTTAAGCCTGGCGCTAAAATTATGAAAATGCTGTTCGGCAAGTATGGTTGTCGGAACAAGATAGGCAACCTGTTTATTATCCATTACCGCTTTAAAAGCTGCCCGCATAGCCACTTCGGTTTTACCGTATCCAACATCACCGCAAAGGAGCCTATCCATAGGCTTTGGCTGTTCCATGTCATGCTTGACCTCCAAAGTTGCTTTTATCTGGTCCGGGGTCTCTTTATAAGGAAAGGTTTTTTCGAATTCTGCCTGCCATTCGGTATCCGGAGAAAAGGCAAAACCTTGCGAGCTCATACGCATTGCCTGCAAAGTCAAAAGGTCCCAAGCAAGCTTCTGTATCCCCTTCCTTGTCCTCTCCTTTATTCCCTGCCACTCCTTACTCCCTAATCGGTAAAGTTTAGGTTTACGGATATGAAAAGCAAAATATTTTTGCACAAGGTGCATTGACTCCGTAGGGACAAATAACTTCTCCCCGCGGTCATATTCGATAACCAAATGGTCTCTGGTTTTTCCCTGTACCTTTATATGTTGTAACCCTAGGAATTTACCTATACCGTACTGGTTGTGTACAACATAATCGCCTGTCTTTAAGTCGACGAAGCTTGAAAGAGGGAACTCTTCGCTAAAAGCTGTGGTTTTGATAACAGCTTTTTTGATTGGCAGAATTATAGCTATATTATGCGTCCATAAAGGAGAGCCGTTATCAGGATTGAATGTCTTTATTGCGGAAACCTTGTCGTTTTCAAGGTCAATGCGGATGGGTAATTCAAAGGAAAAAGGAAAACAATCGATGATATCACCGCGGCGGGCAAAATCACCTTCTTGCGCAACCCTATCCTGCCTTTTATAGCCATAATCGGCAAGCGTGGAAGTTAATGTTTCCAGGCCAATATGTAAGCCGGGGTATAATTTTAAAGACTTGAACATAAGATACCCCTTCCTAAGGCCAGCCTATTTTGCAGCTTTGCGGGACCAGGCGATCACTAAAGGAGAGGCAATATAAACAGTCGAATAAACACCCGAAACGAAACCCACAAAAAGCACTGCCGCGAAATTGCTTAAAACGGAACCTCCGAAAATCAGGATCCCGAGAACCGTCAATAATGTAGCTGTCGTAGTTAGGATCGTCCGGCCTAAAGTTTGATTAACGCTTAAATTAATTAACTCAATAAGTGAAAGTTTTCTATAAAGTTTGTTGTTCTCTCTCACCCTGTCATAGATAATGATAGTATCGCTGATAGAATAACCGGCAATGGTCAGAAAAGCAGTAATGCTCAAGAGATCCAACTGCCTTCCGGTTACAAGAAGAAAACCTAATGCCACCACTACGTCATGCAGCAAACTGACTATACCTGCTAAAGCAAAGTTAAAATGTTTAAACCTGAAAGCAATATAGATCAAGATACCAAGCATAGACCATAAAACGGCATAAATCGCTTTGCTCTTAAGTTCTTTA
>Ga0265316_10003504_pt1 | contig 15838 bp, 9 predicted proteins | sample 4522metaG_FD_202092 | JGI IMG/M metagenome (GOLD analysis project Ga0265316, IMG submission 202092) | Rhizosphere microbial communities from Carex aquatilis grown in University of Washington, Seatle, WA, United States - 4-5-22 metaG | ecosystem: Host-associated > Plants > Roots > Rhizosphere >...
AATGTCGCGTAGCCCTTACGCGAGGCGTGGAGCGCGGGCTTCCGACTCGGAGGAAGCGCCGGCGCCGGACACGCCACAGCCGGAAGCGGTGGCAGATGCCGTCTCCGCGAATCCGCAGCCTGCGTCCGCGCAGCCGGAACAGCCGCCCGAGCCGCCTCCGTCCGTGGAGCCGAGGCAATCCTCCCAGCCGGGGCAGCTCAATGGGACCAGGGTGGCGCCCCAGGCCGTCCCTCAGTCGATGGACACGCAGAGCATCAATCAGCAGTTGCAGCAAATGTACCAGCAGCGCATACAGATTAATCAGCAGGAGCGCCAGACGGGGACGCCCGCGACCCCCTAGGCCAAGCAAAAGCCCATCCCGGCTTTGACGGCCGCCTCTTGCGATAACCTCGTGGTGAGTCCGAAGCTGAACGAATCCCTCTTCTCGAAACCGGCATCTACCACGTAAGGTGATCAACACCCGTGGACAGGGAATTCGAGTTTGCACCTGCGAGTCGTCCCGGCGCGGCGGGGATTCGTGGGATACCTCGCCTGGAGACCAGGGTGGACACAGCGAAAACAGCGGTCGCATCAGGGCCTCCGGCGTCGGGCCGGGCGGTGTCTTGCCGGATCCCGGCTCCCGGGGTCTGGACTCCAACTTGCTCCTCTCTTGCACAAATTCAGGCGTGACATTCCTCTATGACTCAGCGCTCAACTCGCATTCTGGGATCGGTATTGGCGGCGTCGGTGGGCCTCTTCCTCTTCTATCTGGGATCGAACGCGGTCTCGCACTCGAAGCGCAAAGCGGCAAATCCAAAGCCGGTGGCGCAAAAGGGGCAGCCCGCGGTTCCGAACGACCACGAGGCCAAGATGTTGGCGGAGGAGCTCAAGCGGAAGCCTGGGCACGTTCCGGTGCTATTCCGTCTGGCGCAGCTCTCCGAGGAATCGGGCCATCCCCAGGACGCGGCGCGCTATCTGCGCGAAGCCGTCAAGCAAGAGCCTGATAACGCGGACGCGCGGCTCGAGCTGGGCAAAGTTCTGTACGAAACGGGCGACGTTGCGGGTTCGCTCGACGAGACCAAAAAAATACTTGACAAGCAGCCGAACCAGGCTGACGCTTTGTATAATCTGGGCGCGGTTTACGCCAACCTGGGCAACGCCGATCTGGCCCGTCAGTACTGGCAGCGGCTGGTCCAGTCCAGCCCGGATTCGGAGAGCGGGAAGCGTGCCAAGGAGTCGCTGGGCCGGCTCGTTGCGCAAGCTCGGTGAAGTAGCGATGGAGAGCTCGGTAGCCCCGGCTGGCTAGAAAAGTTTACAGGCAGGGTGCCGAGATTACATCGGCTTAGCGACCGGGGCCACGACTTTACATAGCGGTAGGCTTGGTTTCTTACGTGCTCAGAGAGGGGACTTGGCATCCAGCGGACGCGAGTCCTTGGGGGGCGTGGTGAAGACTCAGACGGGGGAGGCGAGTGCGGACCCAGATCGTGCTGGTGCGGCTGGCAGTTCTCTGCGTGCTGGCGGCTGGCTTCGCGCGGGCACAGTTCTCGCCCGGGCCGCTTTCCAAGGCGCACAGTTCCCTGAACGGTCCGGCGCATTGCACGGCATGCCATGCGGTCGGGGCGGGGAAGACGAAGTTCAAGTGTCTGGGCTGTCACACGGAGATCCGGAGCCGGCTGGCTGAAGGGCGCGGGCTGCACGCGAGGCTCGTGAAACAGACAGGCGACCAGAGCACGTGCGTGCATTGCCACTCGGAACATAACGGAGAGGTGTTTGTGCCCATCCGCTGGGATGTAGATCTGGATCAGTTCGATCATCGCCAGACGGGCTACCCGCTGGAGGGAGGGCACCGGGGGTTGAAGTGCGAGAAATGCCACTCGCCGGAGCACATCCCCGTCTCCGAGCGCAGCAAGATCCGGATGAAGGACATGCGGCGGACGTATCTGGGGCTCACGCCGGCCTGCCTCACCTGTCATGCCGACGAGCACCGGGGCCAGCTCCCCGACTGCCAGCGATGCCATGGCTTCGTGAAGTGGAAGCCGGCGGGCGGGTTCGATCATGGGAAGGCGAAGTTTCAGCTCACGGGCGCGCACGAGCGGGTGGTGTGCAGCAAGTGCCACGCACGAGAGGAGGGGCCGAAGCCCTTCGTGAAGTATGTCGGCATCGCATTTTCGTCCTGCTCGCCCTGCCACAGCGACCCGCACCACGGCGCGTTCACGGCTCCCTGCCAGTCGTGCCACAACGACGTGACCTGGAAGCAGGTGCGCACGGCCGAGGTCTTCGATCATTCCCGCACCAAGTTCCCGCTCGACGGCAAGCACGCCGAGGTGGCGTGCGCCAAATGCCATCACAACAGTAACTTTAAGGAGCCGGTAGCGCACGATAGGTGCGTTGCCTGCCATAACCAGGATCCGCACCGCGGACAGTTCCTCGCGCGCACCGGCGGCATCGAGTGCGCGGGGTGTCACACGGCGAACGGGTGGAAGCCCAGCACGTTTGTCGCGGCGCGCCATTCGGAAACGCACTATCCGCTGGCCGGGCGCCACGCCGATGTGGCCTGCGCGAAGTGTCATGTCCCCAAGGGCGCCGACACGCTCTATAAGGTCGCGTACGAGAACTGCACGAACTGCCATAGCGACATCCACAGGGCGCAGTTCAAGGCCGCGCCGTACTTCAACCGCTGCGAGGAGTGCCACACGGTGGGGGGATTCCGGCCCTCCACTTTCACGCTGGCCCGCCACCAGAAGTCCGAGTATCCGCTGCATGGCTCTCACACGGCGGTGCCTTGTGGGGAATGTCATGACGAGACCGCGGCCACGCATCCGGCCGCGGGGCGGTTCCGGATTGAGGACCGCTCTTGCACGGCCTGTCACCAGGACCCGCATCAAGGCCAATTCCGCGAGCGCATGACGGTCTTGCGGGCCGGCGGCGGCGTTCCGGCAGGCTGCGAGACGTGCCACACTCTGCGGTCGTGGCACGATCTGACGCGTTTCGACCATTCGAAGACTTCGTTCGCGCTGGCGGGAACGCACCGCGGAGTGGCCTGTACGGAGTGTCACCGTCCCGCCAATCCGAGCTTGGGTGTCAAGAGCGTTGTATACAAGAGCGCGCCGCAGGCTTGCGGCGGGTGCCACGAGGACCCTCATGGAGGGCAGTTCAGCACCTACGAGGCATCCGGCGGCTGCGCCCGCTGCCACGGGGTTTCCAAGTGGACGCCGACAAGTTTCGATCACGACAGGGATACCACGTACAAACTGGCCGGGGCCCACAGCGACGTCGCGTGTAAGCTTTGCCACACCACGAAGCGGGAGTTTAGGGGAAAACTGGTGGTTTTTTATAAGCCCACACCACGTGAGTGCACGAGTTGCCATGGACCGAACATCGCCAAGAACTAGATTCGTGGCTGCCGCGACGGCCCGCGGTGCGCTGGGCGCGCTCCTGCTGACGCTGGGCGTGGCGTCCGTGCTCGGTGCGCAGACCTTTGAGCGGGGGCCCGCGCACAGCCCGCACGGACCGCTGAAGATTCCTTGCTCGAGTTGCCACACGGAAAAGAACTGGAAGACGATGCGGGCCGTCCCCGAGTTCAATCACAACACGCAAACCAGTTATCCGCTGCGTGGCATGCACGAAGGGGTCAAGTGCTCGCTGTGCCACACCAAGCTGGTCTTCAGCCAGACCAGCACGCGCTGCGCGGACTGCCACGCCGACATTCACCGCCGGCAGTTTGGCGCCGATTGCGCGCAGTGCCACACCGTCAAGGGCTGGACGGTGGCGGTGCAGAACATCAAGGACCACCTGAATCGTTTTCCGCTGTTGGGCGCCCACGCCATGGTGGAGTGCGACGCCTGCCACACCGGGGCCGCTTCAGGGCAATTCACGGGCCTGAGCACAGCCTGCCAGTCGTGCCACATGAGGGACTTCAACCGGACGACGGCGCCTAGCCACGCTGCCGCGGGTTTTAGCACGGCATGCGAGAGTTGCCATAACATGGACACGTTCCTGGCGGCGAAGTTCGATCACGCCACCACCGGGTTCCCGCTCACCGGCGCGCACGTCACGCTTCCCTGCGCGTCGTGCCACGTCGGGAATCGGTTCCAGGGCACGCCGGCAACCTGCATCGGCTGCCATAACCAGGACTTCACCGGCGCCAAGAACCCGGACCACGTCCAATCGGGGTTCTCGACGGACTGCGCGGCTTGTCACACCACGGTGACTTGGGCCGGCGCCAAGTTCGACCACTCGACCACGAAGTTCCCGCTCACCGGCGCGCATGCGAGCGTGGCCTGCGATGTATGCCATGTGAACGGCCAGTTCGTCGGGTTGTCGACGGCCTGCATCTCCTGCCACCTGAAGGACGAGCAAGGGACCACAAACCCGAACCACGTCACGGCCGGGTTCCCGCAGGACTGCTCCATCTGCCACACCACGGTGGACTGGTCGAATGCCACGTTCAACCACAACACGCAGACCAAGTTCCCGTTGACGGGGGCGCACATCAACGTGGCCTGCAACACTTGCCACGTGAACAACCAATTCGCGGGTCTGTCGATGGCCTGCGCTTCCTGCCATCTCAAGGACTTCCAGGGAGCCACGAACCCGAACCACGCGGCGGCGGGATTCCCGCAGGACTGCTCCATCTGCCACAGCACGGTGAACTGGTCGGGTGCGACCTTCGACCACACCTCCCAGACGAAGTTCCCGTTGACGGGCGCGCACGCCAGCGTGGCCTGCAACACGTGCCACGTGAACAACGTGTACGCGGGTCTGCCCATGACCTGCGTTTCCTGCCACCTGACAGACTTCCAAAAGACCACCAACCCGAACCATGTGACCGGGAACTTCTCGCAGGATTGCCAGGTCTGCCACAACACGACCAGTTGGGATGGGGCGAGTTTCGATCACAGCAAGACGGCGTTTCCGTTGACGGGAGCGCACGTCAACGTAGCCTGCGCCATCTGCCACGTCAACAATCAGTTCGCCGGCCTTTCGACGGCCTGCATCTCCTGCCACCTGAAGGACGAGCAGGGGACCACCAACCCCAACCACATCACGGCCGGGTTCCCGCAGGACTGCTCGATGTGCCACACCACGGTGGACTGGTCGGGCGCGAGCTTCAACCACACCACGCAGACCAAATTCCCGTTGACGGGGGCGCACATCAACGTAGCCTGCGCCACCTGTCACGTGAACAACCTGTTCGCGGGCCTGCCGATGACTTGCATTTCCTGCCACCTGAAGGACGAACAGGGGACCACGAACCCCAACCACATTTCGGCCGGATTCCCGCAGGACTGTTCCGTCTGTCACAGCACCACGGCCTGGACGGGCGCCGTGTTCGACCACAGCAAGACCCAGTTCCCGCTGACGGGCGCGCACGTGAGCGTGGCCTGTGCCACCTGCCACGTGAACAACGTGTTCGCGGGTCTCTCGACGGCGTGCGTTTCCTGCCACCTGAAGGATGAACAGGGGACCACCGACCCCAACCACATTTCGGCCGGGTTCCCGCAGGACTGCTCCATCTGCCACACCACCCTGAACTGGTCAGGCGCGACGTTCAACCACACAACGCAGACGAAGTTCCCGCTGACGGGCGCGCACATCACCGTGCCCTGCGCGCAATGCCACGTGAACAATGTGTTCGCGGGCCTTTCGACAACCTGCGTGTCGTGCCATCTGAAGGACTTTCAGAATGCCAACAACCCCAACCACGTGGCCGGAGGTTTTCCGCAGGATTGCCAGGTCTGCCACACCACGACCGATTGGACGGGCGCCGTCTTCGACCACAGCAAGACTCCCTTCCCGCTGACGGGCGCGCACGTGAGCGTGGCTTGTGCCACCTGCCACGTGAACAACGTGTTCGCGGGTCTGGCGACGGCGTGCATTTCCTGCCACCTGAAGGACCAACAGGGGACCACGGACCCGAATCACGTGGCGGCGGGATTCCCGCAGGATTGCTCGGTGTGCCACACCACGACGAACTGGCTGGGGGCCACGTTCAACCACACCACCCAGACGAAATTCCCGCTGACGGGCGCGCACATCAGCGTGGCGTGCAACGTGTGCCACGTGAACAACGTCTTTGCGGGTCTCTCGATGGCTTGCATTTCCTGCCATCTGAAGGACGAACAGGGGACCACGAACCCGAATCACGTGGCGGCGGGGTTCCCGCAGGATTGCTCGATGTGCCACACCACGACGAACTGGCTGGGCGCCACGTTCAACCACACCACGCAGACGAAGTTTCCGTTGACGGGCGCGCATATCAACGTGCCGTGTGCAACCTGCCACGTGAACAACGTGTTCGCGGGTCTTTCGATGGCCTGCATCTCCTGTCACCTGAAGGACTGGCAGGGCGCCAACGATCCGAACCACGCCGCGGCGGCGTTCCCGCAAACCTGCGACACCTGCCATAGCACCACGAACTGGTTGGGGGCGACGTTCAACCACACCACCCAAACCAAGTTCCCGCTGACGGGCGCGCACGTAAGCGTGGACTGCAACGTGTGCCACGTAAACAACGTCTACGCGGGCCTTTCGACGGCCTGCATCAACTGCCACCTGAAGGACGAACAGGGGGCCACCAACCCGAATCACATCGCGGCCGGGTTCCCGACAGATTGCTCCATGTGCCACACCACGGTGGACTGGACGGGGGCGTCGTTCAACCACAACACCCAGACCAAGTTCCCGCTGACGGGTGCGCACATCAACGTGCCTTGCGCCACGTGCCACGTGAACAACGTGTTCGCGGGTCTTTCGATGGCCTGCATTTCCTGCCACCTGAAGGACTGGCAGGGGGCCACGGATCCGAATCACATCGCGGCCGCGTTCCCCCAAACCTGCGACACCTGCCACAGCACCACGAACTGGTTGGGGGCGACGTTCAACCACACCACCCAAACCAAGTTCCCGCTGACGGGCGCGCACGTGGGTGTCGACTGCAACGTGTGCCATGTGAGCAACGTGTATGCGGGCCTCTCGATGGCATGCGTCTCCTGTCACTTGAAGGACTACCAGGGAACCACGGACCCGAACCACCCCGCGGCCGCATTCCCGCAAACGTGCGAGACCTGCCATACCACCACGAATTGGCTGGGGGCCACCTTCAACCACAGCACCACCCCGTTCCCGCTGACCGGGGCGCACGTGAGTGTCGACTGCAACCTGTGCCACGTGAACAATGTATATGCAGGACTTTCTACGGCCTGCTACACCTGCCACGTGAAGGACTTCACCGGGACCACGAACCCGCCCCACGTGTCGGCCGGGTTCCCGCAGGACTGCTCCCTGTGCCACACCACCACGGACTGGACCAGCGCGACTTTCAACCACAACAACACTCCGTTCCCACTGACGGGCGCCCACGTGAACGTGGCCTGCGCCACCTGCCACGTGAACAACGTCTTCGTGGGTCTTTCGACGGCCTGCCTGTCCTGCCACACGAAGGACTGGCAGGGGGCCACGGATCCGAACCATACCGCGGCCGCGTTCCCGCAGACCTGCGACACGTGTCACAACACCACGAATTGGTTGGGGGCGACGTTTAACCACACCACCCAGACCACGTTCCCGCTGACTGGTTTTCACGCCACCGTGGACTGCAACGGGTGCCACGCGAGCAACGTGTATAAGGGTCTTTCAACCGCCTGCTACTCCTGCCACGCCAGCGACTACAACGGGACCACGAACCCGCCCCACGCTGCGTCCGGATTCCCGCAGGATTGCTCCGTCTGCCACAGCACCACGGATTGGACGGGCGCCGTCTTCGACCACAGCAAGACCCCGTTCCCGCTGACGGGGGCGCACGTCAACGTGGCCTGCGCCACCTGCCACGTGAACAACGTCTTCGCCGGTCTTGCGACGGCCTGCTACTCCTGCCACATCAAGGATTACAACGGGGCCACCAACCCCAATCACGCCGCGCTCGGATACCCACAAGACTGCTCCATGTGCCACAGCACCACCGATTTCACGAGCTCGACCTTCAACCACAGCAGTACGCCGTTTCCGCTGACAGGGGCGCACCTCACCGTGGCCTGCTCGGCCTGCCACATCAATGGGAATTTCACCACCACGCCGACCGACTGCTACTCCTGCCACACGGCGGACTATACCGGGACCACGAACCCGAACCACACGGCGGCCGGATTCCCCACTACCTGTGCGACGTGCCACACCACTACCGCCTGGACCGGCGCTACGTTCAACCACACCTGGTTCCCGATGACCCACGGCAACGCCAAGCTGTGCAGCGACTGCCACACGAACTCCGCCGACTATTCGGTTTTCCAGTGCACGATTTGCCACACCCAGACGCAGACGAGCGGAGAGCATGGGGGTGTCAAAGGCTACGTCTGGAACAGCATTAACTGCTACCAGTGCCATCCACGCGGGAGCGGAGGCTAATGAAGCGACTTGCGCTGTTGACTGCCTTGACGCTGGGTTGCCTTTCTCTGGGTGCACAGGAGCACGCCCAGGAAGGCCAGGTCAGGACCTCGTTCCAGCTCAAGTACGTGGCGGAAGGCAGCGTGTACCTCGACGCGGGCGGCCGCGCGGGACTGTCGGAGGGAATGAAGCTGACCGTCCGGCGGAAGCCCGAGGACGGGGCGATTGCCGAGTTGGTGGTGACTGCCGTGGCGGAATCGTCGGCCGTGTGCGAAGTCAAGTCCACGCACGGCGAGCTGCGGGTGGGAGACATTGCGGAGCTTTCGCCCGAAGACGTGGAGGCGGTCCAAGCAGCGATGTCGGCTCCGCACGCCCGGAAGTACGCGCAGGTGGTGACCTTCACGGAGGGCGATCCGCTGGACGACGAGGCGCGGGCCAAAGTGGAACACCCTCCGCTGCCCGAGGTCAACCGGCTGCGGGGGCGCATCGGCTTCGAGTACAACGCCTTTCGGGACCGGAGCGGCTCGGGGCTGTTCTCGTCCCAGGAGGGCCTGGTTTTTCGTGCGGATATGACGCGGATCGGCGGCAGCTACTGGAACCTCACCGGCTTCTGGCGCGGCCGGATGAACTCCACCAGCGGCGGAACGGCCGAGCAGCAGACGCTCTACGACCTGATCAATCGGACCTACCATCTGACCCTCTACTACGACAATCCGAAGTCCGCGTGGGTGGCGGGCATCGGCCGCTTCTACCTGCCGTGGGCCGCCAGTCTGGACACCATTGACGGGGGATACTTTGGACGCCGCCTCAGCTCGCACGTGACGGCCGGGATATTTGCCGGCTCGACGCCGGACCCGACGTCCTGGAACTACAATCCGAACCGGCAGATGGCCGGAACGTTCGTCAACTATTCGGGGGGAGATTTCCAGTCGTTCCGGTTCAGCAGCACTACCGGGCTAGCGCTGTCGCGCATCAACTGGCGGCCCGAGAGGCAGTTCGCGTTCTTCGAGAACACCATCCTCTACAAGACTTATCTTTCGATCTATCACAGCCTGGAGGCGGACGATTATCGCATTGCGGAGACGCCCCAACAGAAGGGCCTGGGTGTGAGCCGGAGCTTCCTGACGGTACGGATCCAGCCCAAGAAGTTCCTGTCGTTCGATCTCAGCCACAACTATTTCCAAAGCGTGCCGACCTTCGATCCGCGGCTGATCGGCACCGGCTTGCTGGACAAACTGCTGTTCCAAGGCTTGAGCGGGGGAGTCCGCTTCGATCTGCCGTACCGGGTCAGCCTGTATGGGAGCCTGGGCCGCAGCAACACCTCCACCGACACGAAGCGCTCGCTGAACCAGATGTACGGCGTGACGCTGGGCAACATCTGGCGGACCGGTATACGCGCCGACGCGCGCTTCACGCGGTTCAACAGCTCCTTCGGCAGCGGCACCTATAAGGTGCTGATCTTGAGCCGGCAGATGGGCGAGTTTCTGCGCCTCGACCTGCAGGCGGGCCAGCAGAACTACACCTCCGCGCTCACGGCGCAGAACCGGAGCTTGTTCTTCACGGGGAACGCCGATTTCGCCATCACGCGCCATTACTTCCTCGGCGGCGGGGCAACCGCGTACCGGGGGCAGATACAGAACTACGATCAGATCTACGTCAACCTGGGGTATCGCTTTTAAGGAGTCTGATGATACAACCACTTTGCAGACGTCCGGCGGCATTCGGAGCCGCATGTGCCGTTCTTTGTTCCCTGATCGCCGCGCCGGTCGCTATGGCGGCTTCGACGCCTTCAACGCCGCCGCTCGAGGAAGTGCTGCGCCGGACGGGTAAGGCGGTGGAGGCTTTCGAGCAGGAGTTCTCGGCCATCAACTGCACCGAGCAGGTGTCCCAGGTGAAGCTCGGGCCCGCCGGTAAACCCCTTTTCCACCAGGAATCGGCCTTCGACTATCTGGTGATGGTCCACTCGGCGCCGGACAATCTGACGGTCGAGGAGTCGCGCCAGGAGGTGAAGTCCACCGGCGAGGTGAAGAAGAAGCTGCCGCTTCTGGTGACCGACGGGTTTTCGACGCTGCTCCTCATCTTTCATCCGTTCTTCCAGGACAGCTTTGAATACGCGCCGCCGGAGGCGGATGAGCTGAACGGCCGCAAGGTGCTGCGGGTGAGATTCCGGCAGATTCACGGCGCGCGAGCGCTTTCGGAATTGCAGTTGCGCGGACACGACTTCCCGCTGGAATGGCAGGGAACGGCCTGGATCGACGCCCGTTCGAACGTCATCCTGCGGATTACGGCCGGCCTCCAGGGGGGTATGGACGATGTGGGACTGCGTTCGCTCGACGCGGACGTGAGCTATGCCGCGGTGCGGTTTGCCGGCGACCCAGCCGAGCACTGGCTGCCGGATACGGCCACGGTCGAAGCGCAGACGCCGCGCCAGCATTGGCGCAATATTCACCGGTTCACCAACTACAAGCGATTTACGGTGGACACGAAGGAAACAGTGGCGAGCGCTCAGTAGCAGGGTTCGGCCTGCGCAGCCGGGAGCAAAACAAACCATGGCAGCAACAACCGTTGTGCAATCGATCGTCGGGACCGTACCGGACAACGAGACGCGCCACAGGGTGCGCCTTTACGTCCTCTACGCGCTCGCGATCGTGATTAACCTGGGAATATTCACTTACGGATTCGACTACTACAAATTGCCGCAGGCCGTGCGGCCTCTTTCGCCTAAGTATGAGCTCTTCAAGCCCAGTGGCCCGGTGGGCCTCTATCTGGGCTTCTTTGGAGTGGCTCTTTTTATCGGTATTTTCCTCTACCCGATCCGTAAGCACTGGCCGTGGCTTGCCCGGCAAGGCAACACCAGACACTGGCTCGACGTCCACATCATGATGGGCCTCGCCGCCCCCTGCATTGTTGCGCTCCACTCCTCGCTGAAGTTTCGGGGGATCGCTGGCATGGCCTTTTGGTGCATGTTTGCGGTTTCTCTCAGCGGCGTGGTCGGACGTTACCTGTATAACCAAATCCCCCGCAGCCTGAACACAGCCGAGTTGTCGCGGAAGGAATTGCAGGAGATGCAGGAACGGCTCTCGCAGGATCTGGCCGCCCAGAAAGTCCTGCCGGAGGCAGATCTGCGCTCTCTGTTGAGCCTTCCCAGCGCGGAGCGCATCGCGAAACTTCCCGTTGCGGGGGCAATTCTATACATGATGACGCTCGATGTCTCGCGCATATTCCAGGTCGCGCGGCTGCGTCGTCATGCCTTGGGCGGCATGGAATCCATCGGAGCATTGGGTGGGATACTGAGGACGCGGCATCGCGAGATGGAGCGGGCCATCGCCGCCGCCCGGGAAGAAGCGTCCCTTTCAAAGCGCATCCTGTTCCTGTCCTCGACCCAGAAGCTGTTCCATCTCTGGCACGTTGTCCACAAGCCGTTCAGCTACACCTTCGCGATCCTGGCGGTGCTGCACATCGGGCTGCAGCTCCTGCTAGGCTATTACTAGACAGACGGGTTTCCCGCAGTTCCCTATGGAAGCGCTCATCACCTACGCCATCACCGCCTTCATTCTGCTGTGCTTCCTCGTCGGCTATCGCCGCAGCCTGAAGAAGAGGGACGCCGCGGCGCGCGCGGCTGCCGAAAAGGGGCAGTTGTACTCAGGGGGGCCGCAGTCACAACACCCGCATATCGACATGACGCAGTGCATTGGTTGTGCGAGCTGCACGACCGTTTGTCCGGAGGGAGATGTGCTCGCGATGTTAGGGGGCAAGGCGGTGATCGTCAACGGGTACAAGTGCATCGGTCACGCTCTTTGCGCCGATGCCTGCCCGGTCGGCGCCATTACGATGGTGATGGCCGGCGCGAGCCTTGGCGCCGACAGCCCGTACCTCACGCCGGAGCATGAGACCAGCATCCCCAACCTGTTCATTGTGGGGGAGCTCGGGGGCCTGGCACTGATCAAGAACGCGATCAATCAGGGCCGCGATTGCGTCGATACCATCATGAAACGCCTGTCCGGAGACCCCGGGCCGGCGCCCGACGTTTACGACATGTTGATCGTCGGGGCCGGTCCCGCCGGAATCAGCGCCGCGCTCCGAGCCTGTGAGAACAAACTGAACTACCTGGTCGTGGAGCAGGATGGGCAGCTTGGGGGCACGGTCTCGAAATATCCCCGCCAGAAGCTCGTGATGACCAGCCCCGTGCATTTTCCCACGTACGGGAAATTCAACAAACTGCAGCTTTCCAAGGAGGATCTCATCGCCTTCTGGGGCAAGGTCATGGAACGGGCGGATTTCAAAGTCCGCACCGGCCAGAAGGTGGAAGACATCAAGAGGGGCGACGACGGCATCTTTACGGTGATAACCAGCGGAGACCAGCATCGGGCGCGGGCCGTGATTTTGGCCCTCGGCAAGACCGGCACCCCGCGAAAACTTGGAGTCAAGGGTGAGGAACTGCCAAAAGTCATGTATCGGCTGATCGAGGCGGATCATTACATCAACAAGCACATCCTGGTCGTGGGTGGAGGCGACAGCGCCGTCGAGGCGGCCATGGGACTTGGGCAGCAGAGCGGCAATAGGGTCACGCTGTCGTATCGCAAGGATAGCTTCAGCCGGATCAAGGAACGCAACAGACAGCGCATCCAGGACGCCGTGCGCGATGGGACCGTCAAGGTGGTGTTTAACTCGGCGCCCGTGGAGTTCACAAACGAGGCCGTCCTGCTCGAAGTGAACGGCACGGTGGAAGAGATCCCCAACGATTTCGTCTGGATCTTTGCCGGCGGCGAACCCCCGACCGCGTTCCTCAAGAAGATCGGCATCGCGTTTGGAATGCAGGATGTGACGTTGGAGGCGAGTAACGAGGCCAAACAGGCCAAGAGAGAACTGGCTGAGCTGAAGGCTTCCTCCGCGTAGGTCACGCGGCTCCGGCGGATTGGCGCACGGTTTCCAGCGTGTCGGCCTCGGTCTTGTCCGGGCGGTACCGTTTGACGCGGGCAAAGCGCAGCGCAAGACCGCTGGGATAGTGGGGGCTGACCTGTAGATCGCTGAACGCGATCTCAACGATCAGCTTGGGCTCGACGTAGACGGTGTAGGCGTCGCGAGCGACTTCGAGCTTCAGGAGCTGCTCGGTTTGCCAGACGAGCATCTCGTCGGTGAGGCCCTTGAAGGTCTTGCCGAGCATGGCAAATCCGCCCTTCTCGGTATCGCGGGCGCCGAGGTGGAGGTTGCTGAGCCAGCCGCGGCGGCGGCCATGGCCCCACTCGGCGGCCAGGACGGCCAGGTCCAATGTGCGCGCCCGCTTCACCTTGAGCCAGCTCTGGCCGCGCGTGCCGGCGGCGTAAGGAGCGTCGAGGGCCTTGGCCATGATTCCCTCGTGGCCGCGTTCGAGGGCTTCGCGAAGAAAATCCGCCGCGCGCCCGGAGTCCGCGGTAACGGTGTGCGGCACGATCTGTGGCGAGAGTTCCTCGAGCGCGGAGAAGCGGCGAGCTTGCGGCTCATCGATCAACGGCTGTCCGTCGAGGTAGAGCAGATCGAACCAAAACGGAGTGAGCGGAAGCTCGGCGCGCATGCGCTCCAGGTCGAGCTTACGGCCGAAACGGCGCATGGTCACCTGAAAGGCCTGAGGGCGGCCTGCCGCGGTCAGGCTCAAAGCTTCGCCGTCGAGGATGAGGTCGCGGCCGGGAAAAGCGCGGGCCGCTTCGACGATTTCCGGAACGGCGGCGGTGACGTCGTTTAAAGCGCGCGAGAAGACGACCACGTCATCGCGGGAGCGGTGGACCTGAATGCGCACGCCGTCGAACTTGTATTCGAAGGCGGCCTGGCCGAGGTCCGTAAGGGCGCCGGATACATCTTCCGCGGTGGAGGCGAGCATCGGCTGGACGGGCCGGAACAAGCGTACGTCGAACTGGTCGAGACCGGGGGGGCCCGATTCGAGCGCGGCGCGGGCGACGCGGCCCGGATCGCCCGCCAGCATCACGGCGCGGCGGACGCGGTCGGGGCTGATGCGGGAGGCCTTGGCGAGCGCTTCAATCATGATGCCTTCGAGGGCGCCCTGGCGGATCTCGCCCAGCAGCAGGCCGGTGAGGAAGCGCTGCTCGGGCTCGGTGACGCGGCCGTAGAGAGCGTGCAGGAGATCGCGCTTGCGGCGGTCCGAGCCGGGACCCTGCACGGTGGAGAGTGCGTCCAGGGCGGCATCGAGTTCGCGGATTTCAAGACTGGGTTCGGCGGCGGCCGCGGCTGCGGAGTCGCGGATGGCGGCCCAGCCGACGCCAATGCGGCCCTGCCGGACGCGGCCGGAGAGAAACGCCACCACGGTCTCGATTTCATCGCCGCCGAGCTGGCCGAGGAGCGCGGCAAGAAGATCGATCTTGGCGATACGGCGCGCCGTTTCAGCGACCTGGGCGGAGGTGGCGACCACGGTCGAGAGGAGCACGAAACCAGGATAGCGGCAGATGGCGGGCTTCGACCAGGCCAGCCGCGTCGAATAGCAGGCCGATCCGCACCGTCGGTCGTGGTGTAATGGGGGTCTGGGCGACGTTTCGGAACCTGACGTCCTTGCGCTTCGGTCCTGCGGGCGAAAAGTCCAGCGTGTGTTCGACGGATCTTGATCAGATGGCCCCCCTGACGATCACGGAATTGATCTACCTGGTCGAACGCCACGGCTACGCACTCCTTTTCTTCTGGGTGCTGGCTGAGCAGGGAGCGCTTCCCATCCCTTCGGCTCCGTTGCTGGTTGCAGTGGGGGTGCTGATCCGTACGGGAAGGCTGCATGCTGCGGCGGCGATGGCCTGCTGTCTTGCCGGCGCTCTCGCCGCGGACATGGTGTGGTTTCACTTCGGACGCACCCGTGGCAAGCGTATTTTGCGATTCATCTGCCGCGTTTCGATCGAGCCCGATTCCTGCGTGAGACAGACGGAAGATGCCTTTCTCAAGTACGGCTTGAAAACACTTCTGATCGCCAAGTTCTTACCTGGGCTGAATGCGGTCACGGCTCCTCTGGCGGGGGCTTCCGGAGTCGGAGCCGCTCGCTTTCTGGCGATGGACAGCCTCGGAATCGTGACGTGGAGCGGCACGTATTTGGGCGTGGGGTTTCTCTTCAGCGGCCAGATCGAGGAGGCCCTTGGCTATGCCGAACGGTCGGGCTCTGGAGTCCTGGTTCTGGCAGCAGGCCTGTTAGCGGCATGGATCCTCCGGAAGTTCATCCAGAGGCGGCGATTCCTCGAGAAGCTCGCAGTAGCCCGGATCACGCCCGAGGAACTGCGGGTTCGCATGGATGCCGGCGAAGATCTCTATATTGCCGATCTGCGCACTGCACTGGATAACGATTCTCCCCCGCTGCCTGGGGCGACCCGCCTATCCATTGAGGACCTCACCAGCAATTGGAAACAGATTCCCCTCGACCGGGAGATCATTCTGTATTGCAGTTGACCAAACGAGGCTTCCAGCGCCCGTGTGGCGCTGCTCCTCAAATCCCATGGCATCACACAGGTGCGCC
>Ga0265316_10003508_pt1 | contig 15834 bp, 18 predicted proteins | sample 4522metaG_FD_202092 | JGI IMG/M metagenome (GOLD analysis project Ga0265316, IMG submission 202092) | Rhizosphere microbial communities from Carex aquatilis grown in University of Washington, Seatle, WA, United States - 4-5-22 metaG | ecosystem: Host-associated > Plants > Roots > Rhizosphere >...
CGAAGCAACCGCAGGCAATGCCGAGGCGCCGCAGCAACGCCTGCGCAAGCGCCACAATGAACATGAGCCACAACCCGACCAATAGCAGATAGAAGTCGCGCGACCACCGCGAGAAAAGCAGGCCGGCGGAAACCACCATTTCCATGGACGGGAGCCACAGGGAAAACCCGCGCACGACCGGCGCAGGCAGGAGTCGGTACTGCGCGACGGCCATGGCGAACTCGGTGGGATTTTTAACCTTGTACCAAGCGGCGGCCACGCACATGGCGGCCACGCCCACGCGGAACCAACTCTCTACCAAGACGCCCCAGCGGAATTTGAGCGAAAACCGTAGCACGAGCGAGACTACCAAGACCGCTGCCGCGCCGATGGCAATCGGCGTGGCTTGCTTGCCGAGCTCGCGCCAAGCATAGCGCACGCCCGAAAGGATCCCTTTCAGGTGAGGCTCGGGTCCCGGATCATCTGGATTTTGCAACAAAGCCGGACGGCCCGTCCAAGGCACGCGGTTGGGGTTCAAGGCGTTGTTGACGGCACCAATCAACATGGCCAGAAGCACGGCACCGAGCAGCACGCTAGGACTGAAACGACGCACGATAGTGACTCGACGCTAGCCCGACCGGTGGCGCGTCGCAAGCGAATCGCGCGACGGGTGGCGATAAGTCATCTGCGTACGATGCCCGGCTTCCTTCTACGCTGCCGTTCTCGCCCGTCCATTCGAGCGCAGCCCTCAGAAATATGAGACTGGGCAGGCATGTGCTTCGTGGAAAGTGCCAACCGTCGCATCGGCTCGCTCGACACTACGATGACTTGGCGACGCTGCGAAGGCGGAAAGAGCGTGGCATGATCGATGCTGTCGTTGAAGCCCGTCATGAAAGAGAAGGATATCCGAGCGCGCATTCCAGCCTTACTGACAGCCCGACTGCTCACGCTGGTTTCCGCCCTGCTGGTGGCGAGTTCGTGCAGCGGCAACGGACCGCGCACCTCGACCGCGCACGACGCCGGGGTCATGGGCGGTGGTGGCGGTGTCATCGCCACCGGTGGCAGCGGCCCGAATGCGGGGAGCGGCGGCTCAGGCGGAGCTTCGAGCACCCAAGGTTCGACAAGCATCCGCACCCTTGGTACCAACCAGTGTCGCGGGAATGGAGACTGCGGCGACATCCATGACACCTGCGTCCCGCCCGGTGGGGTTGGCCCGTGTGGCGTTTGCCTTTGGGTTACGTCACCGTGCACATCAGACAGCGACTGCCAGGGTGACGGGGCGTCTTCGATCTGCGAGTTTGCTGTGGGATGCGTCTGTCCGATTGGCACCAAGATCTGCAGTCCAGGGTGCTCGAATTCCTCGGACTGCGGCACCGGCGAAGTATGTACGGGCCGACATTGCGTCCCGGCAACTTGTCAGCACGACGCGGATTGCCCGACTGACTTCGTCTGCACAAGTGGTGCCTGTGGCCGCAAGACATGCGCCACTGATTCCGAATGCAACAGCTACTGCGTGACCGGGGCGTGCTATTCCTCGCCGGGTACCTGCTTTGGAGCTGTCGCATGATTCAGGCTCGAACCGGCCGCGGAAGGAAGAACTCGAAAACGTGAAAACTTCAATCCACCATCATTGCTCCACCACATGGTCCGCCATGAATCCATGACGATTCGATTCTGGTCCCCAAGAATTTTTCCACCGCCGAACTTCGCGGACAAGAAGGCACGTCCCAGCCTCACCCGGTCATCGGGCTCGCCGGGGCTGATGTTGGTCAGCATTCGTCAGTCGAGAGAACAAGTGATCTGGGAGCGCTTCTGATTTTCGGCCTTGGCATGCAGACCACCCTGGGCACGGCGAGCAAAGGGGACCCGGTTTCTGTAGCTTACTCGTGCAGGGCAGGTAGGAGGTTCAAGCCCGCATCTCGTTCCAGCCGATGAACGTCCATTCGATGGCACCGCGCCTCATCCGTCTACTACATCCCCAATTCCGGCGGCCCAGGTACCTGATCTATCGCCCCTAGCCAGACGGCACCGCGGAGCAATGTGGTGATGGAAGTCATGGTCAATTTGGACCACGATCCCGGTAGCCGGTCCAGGGCAACCGAGACTCATCTATCCTCGCGGAATACCTCGGGATGAGGCAGGTAGCCAGCACGGGCCATGCTAGGCGCGCCGATACCGCCGGACTTCCAGCGCAAGATGCAGATCGTTGCGCTCATCAAGCAGGCCGGGCTAACCGTGGGCTTCGCCACCATCGCGGCGGAGCTTGTCGCGATGGTCGCACCTCTATCGTGGGCCTCGGGCACCTACGCCCACTTGGGGCAACGCTTGCTTTGCTCATCTGGAGGCCCTTGTTACCTCACATGGGAGTGCATTCACTTGGCGCGGTGTTGAAGGAGGGAAGGGTCAACTGGAGCGATGAGCCGTCTGACTGGCGCTGGGCCTGGAAAACCGCAACCTCATAAACGTTGCCATCCACAAGCCCAAGTGTCGAAGCTGCGGTGGAATCCAGGGCCACCGCACCAGCTACCGGAGTGTGGATTCCGCCTAGATCCAGGGCTAACTTCTTGTTGATGAAGACCCAGACGTCGTCGTCTGCAACGAAGGGCAGAACGTAATTCCTGCTGGACTCGTACTTGAACCAATAGCGAATTTCACTCGTGAAGCTGAATACGTGAAGCCGCTTCTTGCCGGCGTTGTCCAGATCCCAGGGCCACGTCCCAGTTGGGTCGTAGGGTGGCGGAATCTGTGCGGCCATGAGTTCCGACGCAGGTACAAACGGATCGCCATCAACGGGGAAGTAGAGCGGCGTTCCATCGACCCTTTGGACTGTGTACTGCGCTCTGTAGTAGGCGCCACTGCTATCAGTCGTGCAACTACCAGGCAGCTGCGAATAACCCTGCGCCTCCATCTTCTGGCAGTCCGTTTGAACGCTGGTTAGGCCGCCGTCCGCCGCTTGGACTTGGTATTTGGAAGTGCAAGGAATCGGATTACCACTCGCATCCATCAGTTCCGATCCGACACTCCCGCAAAAATAGGCGGGTTGGGTGACGTTCCACTGTTCGCCATTGATCCCATAGCGGTTGACGTAGGCGCCGTTGCCGTTGTCCCAAAGTGCCATCGTCGAAGGGTTGGCGTGATTAACGCCATCGGTGTCGCGAAACCACTCGGCAAACGTAGTCGCGCTGGCGACGTGCACCGCACCGCCTGGATTCGTTGGGTTCGCATACACGGGCTTTCCGTCGCTGTCGAGGACCGTGTTCACCATGCTGGTAGAGGCACTGGTTTGCCCTGAAACTCCGGGTTCAAAATCGCCAGGATTGTGAGGGTGAAAGGATCGATAGACCGCTGGAACGATCATCTCTTTTCCAATCGGTGGCTGGCTGCAAGTCCATCCCGGTTCGACCTTGCAATCCGAGGAGCACCCATCGCCACCGATGGTGTTGCCGTCGTCGCAATCCTCGTTGATCACGAAACCGTCGCCACACGTCGATGTGCATGGCCCACTGCCGTTGCAGACGGGCTCCTTTCGGCAGTCGGTTGAGCAGCCGTCAAAAGGCATGGTGTTGCCGTCGTCGCAGGTCTCCGGCGGGACAACCACGCCATCGCCACAGATGGCTTTCGGTGCTGGTACATCCGCCATGTTGACATCTGGCGCCGGCCTAGTGTCCGCTGCGGCAACCACGCCAGCCGTCTCGGCTCCAACCATGCTGGCGTCGGCCACCGACGTGATCGGGATGCTCACGCCGCCCGTATCGCCAGTGCCCGCACCCGCGGCCGTTGTCTCCTTCCCTCCCGTGCCGCTTGACGTGGGCGGAACAGTTGTTCCACCCGTGCCGCCAATCCCGGCATCTAGAAACGCGATGACTTGTCCACCCGTGCCGCCCGATAGGGGCGCCGCAATTGTGCCGCCCGTGCCCCCGAGTCCACCCGAATCCACGCCAGGCGACGCGCACACACACGCCGCAAATGTACCCGACGACGTGCAGGTCTGCGAACCGTTCTGGCCGGTGGGGCATGGGCACGCGACGGTGAGACCGGGAACGCACTTGGCGCCGTCGCTGCCGCCGCCACAGCCACCGAGAAATGCCACCGAGAGGATCGAAGCCAGGATACAAAGCCTAGTTGTCATGCCGGACATGGTCGCCCCATCTCGGATTTCTTGCAACTCGGGCCTCGGGACGATGTGGAAACTGGCCAAGGCGTTCAAGGTGCCGCCCCGTGAGATACTCCCGCCGCCAGGTTAGCGGGCGGAATGCTTCCGACCAGCTTGGGCACTGGTCTGGTTGGGCTTGCAGCTCTTGATGATTTGCTCCGAAAGCAGAACCAGCCTTCCGGTAATGCGTGTCACACCCACGAGGGTTAGGACTTGGCCGTGCGGATAGGTATCGACTCCACCGAAGATGCGGCGGAAGCGGAGGAGATGCCACCCAAGGCGGCGGAGCCAGGGGGACGATACACGACTCCCGGCCGGTCTTTCGTTGAAACGCGGTTCCCTCTTGGCGTTCTGTAGTGCCCCCAAGTGCAGGAGGCGGATGAAGCTCCTCGTCGCATCTCTGCTCACACTTCGGCAACTATCCGCCGAACAACGGCCGCCAGTCAGCCACGGAAGCGGCCGTGTAGAGCAAGCTGAAGATTAGCGCCACGGCGATGAACCCGAGCGCGTGGTAGGCGAGGTCCACGCGCCGCTTTTGCGTGTCAGTGCAACCGCGACCCTTGAGACGAAAAGCGTAGAAGTACCCGGCCAGGAACACGATCGCGCCTGCGACTACGATCCACAGCCAAATCGGTATGCGGTTCATCGGAAAGAACGCAGCCGCAGCCTTGTGGTTGGACGCGGCGGTGGCGAGGTGCTCGTAGCCCTTGAGCAAATAGAAGTCTGTGCCGAGGAGGCGCTTCAGCGAAGCGCCGATGGCTATCATCAGGATCGGCGGTGTTCCAAGCAAAGCAGCTAGTTTAGCCGCCGGGCTGTGAGCGATGTACTCTGGTTTCGAGCTCGGGGCCTCCCAGGCAAGCAGCGCTAGCGGTCCCCACAAGAGTGAGGTCCCCTTTAGCGACCAGCGATAGATCCACGCCGGAGCAGCGAGGCTGAGTACGAGGGCTGATACTAGCAGCAGGGCACCCACGCTAAGGAATACCTCCCACATAAGTCTCGGCCACCCGACAGACCTCCGCTGCCACGCCCCTCGTAAGCCATCGATAGGGCGCTTCCAGAATCTAGCTGGCCGCACGAAATTCTCATCGGTATCGGGGAGGTTTGTTCCGGGCAGGAGTACGGGCGGCACCAGCACATCGGTACAACCGATAACGCGCCACCAATTTCTTGGGATCGCTTCGACAGATTCACGGGGTGCTGCGGCGAAGCCCGCGACGGTTGCGGCCACTCTGCAGACCGATGCCCATGCGGCATTCGACGTGCCCATGAGCGCGAGCAAGCCGAACAGTCCCCCTGTCGAAACGCCGATGAGCGTGAAGAGACCCGTGATCGCACCAGCGATCGTTCCGTCAGACGCGCGACCAGAAGTCGGGCGATAGTGCCGCGCCAAGAAGAAAGCTCCCAGGGAGCACACTAGGAAGAACAGAACCCCACCCAGCACGAGCGTGCCGTGGTCTTTCCCGGCCGTGTACCATCGCGCACCCAGCCGAGTCGAGCGTTGAGTCCTGAGAAGCAATAGTGGCACCGCGCACGCCGCAATCGTCAAGTGAAGCGTACCGAACCGCCATGCGACCCAAGCGTAGGCCACGGTCGCAGCCAACGTTTCCAAGATGCCTAGGACGCTGGCGGTCCCTGCCTCTGCGGTCTCTTCGGTTGCATGCCACACCCAGTTCCGCCGAGGCTTGCCCGGCGGTTCCATCGCCGGCACTTCCTGCGTTGGCTCCTGCCCCGAACCTTGCACGGTGGTACCCTATCACTGACCAACGCAACACGGAATCACGTGCGCGTGACGGCGGTTCGCGTGTACCAAATCTGCACCAAGCGGCCGGGCATTAGCAGGTAAGCGGAATGCTCGCCCCTTCCGACCTAAAGCCGAGGCGTGGGTGCCGGTTCCCTTCCACCGTCGTCTGCTTTGAGGGCCTTGATGAGGGGTTCGATAGCTTTCAACAGGTCGAAGCCTTCCGACTGCCAAGCGGTGAAGTCCGGTGCGAAACGGGCTCGGACCTCCGTTGCCTTGCCATTCTCCCACTGGAACAGGAAGCCGTCGAGGTTGAGTGGAACCAACGCCAGCACCTTCTTGCCCCGCTCTTTCATGATCTGTGCTTCCTTGGCGAAGGCCGTGGTGAGTTCCTTGTCCACCCACCAGCTCGTCAGAGAAGCGCGCGACGCGCACAGAATGACCTTGTCCCAGTGGCGAATTCCTCGATCGATTTGCTCGTGGATATCGTCGCCAGGCAGGAGTTGCTTCTCGTCCAGCCAACATCGGATGCCGCTTGCTTGGAGTGCATCGTGCAATGCCCGCGCGAAGGCCTTGTCCTCGTGGCTGTAGCTGATGAAGACGGAGTAGAAACGAATCGAGCTTGCTACACGCAGTCCGTGTACGCGGTACTGGATGTCCGTGATTTCAGCTTCCGAGAGATCAGGGGCGTACAGTTTTGCGTTTTCGATCTCCCAGTCTGCGAGGCCGCATCCCCGCAAGAACACATCGGGGATCCGTCCCTTCGACTTGACGAGGGTATCAATCCCTACGCTGCTCGGTCCTACATGCCTGATCGATTCTAGACCCGCCGCTTCTGATAGGTCCAAACCACCCCATTGAGTCCACTGAACTAGCGCCGCAGTGAACTCTGTCCCGGCCACGCTGGCTGCTGTGAGGTTGGTCCCATACAGGTAGGCCAGGCTGAGCCTGGCCGCGCTAAGGTCGGCCCCGAGAAGGTTGGCCTCCCTGAGATCGGCCCCGCCGAGGTCGGCCGCGTTGAGGTCGGCCCCGACAAGGTTGGCCCCCCTGAGGTCAGCCCCGCCGACGCCGTCCCACTCGATGTCGGTCCCGCCGCTTGTGCCGCTGAGTTCGGCCTCGCTGAGGTTGGCCCCGCTGAGGTCGGCATCCCTGAGGTCGGCCAGGCTGAGGTCCGGCCGGGTGCGTGGATTCTTATCCCGCCACTCGTGCCACGCCTCGACGCCTTCCTTCAGCTTCGCCAGATGCTCTGGGTTCGCCACGCGGGGAGTCTACCGATTTCGGCCGGGAGTGGGAAGTCACGCGCGAACCTTGCCCCACCGAGCGCAGTCTGCACCACGGGCGTACCAAGCGGCCGGGCCTCCCAGAAAGCTGCGTGCCCTGACCCATCCTGACCACGTCCAAGTGGACGCTCGTCCCTCACCAGCACGCATGGTGGGCGCAGAGTCTCCACACCGTCCGGCGCCCGCAAAGATAGGGGCAAAATTTGGCGTTCCTGCGCGATACTGAACGACAAATGGCGTCTCCTGATCACATCGCAAGGCTGAGGCAAGGCCCAGCAGCGTGGAATAAATGGCGGGAATCGGAAGAAGTGCGGCCTGAAGTGCCCGCACTGCGGCAGGATATGAATGGAAGTGGCGCTCTGGACGATTGGGACGAGTGGGAACGGAGTAGATGCGAGGCCATTTAATGGCGCTTCAAGCTGTGCTATGTGGTATCCAGCCAACGATGACCAGGGACCGATTGCCAAATTCTCCCCTCGCCCAAGTTGCCTGCGAGATACGATTCCACGGCGATCTGTCACTCTATGAGGTGTGGGGGCGGTTCCAGCGGGAAGTGCGGAAGGATTTCCCCAAACTGTTCGTGCCGACGGCTAAGGCCGGCATATCGCCTCTCACGCAGTCGATGAAGCTTGATAGCGCAGATGGTGCCAACTCCGTTCTGCTGGCCATCAACTCGTTTGCATTCTCGACCGAGCGTTACGAGGATTTTCAACGGTTCCGGGAGAGATTCATCGCCCTCCAAGGGCTTTTTTGCAAACTTCTTGAGCTGTCCGAGCTAACCCGTTTTGGCCTTCGATACATCAATTTCCTACCCCCAGTGGGCGACGATGGTACGCTTGGCGCGCGGGTTCACCCCTGTCTCACCCTTGAGCTGAGCGTAACTCCCGGAAACACTTGGATAAGCCAGCCGCAATTTGTGGTTGAGAAGAACGCAGGTCGATGCGTTCTTCGAACTGCACTCCTGACGGTGCAAAACATTACTTCGTTTGCGCCCGGCCTGCTCCAGGTCCCAGGTTCGACGCTGCCAGGCCTCGTGCCTGGAGTGCAGCTTGACCTTGACTGCTATATGAATTCTCCGTGCAGCATCGGTGACCTACCGGTGCTCCTAGACGAGGCGCATGATACAATCGAAGGTGCCTTCTTCGGGATGATTACGGATGACTATCTTGCTTACCTGAAGGGAAACCCTAAATAATGCCGACCGCCATGGCAGACTTTCGATCCGCCGAACTCACGGATGCAGACTTGTACCGGGATCCTGCGGCGGAAGCTCTATGTGCAACACGAGACAACACATGGACGCCTCCCATCACATTTCGAGGCGGCTTATACCCGGTTCGCAGTGTGTGGTACCTGACCCAAATTGAGTCTGGACCAAAGCTTCGAAGACCGTTGAAAGTTGAGGTTTCGCCGACTCAAGATGGGGCCTTCGAGGTCCATTCCGCGATCCTAGGTATTAGTGGCGTAGGAGAAAGTTTGGCGGCAGCCACTAGGGATCTATGCAGCACCTTCGTGGCGTTTTGGGAAGAATTCTCACAAACACCATCTGATCATCTTGCCTCCGAGTCCTCCGCCATACTCATGCGTATGCGGAGCGTTATCGGCTGACATATGATCCGAGAGGTTCCCGCAAGTCAGGTTCGAAAGTCCCTGCTAAGTAAGGGGTTCTGCGAGCCAGAGCACCACAAGGGGCGCGATCACGAGTTCTTCTTCTTCTTCTTTGATCAGCGAAAAACTCCCTTTCTGGTGAAGCTGTCGCATGGCGCCAGCGTGCTCAGAAAAGATGAGATAAGGAACACGGCCATCAAGAACGGTGTGGGAGCCGATGACATCTATCGAATCGTCTGCTGCGACTTCAACGCGCAACAGACCATGGAAGTGTATCAGCGCTCTCGATGGCCACTGATGCGCGCTGATCAGTAAGCGTCACCAAAGACCGATCTCGCCGCAGACCCACGCTGCCCAACAATTCCGCCAATCACCGCGCCCTGTCCGAATTGTTGGGCAGCGTGGGTCGAAATGTGCGCATCAAGCACCTCTGCGCATCGGTCGTGAGTTGCACGCGGCCCGGCGCATGGTGGCCATTGTGGGGCCAATTCCCCCTAGGACATGCCGATTCCAGGCTGTCATGCAGTGGCCACTCTCAAGCAGGTAGGAGGTTCAAGCCCGCATCTCGTTCCAGCCGATGAACGTCCATTCGATGGCACCGCGCCTCATCCGTCTACTACATCCCCAATGCCGGGCAGACCGCCAGGTGGCACGCACAACTTGCATCCGCATTGCCACCTATTGCGGGCCTAGTCATCGAGGACAAGGGCGTGAGTCTCGCCATTCATTACCGGCAGGCCCGCGCACGCGCCACCGTGCGCCGCCTAGTGCTCGCGCTGGTGGCCGATCTACGTGGCACCCGCATCGTCGAGGGCAAGATGGTGGTGAACGTCCTGCCCGCTGGCGCCCCAGACAAAGGCACTGCCCTCCTCGCCCTGTGCAAACGCCTGCGCTGCCAGTCCGCCATCTACGTGGGTGACGACGACAACGACGAAGATGTCTTCGCCCTGGCCGGGCAAGTCCGCCTGCTCGGCATCCGCGTCGGCCGCTCGCGCCGCTCGCAAGCCACCACCTTCGTGCCCAACCAAGCCGCCGTCGACCGCCTGCTAGTCAAATTGGCCGAAGCCCGGCAGGTTCATCCTCGGGACAATGCGCGCACGCCCATCCACAGGAAGCCGGCCGCCAGCGAAATTCCGCCGAGCGGCGTAATCATTCCCAGCCAGCGGGGCGCGCCCAAGGTCATGGCGTAGAGCGAGCCACTGAAGAGCACGACGCCGAGTACCAGAACGGTGCTGGGGCAGAAAGCCGTCAGTCGTGTTCGCTCGAAGAGTCCATGCAGCATCATCCCGAAGGCGGCGATGAAAAGGTACTGCGTGCCCGTGTTCCACCAGGCCAAGTTGGCGGCTGGCACTGCGGACAGCGCATGGGCACCGAAGGCACCAAGCAGAACCCCGAGCGCGGCAACGAATGCACCCAAGGCAAAAGCATTGAGGGAAAGCATGGAAGAAGGCTGCCAGAAAATCAGCTGGGTTGCACCAAGTGCTCCAGCACCTGGCGCAGGTTGCGCAAATCGAAAGGCTTGGGCAGCAGGGTGACGTGGGCGTACTTCTCCACCAGGCAGGTAGGAGGTTCAAGCCCGCATCTCGTTCCAGCCGATGAACGTCCATTCGATGGCACCGCGCCTCATCCGTCTACTACATCCCCAATACCGGATCGCCCATCTCCCGGTCCAAGCAGGCCGCGATCCGTGGCAGCGCGGGCAAGCGGGTGTGCCTCCGATGCTCGGGGTTGGGCCGACGCCGATCTCCAGGGCGAGGTAGTATCAGTACATGACCGCCGGGCGCTCGCACCTACACGGTAGCGAGTCCATCTACGACCTCAACCCCGTGCTCCTCTTCGACAGATTCCCCTGGGCTGACCGCCAATCGGTCCAGGGCGCGGTGGCGAGAATCATGAGCGTCGGCATTCCAAAATGGACGTTCGGAGGGGCGTACATCTTCTGTTCGATGCCTACTCGCGGCGGTTCGGGCGAAGTCCTCTATGTTGGGGAGACGAGGAACTTCAGTCAGCGCCTGAACCAGCATCTTGTAGGGCCGGGGAGTTCTGGAAACAAGCATGATGCTCTCGCGTCGGTGTTCTCTGCCGATCCCCAGGCCGAGTGCGTCCTGGCATTGCTCGTGGTACAGCCCACCAGCCTTCCCGTGCTTGACTCGCCCGATGGTCCTGTTCTGGAAAGTGGAATCGAGAAGGTGGCCGGCGAGGGCCTCGAAGCCCTCCTTCTCAAGGCGCACATAAACTGGCGCGGCTGCCTGCCAAGGTTAAATTCCCGCGCCGATGAGGCGAAGGCTCATCATGCGCACGATGGAGCGTATTTGTGGTCGCTCGTGCGATTTCTCCTGGATGAAGACGACGCAAACCAGGACTTCGTCAGTATCCTCATCCGGGCCGAGCAAACTAGAGCCGAGAAGATCTTCGCCGAAAGCATCGCCTCTTGTCCCGCACTGCCATCGCTCTAGGTGGAGAGACCCACCACAGTCAGCCCCCTGAAATCCACGCTCGCTTTGGCACCGCTGCCGTCACCGAGCGACACCGAGCGACGGATGCCGCTGCGACGAGAAGCCAAACAAACCAGCCATCCGTCTTGGCGCAGCAATCCGTCGGCAGTACCCGGCGCCTCCACAAGTTCACTATGGGAGATCGCTAGGGATTCTCGAAATGGCCAAACGAGGTCCCTGAATCAGGTCCCTGAATTTTGGGAGGAATGCCCCCGACGCTGGAGGCAACTGCGACGACGCTCGGGAGTGCTGGGCTTCTTGCCTTTGATACCAGTTCGCCGCTCGTTCTTCGCTTGTCGGGTACTCCACATCCATCCCGCCTACACACATGAGTCTATTGACCAGCTGGCGGGATAGGCAAGGTATAGCAGAAGATGAAATCGCCATCGGGTACTTGTACTGGCCCCCCCCCTATCACCAGGCTGCATGTCTCGCCTACGGGACAGTCAGTACTGGCAGTCCTACCAAACGCTCCGCACAGTTGGTAGCAAGTCACGTCGGTTGCGCCTTCTATCTGGAAGCAAGACAGTCCATCGTTATTGCAGCCCAGTACAAGGTATGGGACGTTGCCCTGGCGGAGACCGGTGCATTTCTGGCCCGAGGGACAGCCAATATTGGTAAAGGGTTCGCAAGTTCCCGCGAAGACGCAGTTTCCCGCCACGCAAGATTCGCTATCCGTGCACGCCCGCCCGCATCCGCCGCAGTTCTTTATGTCGGTTGTTTGGTCCACACAGACACCATTGCACAGCTGATAGGTTCCGGGGCAGTCACACGAAGGCCTGCACGAAGGCGCGGTCCCGCCGCTCGCCGGACAGCACGTCTCGCCGTTGCCGCAGAGTTCACCTCCGCCATTCGGCGCACACGGACAAAGGGCCGCACTCACACTCCCCGGCAGAGAAGCAATTGGATCATCCTGCTCGAACAAAGTCCACGAGGAAGCACCGACCGAGACTCCGAAGAGACTGAAATTTGCGCTTAGATCTGCGCCTGTCCCGAATGACAAATCCAAACTTCCCGGTGCTGGACAGATGTTCGCCGTTGCATCCAAGTGAGCATTTATTGCGAGTTCCGAGCCGCCGGCAACTATTCCAAGTGAGCGAAAATTCCATTTGCTCTCAAGTGTCGCCATGCCACCGACAGTCGCATTCGCCTGAAGAGTGAGGTCTGGTCCGATGGTTGAACAGATGGTGGTCGGCGTCTTCTCCGATGTCCACTGGTTGCCCGCCGTCCAAGTAACAGTTGACTCTAGAGTATTGGAGCAGGACTTGCCCACCTCAACACTGGCCAAACCTTGTGCGGCTGCACTTGCGCTCAATACAAGGTCGAAGGTGAGCGAGGAAACAACTGGTACGATTCCAAGCTGAAAGCGTATGGGAATCGGCACTGACGTCCAAACGGTCTTGGCCCCCGTCCACGCCGTGTTCCCTTGTGCAAACAGCCTAATGGCATAGGCTGCGCTCAGCGTAAGAGTTGACTGTGTGGCGACCGCATCAAGTTGCCCATTGATGATGCGTATCCTGAACGATAGGATTGAACCAACGCTAACCAAGGCTTTGGAAAAAATAAGCCCTGCACTTGCGTCGCCTGCGACGATATAGCCCGACGCATCCTCGGTGAGTGATGGTGGGGTGAATGTCAGCGTTGCGTCGACGTCGCGAAAGACATCAAGGAAGTTTCCTGCCGCCGTCTGAAACGAAAACCAGGTTTCCGTTTCGCCTGCAGGCCCGCCATATATGTGCCTGAGAAGCTGTATCTTGGGCTGGGGTGCAGCGTCTGCGGGTCCGGTCGCACTCTCGACCGGGGAAGAGGTCACCTTCAGGATGAAACCATCGCCGTATCCACTTACGATCACGTCACCCACTTGAAGTTGCGTTACGGCGTCGCCCACTGACGATGGAAAGAAAATCGTGGTTCCGCTGACCACCGCTTGAGATGCAACGTCATCGGACAGCACGTGCACGTTGGGATAGACGTCAGCTGGCGCGGAGGTGACATCGGAAGCATCGGAACCCGCAGGGGAGTCGGCGACGCTACCACCGTCTACTCCAGTGCTGGCACCGTCTACACCCGGTGTCCCAGCTGCGCCCGCCGCATCGACCTCGCTCGCGGCACTGTCCGCGCTCTTCGTACCGCTGCTGCTTCCACAGGCGGCGAGGCCAACGCTTGCCAACGCTGCGAAAAACACTGGTACCCCGTGCCCATGCCTCATCGGTGCCTCCATAAATAAGCTGCCGCTTTGTATCATTTTAGGCACTAAATGCACATTTGAATCAGAAGTAACGCACGTGCAGGTAGGAGGTTCAAGGCCGCATCTCGTTCCAGCCGATGAACGTCCATTCGATGGCACCGCGCCTCATCCGGGTACTACATCCCCAATACCGGGCAGTCTGGCGCCTATGGTCGAGCAGATCGAAGAGCGGACGGGGCAACGACCAGCCGTGCTTCTGGCCGACGGTGGACACGGCAAGAACGAGGACATCGCGGCGACCAGACGCATGGGCGTCGACGTCATCGTCCCGCCAGCCGAGACGGCGAAGACCATCGAGAAGCTCAAAGCCGAGGGCGCCGATGCAGAGGTCATTGCCTGGCGTGAGCGAATGGAAACCGACCAAGCCAAGCAACTGTACCGAGCCCGGGCGGGACTCGTCGAGTTGGCGAACGCTCAACAGAAGAGCCATCACGGCATCACGCAGGTGCTGGTCCGAGGCGCCGCGAAGGTCACCTGCGTGATCTTGCTGAACGCGATCGGCTCCAATCTCCTGCAGCACGCCTCCCGCATCCTTGGCTGACGCTACCGCGGTGGTGGACTGCGCCGGGCATCGCCCGGCCATGCTGCCCTGCCTTCCTCGCAGCACTCGCGCACAAAACCGACGCAGCCGTCAACCGCAACACCGCGTTCTGCTCTGCCCTCACCGCCCCGAGGCGCTCACGCAATGATGCCTTCACCCCGTCGTACACGCCGCATCCGATTTCTGGACACCTCTTCAGGATCCAAGGTTAGGCCAGGCGGCTAGAATTTGAACGGGAGCGAGTAGTCCACGGCCAGCGCAAACAACATCCAGGCCGTGCCTACATAGGCGCCGAGGGCAAGCAGCCAGCCAATACGACGGGCGATTCGGCGCGCGCGCGCGCTGCCTCCAGAGAAGTTGTCCTCAAGGGCCCAGGGGAGGCACGTGCCGGTGCCGGCTACAAAGATCATAAGCACCCAAGTGACAACCTTCCGTTTTCGCCAGTCTTCTACCGCGGGCGCCTTTTCCTTGACCTTGAACTCTTGTACCCCACCAGGCTGCCCAACAATCTCACCGCTGACCTTGAGCTTCGCCTCCGGCGCTCCTTCAAAGAGGAGCTGAACCTTCGCACCGTCTCCCTCTTCTAAAATAGTCCATCCGAAGGAAAGCTGGCCTTCTGTCTTCTTGGAATCGTCGATGCGGAAGCCAGTCAGCGACCGGGTGAGTTCCATCACCTTGGCGTTCAGGAGCCTGGCTGGTGGCTCGATCGTGAGCATCGGGGCTTGCAGAATATCCCCGGAGCGGATAGGGGCATTCCCTGCGTTCCAGATCGCAAACTGGACAGCGGTCAGGTTCTCCCTGACTTGTTGGCCAGCGTAGCTCACCTGCAACAAAGGGTCACTCGCAGCTGACACGATGCTACCTCGTGTTGAATGTAGGTAGTAGGACAGTTGCGGCTTGTGGACGCCAGCGAGATAGAGCAGCACAGCAAGAGGAATGGCTGCCAGCGCTCCGAGCCGCTCGACGATTCGGATGGCGGGATGATTGAAAAACGAGTGAAACTTGCCGGGCGCCCCGGCTACTGGCTGGGAAACCCCGCTCGGTTGCGCTGGCGTGATAGTAGGCTCAACCATCGTGGTACCTCCGAGCAATGTACCACCCGGCAGCACAACGGGGCTATACCTTGGGCAGAACGGCCATGAGAGCGGCACCGGGGGATCGACGATCCCATCGAAATGAACCCCCGCTAGTACCCAGATAGGACCCGGCAGATCCGCTCAATCAGCAGAAGGTTAGTAGGAGGCGGGGACAGAGCAATTCTAGCCTGCCGCTGGTGCCAACAACGACCAGCGACGCCCTCAACCACGCACGGTCGGACCTGCGGGAGCGGCTTCCCCTGTCCCCGCCGATCCCCGATGGCGCCACCGATGCATTGAAGCTCGGCGCGTGCCTACCGCCGGCCTTTGCAGAGCGCACCTTGCGAACCCGGATGGCAGGTAGGAGGTTCAAGGCCACATCTCGTTCCAGCCGATGAACGTCCATTCGATGGCACCGCGCCTCATCCGGGTACTACATCCCCAATACCGGATCAGGCCCCGTGCCCAGGAGTGGGCGCGACGTGGTCACTTGCCAGCCGGCGTGATCTTCCGGATCGTGTTGTTGAAGGTGTCGGCGACGAAGATATTACCCGCCCCATCCACCGCAACACCCATGGGGTTGTTGAAGCTGGCGCTGGTCCCCGTGCCGTCCGCACTTCCAGCCTGTCCTACCGGCCCCATCGGTCCGGTGTCGGCAGGCGTAGTCACCACCGACCCGGCGAGCGTCGTCACCACGCCAGCCGGCGTGATCTTCC
>Ga0265316_10003509_pt1 | contig 15833 bp, 13 predicted proteins | sample 4522metaG_FD_202092 | JGI IMG/M metagenome (GOLD analysis project Ga0265316, IMG submission 202092) | Rhizosphere microbial communities from Carex aquatilis grown in University of Washington, Seatle, WA, United States - 4-5-22 metaG | ecosystem: Host-associated > Plants > Roots > Rhizosphere >...
CGTCTCTGACAAATGTCATCCCATTGGATGGCTTAACATTTGATTCCGTTGTTTCATAGCGCGGATATTCAGCTTCTCCAAGTAAATAACGAAACAAATAAATTGGGTGGACTTGCAACGTATTGGCTAACGAAATCACCGTTGAAAGTTTTGCTTGCTCTGTCGTACCGCTAAATAAATCGTACAGCGATTGACGGGAAATATTAGATTCAAGCGCAAGTCGCGTAATGCTCATGCGTAATTCTTTAGCGCGCGCTCTGATGTACTTGGCAAATTCTTCTTTTTGCATAAATTAAATATTTTTAATCTCAAAATGTTAAATGAATGCGATAAGATGCAATAAAACCGTCATAATGTCAATGCTAGCTTACTTTCGAATTAACACCCTACAAATTACTGCGATATTTAGACATAAACAAATTTAATGTAAATAATAGGATTATTATTCTATAATGATGTTTTATCTAATAAATTTTTATAAAGAGTGTTCGATTATGGCCGCTGTGATGGAAGAAAAAACGTTTCGGGGTTTGCGCGAAGTAGCGTTATTGAGCGTAATTGCGGGTGCTTTATTTTTTCTTATTTCACTCATTACGTTCAATAATGACGATGCTGGCTGGACACATAGCGGTTCAGTACAAACCATTTCTAACGCTTGTGGTTTGTTTGGTGCGTGGCTAGCAGATTTTATGCTCAGTTTTTTTGGTCTATGCGCTTATACGTTCCCGTTTATTATCGTTTGGCAAGGTTATTTAACTTACAGCCAAAAACGTCCAGAACAATCTCGCACGATGATGACGTTGCATTGGTGTGGTGCGATTGCAACTATTATTTCCGCCGATGCGCTGTTTAATTTTTATCTGCTACGCACCGGTATCGAACTACCGCGTAACACCGGCGGCATTTTAGGGCAAGAAGTCGGTACAGCCTTAGCGGTTGCATTTGGCAATTCGGGCGCAACATTATTTTTATTGGTCATTCTATTTGCTGGTTTACGATTAGTAACTGAAATTTCATTATTAGCTGTTCTCGATTTTGTTGGTAAACACAGTTTTAATTTAAGTCGAACATTTTTTCACGGTTTGTTAGAAGCTCTGCACAAACACGCGCCCCAACCTGCAACGTTGCAATTAGTCAACGACGCTGAAAAACCCGTTGCTCGCAAAAAAAATCCACCTAAAGCTAAACCTACTCCAGTTGAAGATGTTTTTGATAACGAAGAGGATGATTTTTTTAATGACGATGAAGCGGCTTTCGACGAATTATTGAGCGAATTTGAAGACGAAGAACCGCCTGTTGTTGAAAAAAAAACAGTAAAAAAAGCCAAAGCGAAATCTACGCCCGCGCCCTTAGACATCGAAGAAAAAAACGTTAAAACACCGTTAAGTAAAAAATTCGATAAATTAGTCGAAACGGTCAAACATGTAAAAGCCGAAGTCGTTGAAAAAGCACAGGAAAAGGTTGCCGAGAAAAAAATCTCTAAAAAACCGTCTGAGAAAAAAACTAAAGCCGCGCAATATCCGAAAAAAAATAAACTTCCAACACTCGATTTACTCGACGACCGCGATACACATGTCACGGGATATTCTGAAGCGGATTTAGACGAAATGTCGCGGCTTGTCGAAGATATTTTGGCAGATTTTAATGTCACCGTCACTGTCGTGGGTTATCATCCCGGCCCTGTGATTACACGTTTTGAATTGCAACCAGCAGCAGGCGTTAAAGTTAGTCGTATCAGTAGTCTGTCGAAAGATTTGGCGCGTGCATTATCTGTCACCAGTGTGCGAATCGTCGAAATTATCCCCGGAAAACCGGTCATCGGTTTAGAAATTCCCAACCAAGAACGCGAAATGGTGACATTACGCGAATTGTTAAAATCTGTGCCGTTTGAAAAATCAAAATCATTGCTTACCTTGGCGATGGGCAAAGATATTGCCGGCGTGCCGATTTGCGCCGATTTAGGAAAAATGCCGCACGCACTCGTTGCCGGCACAACCGGTTCAGGTAAATCCGTTGCGATTAACACCATGATTTTGAGTTTGCTTTACAAAGCAAATCCTGAACAAGTGCGCCTCATCATGATTGACCCAAAAATGTTGGAGTTGTCGGTTTATGAGGGTATCCCGCATTTGCTCACACCTGTTGTGACGGATATGAAAGAAGCCAGCAACGCCCTACGTTGGGCAGTTGGCGAGATGGAACGCCGCTATAAATTGATGTCAAAAATGGGCGTGCGAAATTTAGCCGGTTTTAATCAGCTTATCGAAGATGCTGCCGAACGTGGCGAAACCATTCGTGACCCGATGTTCCAATTGATTAACCCGCTCGAAGACGACGAAGATTTTCCAACGCTTTCGACGTTACCAAGCATCGTTATTGTCATCGACGAACTTGCGGACATGATGATGATTGTCGGCAAAAAAGTCGAAGAACTCATTGCGCGATTGGCTCAAAAAGCCCGTGCTGCGGGGATTCATTTAATTTTAGCGACACAACGTCCGTCCGTGGATGTTTTAACGGGTTTGATTAAAGCCAACGTGCCGACACGCATTTCGTTTCAAGTTTCCTCGCGCATTGATTCGCGTACTATTTTAGACCAAGGTGGCGCAGAAACTTTGCTAGGAAACGGTGATATGTTGTTTTTACCATCCGGCACAAGCATTCCTATTCGCGCACACGGCGCATTTGTCGATGACCACGAAGTCCATCGCGTGGTCGAATTTTTAAAACAAACCGGTCCGACCAATTATCTCCAAGAAATTACCAAAGAATCCTCTGACGGCAGCGACAATTTTGGTGGCGGCAACAGTTATGGTGGTGGCTCAGAATCTGATCCGTTGTATGATGAAGCGGTGCGTTTTGTGACCGAATCGCGCAAAGCCTCTATTTCGAGTGTGCAACGACGTTTTAAAGTTGGCTACAATCGCGCCGCAACCATGATTGAAGATATGGAAAATGCAGGCGTTGTCAGCGCGGCAGAAAACAATGGCACGCGCGTGGTGTTAGCACCGCCGCCGGTATAACCACCTTTTTACTTTAAATTTATATAAAAAATGACAGAAACGATTTCTCCAGCCACAACAGAACGTTCACTTACCGACTTTTCGAGTTTTAATTTGCATTCTGCGCTAGAACAGGCGTTAGTACATAACGGTTTTGAAACACCAACACCTGTGCAACAACGCACGATTCCGGCAAGTTTAACGCGCCAAAATTTGTTAGTCAGTGCAAAAACCGGTAGCGGCAAAACGTTGGCATTTTTGTTGCCGACCTTGCACCATTTACTCGTCAATCCGAATTATTACGCGGGAACTCGCGCTCTGGTTTTAGTACCAACGCGTGAACTGGCGCAACAAATTTTCCTGCAATGCCAACAATTACTCGAAGGCACATCGCTCAAAGCGGGTTTGATTATTGGCGGTGAAGATTTTAAGAAACAACAAAACCTGTTGCGTAAAAATACGCCGGTTGTTATCGCAACACCGGGGCGCGTGCTGGAATTATTAACGTTAGATACCGCGCCATTTGAAAATTTAGACACACTAATTCTTGATGAAGCAGACCGAATGCTCGACATGGGATTTAGTGAAGACGTATTGACCATTGCAAAACAATGCAATGAAAATCGCCAAACGCTGTTATTTTCCGCGACGCTGACGCATGCGGGCGTTTTAAAAATGGCGGATAAAGTATTAAAAAAATATGAACTGATTGCCTTAAATACGTTACGAGACGAGTTGCCCAATATTCAACAACAAATCGTGTTAGCAGACGACAATGCCCATAAACAGCAATTGCTGGCGTGGCTACTCGAAAACGAAACCTTTGAAAAAGCTCTCGTGTTTTCAAATAGCCGTTTACAAGCCGATGCACTTTGCGATCCCTTGCGTGCTAAAGGTGTACGCGCCATTGTGTTGCATGGCGAAATGGATCAAAAAGAACGGCAGCGCGTCATGCGATTATTTCGTGATGGCGTAGTAAATGTGTTGATTGCAACGGATTTAGCCGCACGCGGATTAGACATTAAAGGCATCAATTTAGTTATCAATTTTGAAGTGCCACGCAACGGCATTAACTATATCCATCGCATTGGACGTACCGGACGTAGCGACGAAACCGGTTTGACGATTACGTTAGTCAAACATACTGAATGGAATTTGATGGCAGGGATTGAACGCTTTTTGCGACAAAGTTTTATTCGCCGAAATATCAAAGAATTAGCAGGAAAATTCCAAGGACCTAAAAAATTAAAAGCGTCTGGAAAAACGGTGGGCGGTAAAAAGAAAACTGAAACGAAGAAAGACAAACCAGAAAAAGTAAAAGTGCGTCACCGCGATCAAAAAAATATTGGTAAACGTCGTGCGCCTAAAGAGAAAGTAACGGCAGAGTAATCGAAAACACCGTACATCCTTTTTCGCTGCTGCATTCAATCACGCCTTGATGTTGAGAAATCAAGGCTTGTGAAATCGATAAACCTAAACCTGTTCCCTCTGCGCGTCCGGTAATCATCGGATAAAAAATTTTATTTAACATATCCGGTGCAATGCCTACGCCATCATCAATAATTTCACAACGCACCGCTAATTTATAACGTTTGCGTTCTAACGTAACATGGCGGCAAATGCGTGTTCGCAATGTCACGTTGCCGTATTCGGGAATCGCTTGCACCGCGTTACGCACAATATTTAACACCGCTTGAATTAACTGATTTTTGTCACCCAATAATTCCGGTAAACTGGGGTCGTAATCACAATGAATTTGCACATTGTGATTCATTTCTGCTTGCACCAACCAGCGCACCCGCTCTAATACTTCGTGAATATTTAACCGCTGTTTATTGGGCAATTCATTTGGCCCGAGCATTCGATTCACTAAATCTTGCAAACGGTCAGCTTCGGCAATAATGACTTGCGTGTATTCTTTAAGTTCAGCATTGGGCAATTCTAAATCCAGCAATTGCGCCGCGCCGCGCAAACCGCCTAACGGATTTTTAATTTCATGCGCCAAACCACGCACCATCAAGCGAGCCGCGTTTTGTTGGGCAAATAATTGTTCTTCTTGAGAAATTCGCAAACGATTATCAATCGGGAATAATTCGACGATAATTTCGTTTTCTTCTGACCCCAACGGCGTAACGCTGACATTGACGAAAATACTGTGATTAGCGCGGTGTAATTCCAAGGCGTAATCAATTAGCGGTTCGGCAGCATCGCGGCAATGCGTTAAATTACTTAAAAACGCCGCATCGGACGATTTAAATAATTTTTTCGCCGAAATCCCCAACAATTGCCGCGCACTGTCAGCGAGTAAGATTTCTGCCGCCGTATTCAAATAACGCAACGTTAAATAGCTATCGAACAACAAAACTGCCGTGTTGAGATTATCCAATAGCCGTTTGTACATGGTGTTAAGCCAACGTTTGAATGTGTGAAATAGCGCGTTGCAAACGGGCTAATGTTTTGTCTCTACCCAATAATGACAAGGTGACATCAATCGACGGTGAAACGCCCGAACCACAAATGGCAACCCGCAACGGCTGGGCAACTTTTCCCAACCCTAATTCCAATTGGGCGGCAACGTTTTTAACGATGTCGTGTAAGGCTTCAGCTTCCCATGTTGGAACGTGTGAAAAGGCTTCTTCTAATTTTGCCAACACGTTATCACTACCTTCAACAAAGGCTTTTTTTGCTGATTTTTCTTCGTAACCGTCAAAGTCATGGTAAAAATACACACTCGCCGCCGCCATATCGACCAACGTTTTACAACGTTCGCGTTGCGCTTTAACCAATTCGATTAAATCTACTTCTTCCTGCTTTGCATCGATACCTAATTGTCCTAAATGCCAAACCAAATGCGGCACAATTCGCGCGGGGTCGCTGTGCATTAAATAGTGATGATTGAGCCACAACAATTTTTCCATGTTAAACGTTGAAGCCGCGCCATTCACATCCGCTAAATCGAAATATTCAATCATTTCATCAATAGAAAAAATCTCTTGATCGCCGTGTGACCAACCTAAACGCACTAAATAATTGAGTAACGCTTCAGGTAAATACCCTTCGTCACGAAATTGCATCACGCTGACCGCGCCATGACGTTTTGACAAACGTGCGCCGTCTGCACCCAGAATCATCGGCAAATGTGCGTATTGGGGCAACGGTGCGTTTAAGGCGTTTAGAATATTGATTTGGCGTGGCGTGTTATTGATATGGTCATCACCACGAATAACGTGCGTGATTTGCATATCCATATCATCCACGACAACCGTCAAATTGTAAGTTGGCGAACCGTCAGCACGCGCAATCACTAAATCGTCGAGTTCTTTATTGGCAACCGTAATTTCGCCTTTCACCAAATCGGGAATGGTAATCGCGCCATCAAGCGGCGTTTTAAAACGTACCACCGTTTTATCGCTTTGTGGTTTATTCGCATCGCGGCATTTACCGTTGTAACGCGGTTTTTCTTTTGCTGCCATTTGTTGCTCACGCAACGTTTCTAATTCTTCTTTGCTGCAATCGCAATAATAAGCATGACCGTCAGCGAGCAATTGCGCGATGATTTCTTTATAACGCGGAAAATGTTCGGTTTGAAAAAACGGTCTTTCGTTGTCGGAATTTAAACTCAACCACGCCATGCCGTCTAAAATCGCATCAACCGATTCTTGTGTCGAGCGTTCTAAATCGGTGTCTTCAATTCGTAAAATAAATTTGCCGCCATGTTTACGCGCATAAAGCCATGAAAATAAAGCGGTACGCGCTCCGCCAACGTGTAAATAACCTGTTGGGCTGGGTGCAAAACGTGTAGTAACTGTCATTTGTAAAAACCAAAAAGTGAAAAATAAGAAATTTGAAAGGAAAAACTAAGCTGAAAGCGTCAAGCGCAAATCTTGTCCAATGTGACGCACATCGCGCCAATATAATATTTTTTTGTCCGCCATCGATTGCAATTCATTGAGTGCAAAAACACCTCGCCCTTTATCGCCCAACACGCACGAAGCCATATAGATTAACCATTCATCAACCAAACCCGCTTCAAGTAACGCGCCATTCAAAATTGCACCGGCTTCGACAAAAACGGTGTTAATTTCTTGCTCTACTAAAAATGTCATCACTTCATGCAAATCTAATTGTCCGTTGGATTCGGGCAAAACATGAATTTCGAAATTGGCTTGTTTCAACGCATCGTGTTTTTGTTCATCCGTTGAGCAAGTCAAAATTAAAGTGCGTCCGTCTAATTTGCCTAATTGTGAATCCAGCGGCATTTGCAATTGCGTGTCTAAAATCACGCGAATCGGTTGCACAACAGGAAAATCGACGCGAGCATTAAGTGACGGATTATCAGCCAGCACCGTTCCAATTCCAGTGAGAACTGCAGAACTTTCGGCACGCAAACGATGCACGTCCGCGCGAGATTCGGGCGAAGTAATCCATTGACTTTCACCATTTGCCAGCGCGGTGCGACCGTCTAAACTCATCGCAATTTTACTGCGAATAAACGGACGATTTCTGGTCATTCGAGAAATAAACCCGCGATTTAATTTTTCCGCCTCTGCGCGTAACACGTCACAAATCACTTCCATTCCAGCCGCTCGACAACGTTCTAAACCCCGCCCAGCAACTAATGGATTCGGGTCTGTCATGGCAACCGCTAAACGTTTAATACCTGCGTTAATCAGCGCGTCACAACAGGGTGGCGTTTTACCATGATGACTGCATGGTTCTAACGTCACATACGCTGTCGCGCCCTGCACATCTTCAATCGCATTCTTCAAGGCATTGATTTCGGCGTGTGCTTGTCCTGCCCTTTCGTGCCAACCTTCGCCAATAATGCGTCCTTCCTTTATCAGTACGCAACCCACGCGCGGATTTGGGTCAGTGGTAAAACGTCCACGTTCGGCAAGTTGCAACGCACGCGCCATAAATTCTAAATCAGTTCGCATCGTTTAAATTCGCAATTACGTCGTTAAATTCGCTCACGTCTTCAAAACTGCGATACACCGACGCAAATCGCACATACGCGACATGGTCTAAATTACGCAATTCATTCATCACTTTTTCACCGAGCAATTGACTCGACACTTCGCTATCGGTTTTCCCTGTTAAACTGCGTTTAATGCGACTGACCGCTTGTTCGACGGCATTGCGATTTACAGGACGTTTTTCCAACGCTTTCATAATGCCCGAACGCAATTTCTGGTCATCAAAAGGCTGGCGCGTACCGTTATGTTTTACCACATCAGGCATTCGCAACTCCGCCACTTCGTAAGTGGTAAAACGCGCTTTGCATACGGTGCATTCGCGTCGTCGCCGAACCTGATCGCCATCATGGGCTAAACGTGAATCTAAAACGCGCGTGTCATGTTCCGCGCAAAAAGGACAACGCATGATTTAACCTCGTTTTTTCTCGGATTGACGCATTTCGGAAATTGGCATACTGATATGATAGCCTTGTACATAATTGATACCCATTGTTTGCAGGGCTTTTAAAATCTCTTCGTTTTCAACAAATTCTGCAATGGTCAAAATACCAATATCTTGGCATAAGCGTGACAGATTATGCACCAACGCATAATCAAGTTTTGAACTAATAATATTTCGCACAAACGCGCCATCGATTTTGACATATTCAAAGTGCAGTTCGCGCAAATAATGAAACGAATTATAACCGCTACCAAAATCATCCAGTGCAAATGAAAAACCTTTACAGCGTAAATTATTTAAAAATTTCCGCATGTTAGTCATATCGCCAATCGCATCGCGTTCTAGCAATTCAAAAACGATACTTTCCGGTGGCACATTCATTTCCTGACACAATTCTTCGGCATAACCTAAAATACCGCGTCCTTGAATTTCTTGAACAGATAAATTGATAAAAATTTTTGCATTAGCGTTAGGACTTTTTGCATCGATGCACGCACGTTTTGCAATCAAAGAATTACTAATCATGGCGCGATCTAAATCACGCGACAGCCCGTATTTTTCAATCGTTTCAATAAACATTGCTGCTGAAACGGTTTCACCGTCTAGTTTCTTCAGTCGTGCTAACGTTTCAAATGCCATCACGTCACCGGTTTTACAATTCACAATGGTTTGATAATACGGCACAATGCGATTTTCTTTGAGCGCGTCACGCAACTCTTCGACTTGATTGCGCGTTTCACGGATATTGATACGTTCTTCAACCGATTTCACCAAACACACACCGTCTTTGCCTAATGCTTTCGCACGATACATGGCAACATCAACGCCCGCCATCAATTCATCGGCGGTTTTAGCATCGTGAGGGAAACAACTCAATCCAATCGAAATGGTTAAATGAAAGCGATTACCTTGCGTCGAAATTAACGTTGTTTCGCGTAACGTTTTAGCAATCGCATCGGCAATAATGTGTCCGCTTTCTGAACTCGTTTCGACCAAAATAATCGCAAATTCGTCGCCACCCACACGCGCACATAAATCCCCTTTGCGTGTATGAGAGCGTAACACTTCCGCGACCGTTCTTAATGCAGCGTCACCAGTGGGATGTCCAAACGAATCGTTAATGTCTTTGAAATTATCCAAATCCAGCATCAGCACGCTAAATTCATGACTATGCCGTTCACATCGACCAACTTCGTATTCTAAAATATCGTTGAATTGACGGCGATTATATAAACCCGTTAACGGATCGTGAATGGCGTAATATTCCAATTCCAATAAAGTTCGAGACAGAGCTTTACTCGAACCAACAACCATCACCATGACAGATAAAATCGCACGAATAACACTTTCTTCTTGATTAGATAATTTATTATTTGACGCATACGCTACGCCAAGCAAACCCGCCAAATTCGTGGATTGATCTGCAACAGGCACACTAATCATGTTAATTTCAAGTTCTGTTTTAACAAAATTACTGTCGGCACAAGCAATAACAAACTCTTCAATATCTAACACGGCATCCGTCGGCAAACCGATACTTTCAATCATTTGCATACTTAATTTATGACGTGCTTCCTTGAGAGTTTCCTTGCTGTATTCGCCCATCGCGTATAAATACAGTGACAAACCATGTTCTTCGGCAAACGCAATATAAAAAAAGTTAAACGGAAAAATACTGTGAAAATCGAGCAAAATTTCTTGTACAAACTCTTTCCATTGTGAAACATGTTCGTGCGACAAAATGATACTTTCTAATACTTTGCTTTGCCGTTCGAGTAAATCTTTTTCAATCAGCACCGACGACAAAGCATGCAAGGCATTATTAAATTCCACAATCACTTCTTGAATGCGTAATCGATTGGATTGCTGATGGCGTTTGTATTGATCAAAAAGCAAACCCAAACTTTTGTTCATGCGTTCGCAACTTTGCATCGCATGTTGCATGGCATCTTTTGCTTCATCCAAAGACTGTGTGGCTAAACCCGCTTGTAAATTTTTAATAATTTCTTTACTAACGTTATCCGTTAAATCAATATTATTAACAGCATAACGTTGTGCGCGCGTTTGATTTTCTAAAATTTCGGTAATTTGATTAACAAAATTAAAACGCAATTCTTCTAAATGATTGGTGTAAGAGTAATTCATGGCATCACCCTTTTTTAGGGAAGTATCCAAACGGTTGCATTAAATCTACGCCGCATTGCAAATTTTTGAACCAATCAAAAAAATCTTGTACCGCTTTACCACGATAAATAGGGCCATGTTGTGGCGCAAGAATTTGAATATCAAGTTCAGCAATGGTTTCTAGCCAGCACAAAATGGCTTTATTGGAACACATATAACGACGATGGAAATCTTCGATATACGGAATATGGGCAGCAAAATCATCGACGAAAATATAATTTTGCTCATTGGGCAACATTGCTGAACCGATGTCGCCGGTAAATAAAATTTTTGAAATGGGATCGTAAACGTTGATTTGCCCTTCGGAATGCAAAAAATGCGCTGGAACAATTTTCAAACTAAAATCGCATCCATCATTCCACGTCATGCCTTCATTCGGCACGCCAATAAAACGCACCATATCTTTCAAGCCGTAATGCGGTAAAAAGCGTAGCCAAATGCTCGAAACAAAAACCGGTGCGTGACACAGTTCCATCCATGTCGATAAGCCGCCAACAATGTCGGGGTCTTGATGCGAAAGAAAAATGCCTTTAATTTGATTTGGTTCGATATAACGCAACATTTCCGCTAAAACACGCGGCATCACGCCAAAACCACCGGGATCAAGCAATACGCCTTCGTTATGATGCGTAATTAAATATTGATTAGAACGAATGCCATCTTCTTCGCCAGGTTCGCTTTCGTTGAGCAAAATAAAACTGTGTGCTTCAGATTCAAATAACGAGACGTTACGCATAATAGTTGCCTTCTTAAGAGCTTGGATATTTGACATAAATTTTAATCGTTGTAATCAATAATGAGCGGTGCGTGATCTGAAAAACGCTCGGTTTTATAAATACTTGTCGCTTTAACACGGTGTTGCAGCGAAGCACTAATAATTTGGTAATCAATGCGCCACCCGACATTTTTTGCCCAGGCTTGACCACGATTTGACCACCAAGTGTACTGTTCTGAATCTTGATTGACTAATCGAAACGCATCAAACCAATGTTCGTCCGCAAAAACAGCATCGAGCCACGCACGTTCTTCAGGCAAAAAACCGGAATTTTTTTGATTGCCGCGCCAATTTTTCAAATCAATAGCTTTGTGGGCAATATTCCAATCGCCACAGATAATAGTATCACGTCCGTTTGTGACACAGGTTTGTAAATAATTTCGGAAACGTTCCAAAACGCTAAATTTAAACGCTTGTCGTTCATCGCCCGAAGAACCAGAAGGTAAATACAGCGAAATCACGCTTAAATTACCAAAGCGCGCCTCGATAAAACGCCCTTCGCGGTCAATGTCGTCAATACCAATACCATAAATCACCGCATCGGGTTTCGTTTTACAATAAAGTGCAACGCCACTGTAGCCTTTTTTTTCGGCATCATGATAAAAACAGTGATACGGCACGGGATGAAAAGTTTCATCGAGCTGCTCAATTTGCGCTTTGGTTTCTTGAATACAAACGACATCCGCGTTTTGCTGTGCGAGCCATTCAAAAAAACCTTTGCGTTGAGCGGAGCGAATTCCGTTTGCATTGAGAGTAATAATACGCATAAAAGTTTGAATCCATTGCGATTTGTGAGTTAAGTCAGTATCATAGGCAGTTTTTAAATTAACCGCCCGTTTGTGGCAATGCGAAAAATCATGAAACCAGAAATTCATCCTAATTATAAACAAATTACCGTTACTTGTGGTTGCGGTAATACTTTTGTGACCGGTTCTGCGTTGGCTAAAGATTTACAAATCGAGGTTTGTTCTTCTTGCCACCCTTTCTACACAGGGAAACAACGCGTTGTGGATACTGCGGGTCGCGTTGATAAATTCAAAAAACGTTTCGGCAGATAATTTTTATTTTTTTCCCACAAAAAAGCCGATGCACGAAAGTGTATCGGCTTTTTTTATGTCTGTAATTATTGCGTATATTTGTATTATTTTAGTTGTCATATTTTATATTATATATCACACTCGAGCTGTCTGTTTTTTAGGAATGAATTTTTAATTATTAACTGCTCAATTCAACGGGGATTCTCATGTTAAACAGTGTAACAAACAAAATAACGACAACACCAACTGCACCACCTAGTTCAAAAAAACAGATAACAGGTGATTTTAATTCAGTCCTTGCCACACAAACAAAGCAAACATCTGTTGCGCCACAATCTGCGGAAAACATAATAGCTGCCGCTACAACGTTAAAAATACCTGTCGATTTCACAAACATGACACCAAATGAATTTGGTGAATTAACTAAATCTGGACGTTTTCCTGAACTTCCTCCTCTTGTCTTGCCAAAAGGCGGCTGGGATCCAACAAAAGATTTCAATCAACAAGTAGAAACTTTGCAAAACACGAAAGTTAATTACATTGATTTGGTTCAAAAGGAAATTGATTTTAACAAAAGTGTTGGAATGCCAACGGAATACTTGGACAAACAATTAAATCTAATGAAGAATTTTAACGCATAAAAAAAGCCCCGACTGCATCATTGCGAATTGGGGCTTTTTATAGTTTTTTAAAGATTTATTCCCACTCAATCGTAGCGGGTGGTTTTCCAGAAATATCGTAAGTGACCCGCGAAATCCCCGCGACTTCGTTAATAATTCGGCGAGAAATCAAATCTAAAAATTCATACGGCAAATGCGCCCAACGCGCCGTCATAAAATCAATGGTTTCCACTGCGCGAATCGCAATCACATAATCATAACGTCGCCCATCGCCCATTACGCCGACCGATTTCACAGGCAAAAACACCGCAAACGCCTGACTCACTTTGTCGTACAAATCATTTTTATAAAGTTCTTCGATAAAAATGGCATCGGCTTGACGCAATAAATCGGCATATTCTTTTTTCACTTCGCCCAAAATCCGCACGCCTAAACCAGGCCCTGGGAACGGATGACGATAAACCATATCCGCTGGCAAACCGAGTTCCACACCTAATTTACGCACTTCGTCTTTGAACAATTCGCGCAACGGTTCGATCAATTTCATTTTCATATTTTCAGGCAAACCACCGACGTTGTGATGCGATTTGATGAGATGCGCTTTGCCACTTTTCGCGCCAGCCGATTCAATCACGTCAGGATAAATCGTGCCTTGCGCGAGCCATTTTGCATTGGAAAGTTTCGCCGCTTCGTCGTCAAAAATTTCGATGAACAAATTGCCGATAATTTTGCGTTTTTTCTCAGGGTCATTTTCGCCTGCTAATGCGGCTAAATAACGCGCTTCGGCATCGACACGAATCACTTTTACACCCAAATGTTGCGCGAAAATCGCCATCACTTGGTCGCCTTCGTGCAAACGCAATAAACCCGTATCAACAAACACGCAAGTGAGTTGCGTACCAATGGCTTTGTGCAATAACGCCGCAACTACCGACGAATCCACGCCGCCCGATAAACCTAAAATCACTTCGTCATTGCCAACTTTTTCACGCACGGCTTTGATGCTGTCCTCAATGATATTGCTCGAATTCCAAAGCGCGGCACAACCGCAAATTTCTAACGCAAAACGTGACAAAATCCGTCCGCCTTGTTTAGTATGCGTCACTTCTGGATGAAATTGCAGCGCGTAAAAGTTTTTCTCTTCGTTCGCCATACCCGCAATCGGCGCACCGTCTGAACTGGCAATCAATTTAAATCCTTCTGGCAAATCCACCACGCGGTCGCCATGACTCATCCAAACATCGAGCAACCCAAAACCTTCTTCTGATAAATGGTCTTCGATCCCCGACAATAATTTGGAATGCCCACGCGCTCGAATTTTCGCATAACCGAATTCGCGGTGATTGGAGGTTTCAACTTTGCCACCGAGTTGTTCGGTCATCGTTTGCATGCCGTAGCAAATCCCTAAAACAGGAACGCCTAATTCAAAAACACTTTGTGGCGCACGCGGCGTATTGCCTTCGGTCACGCTTTCAGGACCGCCCGATAAAATAATGCCTTTTGGCGCGAATTTTTGAATTTCAGTATCGGTACATTCACACGAATAAATTTCGCAATACACACCGATTTCACGAATTCGCCGCGCGATTAACTGTGTATATTGCGAGCCGAAATCGAGAATTAAAATTTTGTCTGAATGAATATTTATCATAAAAAGCTCAGGATGAAAGGTTGAAAATTTAGGTTAATTCTTGCCGCCACAAACACTCTTTAATCGTGTCTAAACGGGCTTCATGGGCGAGTAATTCTTCTTCGTTGCAACGCAAAATCAGTAATGGCGGACGATTGGCTAACGTGCGAATAATGGGCGTTGCGTTGGCTATTTCAGCGGCTGCGGTTTCGGCACTGCTTTCTTGCATTAACGAGAACTGCCCGCCGGTCATCAATAAAAAAACATCGGCGAGAATCTGCGCGTCAAGTAACGCGCCATGCAATTCACGATGCGTATTATCTACGCCATACCGTTTACACAGCGCGTCTAAATTATTGCGTTGGGCAGGATGGCGTTTTTTGGCATCAGCCAGCGTATCGAAAACGGGACAAAATGCTTCAATCGTCTGCCTGTTTGGTAATCGCGACAATTCATAATTCAAAAATCCCACGTCGAAGGGCGCGTTGTGAATGACTAATTCGCTGCCTTTGATGTAATCGATAAAAGCATTCGCTACCTCGGCAAATTTGGGTTTATCAGACAAAAATTCAGTTGTTAATCCGTGAACTCTGAGCGCACCTTCTTCACTGTCACGTTCTGGATTGATATAAACGTGAAAATTATTGCCTGTTAATCGGCGGTCAATCAATTCCACACAACCAATTTCGATAATTCGGTTGCCATCTTGCGTACTTAATCCGGTGGTTTCTGTATCTAAAACGATTAGGCGATTTGCGTGCGTTTTATCCACTATTGTTCCTTATGGTCTTTAAATTGAATCGCATGCAAACGGGTATATGCGCCATTTTTCGCTAATAATTCGCTATGCGTGCCTTGTTCCACAATACGACCGGCATCAATTACTAAAATTTTGTCGGCATTTTCGATGGTGGATAAGCGATGCGCGATAACTAACGTGGTGCGATTGCCCATCACTTTTTGCAATGCGGCTTGGATATAACGCTCCGACTCAGTATCTAATGCAGAGGTTGCCTCATCTAAAATCAATAATGGCGCGTCTTTCAATAACGCTCGTGCTAACGCTAAACGTTGCCGTTGACCGCCAGAAAGTTTCACGCCATTTTCGCCAATTTCGGTATCTAAACCGGCTTCAAATTTATTGATAAATTCAATCGCATAAGCATC
>Ga0265316_10003511_pt1 | contig 15828 bp, 11 predicted proteins | sample 4522metaG_FD_202092 | JGI IMG/M metagenome (GOLD analysis project Ga0265316, IMG submission 202092) | Rhizosphere microbial communities from Carex aquatilis grown in University of Washington, Seatle, WA, United States - 4-5-22 metaG | ecosystem: Host-associated > Plants > Roots > Rhizosphere >...
GATCCGGCTCGCGCAATTGCCGCAAACTTTTTACCAGTTCCGCCAAGGCCGGCAGCCGCAGCAGTTCCTGCCAGTTTTCCGTGGCCGCCGGCGTGAGCCGGCTCTGACTTCCCTGATCAAAAGATGGGGCGGCCTCATCCCGCATTGCGGGACTGCTGCAAATTTCGACAAGCGGCGCGACCATCTCACTCTTGTGCTCCGCTTCGTGCCAGTCCACGTCCGCGCGAAATTCCTCGACGTCAAGCCCGGGGAACAGCGTCTGCAGGTGCGCGACGAGCGACGACGGATTCAGCGTCCGGCCAGCGGCATCGTGGCGTGAGCAGGTCACGAGGAGCTTTTCACTGGCGCGGGTGCAGGCGATGTAGCCGAGATACCGTTCGCGCGCCAGCTGCTCGCGCAGATTGGGCCCCAGTACGACATTGCGCTGTTCCAATTCTTCGCGGTCGGTGCTGGTCAAAATCGGCGGCGGGACGGGCGCGGCGGGAAAAATCCCCTCATTCACGCCCAGCACGAGCGCCAGTTTCAAATCCGGATTGCGCGCGCGGTCCACCGCCCCGACCAGCACCTGGTCGAGCGCGGGCGGAACCACGCCAACGGTCAGGTTCGCCAGTCCCGCCTCCAGAATCGGCAGCCAGTCCCGCAACGACAACGCCTCACGGGAGAAGGCGAGGGCAACGTTGTCGAGCCACGCGTTCATTTGTTCCCAAACCGTCGTGTGGATTGACGATTTTTCCGGACCGGCCAGGCTCCAATGCTCCAAGGTTTTTTTTGCGTCGAGGGCGTCCCAAAACTTCCGCAAGGCTTCAGCCAGTTGTTCACCCGACGGTTGGTTTTCATTTTGCGCGAGTCGCGCGGCAAAATTTTCAAACGGCGGCAGAATTTTCCGGCGCAGCGGTTCGAGAAATTTGGCCAATCCCGGATCATCGGCGATTTGAAGCGGTTCACGCCACTTCGCGCCGTGCCAGCCGCGCGCGAGCGCCTCGTTTTCGAGCCGGTCAATTTCCGTCTCAGCCACGGATGAAAAGCCGGCCTTGAGCGCGGCAAACCAGTCGTCGTGCGGCCAGTCGAACACAACGGTGCGCAACGCGCTGCGGGTCAGTTCGGCCAGCGGGTGGTGGGCAACGGATTCGCGCCGGTCGAGGAAAAACGGAATTTCATGGCGGCGAAACACGCGCGCCAGCGGTTTGTGATACCCGTCGAGATTTCGCACCAGCACCGTGGTGTCGCGAAAGCGTCCGCCGTCGCGAACGAAGCGCAAAATCCTGCGCGCGGCAAACACGGCCTCGGCCTCGGGATTTGCACAAACGGCCAGGGAGATTGCCGGTTGCCGGTTGGCGATTGGCGATTTTTCGGATTTGCCACCCGGCGGCTGCGACCAATTTTGTTCCAGGTGCAACAGCGTCGCGTTCCGCGCAAACCGGTTTTTCCCCGCGTCGCGTTTGAGCAATTCGACCCGGATATCGGCATCCGGCAGATTTTCCGTTCGCAGCCGGCATTGTTGATACGTTTTGGCGACTGCGGACCAGATCGAAAGCCAGGAATGCCTGGCATCGGGGGCCGGCTCGGTTTCGAGGCAAAACGCGAGGGTCGCGCGGCGGCAGTGCGGCAGAATGGCGGCGAGCAAATCCAGTTCCTGTGGCGTCATTTCGGCAAAGCCATCGAGCCACAAGTTTTGGATCTGGAGTCTGGGGTCCGACATCCGGGGATTTTGGCGGAGGGTGGTGGCGGCAAAATCCAGCAGGCGGTTGGCGTCCTGCAATCCATGTTCGGCCAGCCAGCGGGCATAGGCATCGCCGAGCAACGCGAGGTCATGGAGTTTGCCCTGAAGTTCGCGGTGTTCGGCAAAGCGGGAGGCCAGCGCGCGAAGTTTGGCGGGTGGAAATTGATGCTGCTGCAGTTCGCCCAGCAGCTGGCTGACTTGCTGTGCGAAACCCGGACGACGCGCGCTTTGCCGGAACAATCCCAGTTCCTTTTCGTGCCGCATGATCAGCGCGCGCAGCACCATGACGCGGCCTTCGTTGCTCAGTTGGTCGGGTGGCGCCAGCGACAATTTTTCCAGGGCAAACCGCGCCAGCCGGTCAAACGAAAAAATGTGCAGCCGGGCGTAGCCGGACAGGGCCGGGTCGGCGAGCAGCTGGCGTTCGAGTTGAAACGTGGCCTGCTTGGGCGCGAGCAAAATCAGCGGCGGACCCCCGGCACTTTCCTGCAAGGCGGCGCGGATTTCGGCGAGGCAGCGGAACGTCTTGCCGCTGCCGGCGGGACCGAGGAGAAAATGCGCCTGCACGCCGGATTTTTCGCGCAAAGACGCCCCGGAGCAAAGGAATTAATTGGGGCCGGGGTTCATTTTTGCGGCATATTTTTTATTTCCTTTTGGGCAAATTCGTTTATGTTTGCCGCCCGTTGGGAAAATTCAAATTCAATCCAAAGACGAATAAAACCGAAATCGTATGCCACTGACACATACCCGAGAACTTTTTGCGAAGGCGTTGAAGGGCAAATACGCGCTGGGCGCGTTCAACGTCAACAACATGGAGCTGCTCCAGGCCATCGTCGAGGCGTGCGAAGCGGAAAAGGCGCCGGTGATGCTTCAGATTTCCAAGGGCGCGCGCCAATACGCCAACCCGGTTTATCTCAAAAAACTCATCGAGGCGGCCGTCAGCCTGTCCACGATCCCCATCGCGGTGCATCTTGACCACGGTGATTCGTTTGAGCTTTGCAAGGAGTGCATTGACGAGGGTTTCACCAGTGTGATGATTGACGCCAGCCACGAGCCGTTTGAGAAAAACGTGGAGATCACCAAAAAAGTCGTGGAATATGCGCACAAATATGATTGTGTGGTGGAATCCGAACTCGGCCATCTGGTCGGCGCGCAGTTCGACGAAGGCGAGGAAGGCGGCAACTATTCCAAGAGCGGCCACTATACGAATCCGGACGAAGCGGTGAAATTCGTCAAGGAATGCGGCTGCGACTCGCTGGCTGTCGCCATCGGCAACTCACACGGCGCCTATAAGTTCAAGGGCGAACAACATCTGGATTTGGAACGGCTTAAAGCGATCAAGCAAGCACTCATGGACGCCGGGATGGGTGATTATCCGCTCGTATTGCATGGGGCATCGTCCGTGCCCAAGGATCTCGTCGAGGAAATCAACAAATACGGCGGCAAACTGGGCACGGACACCGCCGGTGTGCCGGAGGCCGACATCGAAATCGCGCGCCGCATCGGTTGCACGAAGGTCAACATTGACACGGATTTGCGGCTGGCCATGACCGCCGCCATTCGCAAGGTCACCTGGGAAAATCCGAAGGAATTTGATCCGCGCAAGTACCTCGGCCCCGCCCGCGCCAAAGTAAAGGAGCTCGTTCAGCACAAAATCAAGGACGTGCTCTGCTGCGCCGGTCACGCATTCGATTAAACTCCGGTGGCATCCTTTATAAAAAAGCTCCCGATTGAAAAGTTGGGAGCTTTTTTGGTAGTGCCCTAATTTGTAGGCGACGAGGTGACGAGTCGTTTGGGCCAGCACAACCAAATCAGGGCACTACCGCTTTTTTGTTCGCCCGGGCAAACCGGCAAGCAGGAACCGGCCGTCCATTCAGAAACCGGCCCGAATAATAAGACGGCGGGCGCGGCGATCACACACGAGTTTACATCGCCAACACCCGCCGAAGCGCCCAGTTCTCATTGGGCAAGGGAAACCTAACCCACCTCGCCGACTTGACAAGTGATTTTTGAAAAAAAATTCCGCCTCCATTTCAGCCTCGTATTCCTTCTGCAAACGGCTTTACATCCGGCTGGATAGTTCGAAAAATCAAACATGCCGAAGAAACGCTGGCTGCTTCAATTCGCGGGGCTGTTGCTTTGCGTTTTCATCGCCATTTTTTCCGCAATCGCGGGCGTGACGAATGCGTCCGACTCGCCATTTGTGGTGAGTGCCTGGGGCAGCAAGGAGGGACTTCCGGGCAGCGCCGTCATTTCCACGATTCAAACCCGGGATGGCTATCTCTGGCTGGGCACGCAATACGGTCTGGTGCGCTTCGATGGAATCCACTTCACCGGGTTCGACGAGGAAAACACGCCCGGCCTGATCAATGACCAGGTCGTTTATCTGTTTCAAGACAGTCACACAAATCTTTGGATTGGAACCGATGCGGGCGGCGCGGCGCTGGAAACGGAGGGGAGGGTCAGGAATTTCACCATCGGACGCAGCGGTCACGAGGGGCGGCTGGTGTCGGCCTGTGAAGATGCCAGCGGGGCGGTGTGGCTTTACACGGCGGACGCTCATCTGGGGCGCTATCAAAAGGGAAAAATGGAGGTCTGGGATTTTAATTTCAAGACGCCGGCGGTTTGCCGGATGATTGTCGCGGAAAAATCCGGCCCGCTTTGGATCGGGGAAGACTGGGGAATGTTCTCATTCCGTCCCTCCAATTTCAGCCCCCCGGCGTTTGCCATCGAACAAATGATCCAGGCCCAGCGACTGGATTACATTTTGGCCGGCCAGCACGGCGGCACCTGGCGGCTGGTCAATGGCCGGGTCCAAAAATGGAACTCGGCCGGACTTGAAGAAGATTTGGGGCCGTATCCGTGGGGCAATTCAACCGTCACCGTCGCGTGCGAAGATAACAATGGCAACCTGATTGTCGGCACGCTGGGCGCGGGCGTTTTTTGGTACGAGGCGGACGGGAAATATCAGCGGATTTCCACGGCACAGGGATTGTCGAAAGAGTACGTCCTTTCGTTGTGCATGGATTCCGGGGAAAACCTTTGGGTGGGGACCGATGGCGGCGGACTGGACCGGATCAAAAGAAAAATCTTCAACTCGCCGCCGGGATTTCAGCCCTGGAACGTGCAATCCTTGTCGGAAGACGCGCAGGGCGGCTTCTGGGTGGCCTTTGGGGCGCAGGGCGCAGCGTATTGGAAAAGCAATTCCGCGCAGGATTTTCACGTGGGCCGGTATCAAGACACCTGGGAAGTGCTGGTGGACCGGCAGCAACGCGTCTGGGCCGGTACGCGCGACGACGGACTTTTTTTATTTCAAACCAATCATTTCCAGCCCGCGCCCGGCGCGGAAATTCTGGGCCCGCAAATTTCAGTTTTGTTTGAGGATCACGACCGGCAACTCTGGGTGGGCACACCCAATGGCTTGGGGAGTTGGAACGGACAAGTTTGGAAAATGTACACGACGCGCGATGGCCTGTCAGGAAGCGCCGTTTCCGCGATCGTCGAAGATGCCGCGGAAAATCTCTGGATTGGAACCGAAGACGGCGGATTGAGCCGCCTCAAAGACGGCAAATTTGTTTCCTGCCAGGAATCGGAAAACGGTCTGCCCGGCAATGACATTTCCTGCCTTGCCGCGGATCAGGACGGCGTTTTGTGGGTGGGCACCTCCGGCCACGGTCTGGCCCGTTTCGGCAACGGAAAATGGACGGCTTATTCCACCCACGATGGTCTCGTCAGCGACAGCATCAGCTACCTTATCGAAGATGGGGATGGCCAATTGTGGATTGGCTCCAATTTGGGGTTGATGCGAATTCCCAAAAAATCCCTGGATGATCTGGCCAACGGAACGGTCAAGACGCTTGCCTGCCGGACTTATGTGGAAACCGACGGCCTGCCAACGCGCGAATGTTCCCGCGGTTCGCAACCGGTCGCGTGCCGCACGAGCGATGGCCGGCTGTGGTTTCCCACCACCAAAGGCCTGGCGTATGTGAATCCCGCGGAGCTTAAGCCCAATTTGCAGCCGCCGCTGGTCATGATCGAATCCGTGCTGGTCGACGGGCAGGAGCAAAAGACCAATCGCCTCAACCCGGCCTGGCAGCAATCCATTGTGATTCCGCCCGGCCACGATCGATTGGAGATTCATTACACCGGCCTGGATTTTTCCGCGCCGAACGAAGTGCGGTTCCAATACCGTCTGGAAGGGCACGAAACGGCCTGGACGGAAGCCGGCGACACCCGCGCAGCGTTTTACAACAAGTTGCCGCCCGGCGATTACCGTTTTCACGTCAAAGCCGGCAATGCCGACGGAATCTGGAATGAAACCGGCAGTGTGCTGGCCGTGACGGTGCAGCCCCAATTCTGGCAGACCGGGTGGTTTCGCGCGGCGGTCATCCTGGCCTTTCTTGGCCTCATCGCCGCCGTGGTGCGTTATCTGTCCACGCAAAAACTGCAACGCCAGCTGCAGGCGCTCAAACAGCAGGAGGCGCTGGAAAAGGAACGCTTCCGCATCGCCCGCGACCTTCATGACCAACTGGGGGCCAATCTCACCCAGGTGGCGCTGCTGGGCGAAATGGCGGAAACCGACAAGCATTCCCCCGAGGAAGTCGGGTCCCATGCGCAGCAAATTTCCCAGACCGCGCGCGATACCACGCGTTCGCTCGACGAAATCGTCTGGGCGGTCAATCCTTCCAACGACACGCTGGACGGCCTGATCACCTACGCCTGCAAATATGCGCAGGAATATCTCGCCGTGGCCGGGCTGCGTTACCGCGCCGAGGTGCCACCCCAGTTGCCGGCGGTCATCCTTCCGCCGGAAGTCCGTCACAACGTTTTTCTCGCCTTCAAGGAAGCGGTCAACAATGTTGTCAAACATGCCCACGCCACGGAAGCCCGCATCCGGTTGCGGTTGCTGTCCGGTAATTTCAGCCTGGAAATCGAGGACGACGGACGCGGCATCGCCGGCGCGGACGCCGGTGCGGCGCAGACGCGCAACGGCCTTCGCAACATGCGCAAACGGATGGAAGACATTCACGGCGAATTTTCCATTTCCGGCGGCCCCCGGGGCGGAACCGTCGTGCGCCTGACGGCGCCCATATCAAAACTTTCTTAATCTCAATCTTAACCTTAATCTTAATCGCAATCGTAATCCTCCAGTCGGCGATTAAGATTAGGATTACGAGCAAGATTACGAAATTGAAATGCCCATTTCCGTTTCCATCGTCGAAGACAACGACAAACTGCGCGCCACGCTGGCGCGGGTGATTAATCGCGCCGACGGCTTCCGCTGCGTCAGCGATTATGCCAATGCCGAGGATGCGCTGAAGAAGTTGCCGCAAGTCCGCCCCGACGTGGTGCTGATGGACATCAACCTGCCCGGCATGAACGGCGTGGAATGCGTGCGGCAATTGAAACAGCTCCTGCCACAGACCCAGGTGATGATGCTCACAGTTTATGAGGACACGGAAAATATTTTCAATGCGCTGACGGCTGGCGCCAGCGGTTACATGCTCAAACGCACCTCCACCAAGGAACTGCTGGAAGCCATTCAGGAAGTGCAGCGCGGCGGTTCGCCCATGACCATGCACATCGCGCGCAAGGTGGTGCTGTCCTTTCAAAAGACGGCGGCCACGGCGCAAGCCACCGAAAACCTTTCCGAACGCGAACAGCAGGTGCTCGACCTGTTGAGCCAGGGACTGATGTACAAGGAAATCGCCGACAAACTCGCCATCAGCTACGAAACCGTTCATACCTATATCCGCCGCATTTACGAAAAATTGCAGGTGCGCACCCGGACGGAAGCGGTCGCCAAATTTCTGCGCCGGTAGAGCTTTTGTCACTAAAACCCACCACCACCTTATTTTACTGTAACTTGTTGGCTCTGTTTTACTTGGAAACTGCCTGCATCCGTGAAGGATATAGTCCCGTTTGAGCATGTCACCAGTACTGGTGACTGGCAGGGGACAGGGCATCTGGTAGAGTGGTAGCGTTGTTGATGCAGAAATGCGGGTTATCGTGTGTGAAGTAAGGCGTGGTCCGCAGCGCCGCATCCGATGAAAGGTTCGCGGTGGCGCGACTGCGAACCACAGATTTAAGCGCTTAGTTCTCATTGGGAGGCCGGAGTAATCCGGCCTCTTTCTTTTTAACCCCCTTTCACACGGCTTCCGGTGTATCGAGGGCCGGGCGGCGCAGTCTCGGGAAAATAAAGCCGGTGCGCTTCCGGTATTCCTGATATTCCGCGCTGTATTCGGAAAGCCGCGTTTCCTCCAGCCGCCCCCGGTAAAGCAATAAACCAATGTGAATCGGGACCAGCGTGAAGTAAGCCACCGAAAAATTCGCGAGGATGAGGCCGGCCAACATGCCAACATAACCCAGATACATCGGGTGGCGCACCCATTGATACGGCCCGCCAAAAATCACTTTTCGTACCACGACAAAAACGCCAAAGGAACGCCCCAGGTACAGGATGCCCCAGAGGGCCACCGCTGATCCAATGACACCCAGGAGCAAACCCGAGACGGCAAGGGGCGTTTGCCAGCCGGACGGACAAAGACTTTTTTGAACTGATGCCGGAAACCAGTGGATGGTGTTGTACGTGAGGTTGAAGAAGGACGTGGCCAAAGGCACGAGAATGTCTTTGAGCTTTTGGGGCGGCACGGCGATACGGCGCGACAGCAACAGCAGGATGCCGACGAAAAAGTTCAGCAGCAGCGCAATGAGGTGGCGGGAAATTCCCACAAACCCGGCGCCGGAAGACACGGGCCAGATGAGCCAGACCACGTGAAATTCAACCCAGGCAAAATACAAATAGACGAGAGACAACACGTATCTCTCGGCAAAAGCCGCGGTCAAGGCCGCCTCGCGGCCGGGAATCTTCAACATAAAATCGTGCTCTTGAAGAGCCGGCGCTCGAAGGCTGGTGGCCTGCGGGTCGAAGCCTGCCGGCAGCCTTCATCCCACGTTTACGAAAACAGCTGGCTTGCCGAGCCGAAGCCCGCAGCCTGTGTGTGGTCCCAGCCCGCCTACGCTTTCCGCTACGGCGCGGCAGCCTTCGCTCTCCGCTGTAGCAGGCTGGCTCGCCCAGCCGTAGCTCGGAGCGCTTGTGACAGTGACCTCGCTTTTTGGTCCGCCTTCACTTTGTTCCGGCGCGACAGCCTTCGCTCTCCGCTCCGCTCCGGGCGAAGGCTGGTGGTAGGTGATGGATTCGAACCATCGAAGGCGTAAGCCAGCAGATTTACAGTCTGCCCCCGTTGGCCACTTGGGTAACCTACCGACCATAAAGGTAGGGCCGTGCTGCCGCGCGGCCTTCCATTTTGCGGCGCAGCAGCGCCGCCCTACCAGTGCGTGGGCCGGACAGTAAGCCATGCCGCCGCGCGCTTGTCAATTCGCCCGCGCTTGTTAGCTTAATGTGATGTTCGATTCGTTAAGCGGCAAGCTCCAGAACGCCTTTCGCAACCTGCGCGGGCTGGGAAAAATTTCCGAGGCCAACGTCGCCGATTCCCTGCGCGAGGTCCGCATGGCGTTGCTGGAAGCCGACGTGAATTTCAAGGTCGCCCGCGATTTCATCGAGCGCGTCAAAACCAAGGCCATCGGCGCGGAGGTCGTCCAAAGCGTCCAGCCCGGCCAGCAGATCATCAAAATCATCCATGACGAACTCGTGGACCTGCTCGGCGCAACCAACGCGGCGCTCAAGCTCGACGCCAATCCAACCTCCATTTTGATGGTCGGCCTGCACGGTTCCGGCAAGACGACTTCCAGCGGCAAGCTCGCGCGGCTGCTCCAGAAACAAGGACGCCAGCCGTTGCTCGTCGCGGCGGATGTTTATCGTCCGGCAGCCATGGACCAACTGGAAACGCTCGGCAAACAAATCGAAATTCCAGTTTTTTTGAAACGCGGCGAAACCGACGTTTCGAAAATCGCCCGTGAAGCGCTGGATTTCGCCAAAGCCAACAGCCGCAATGTTTTAATTTTCGACACCGCCGGCCGGTTGCAGATTGACGAGCCGCTGGTGCAGGAACTCGTCCGCCTGCGCGATCTGGTGAAGCCGCAGGAAATCCTGCTGGTGCTCGACGCCGCCACCGGCCAGGAAGCCGTCAACGTCGCCACGCATTTCGATCAGGCCCTGCAAATCACCGGCTCCATCCTGACCAAGCTCGACGGCGACGCGCGCGGCGGCGCGGCCTTGAGCATGAAGGCTGTCACCGGCAAGCCCATCAAATTCGCCGGCACGGGCGAAAAGCTGGATGAATTCGAGCCGTTTCATCCCGAGCGGATGGCGTCGCGGATTCTCGGCATGGGCGACGTCGTCAGCCTCGTCGAGAAGGCCGCCGAAGCCGTGAATGCGGAGGACGCCAAACGCATGGAAGAAAAGATGCGCAAAGGCCTGTTCACGCTGGAAGATTTTCTGGAACAATTGCGCCAGATGAAAAAGCTCGGCTCGCTCGAAAGCGTGGTCGGGATGCTGCCGGGCGGCGCGGAGTTGTTGAAACAGCAGGGGGACCTGTCGAAGCAGGAAAAGGAATTCCGGGGCATGGAAGCGATGATTTGCGGCATGACACCGCAGGAACGGCGCAGCCCGCAAATCCTGAACGCCAAACGCCGCATCCGCATCGCCAAAGGGAGCGGCGTGAGCGTGACGGAATTGAACACCATGCTGAACAAATTCGGCCAGATGCAGCAGATGATGAAAAAGATGGGCAAGCTCCAGAAAATGATGGCCAAGATGGGTGGCGGCCTGCCGGGGATGCTGCGTAGATGAGAATCCCAACGGGATTCCAGCCATCAGCCCAAGGTTGCGACGAAGGAGCTACCTTGGGTTTGCGTTCAAAACATATTTTACCCTGAAAGGGTTGCATCTCTGCCCGCACATTTGATGAAACCCCGTTGGGGTTTTGATTTATTTCATTCGTTCACCCAGGGTAGTCCGCTGGCGCGTCCAACCCTGGGCTAAATGATGAAATCCATTTGGGATTTTCCTCGGGTCTTGCGTTGATTCAACTTGGCAGCGGCCCGCCCACATTGATTCCGTGCTTCAAGCAGTAAGCACCGTTGTCCACGTAATGGTTCGCCCACCATTTCAGCCCGGCGCGTTCCTTGGACGTCAGTTTGCGGACAACTTTTGCCGGTGCGCCGAGCACGAGCGAGCCGGGCGGGATTTTCGTTCCCTGCGTCACCAGCGCCTTCGCGCCGATGATGGCTTGTTTGCCAATGACCGCACCGTCCAGAATCACCGCGCCCATGCCCACGAGCACTTCGTCGCCGACCTTGCTGGCGTGGACGATCGCGCCGTGACCGACGGTAACCCAGTTGCCGAGGATGCACGGAAAATCATCCGCGAGGTGCAGCACGGCGTTGTCCTGGATGTTCGAATGATGGCCGACGACGATGCGGTTGATGTCGCCACGCAAGACCGCGCCGTACCAAACGCTGGAATGCGCACCGAGCGTCACGTCGCCAAGCACGACGGCGGTTTTGGCAAGGTAAACGCCCTTGCCGAGCTTCGGCGTTTTGCGCAGGAACCGGTCGAGCTGCCGCACCGTATTTTTCATGCGGAGAATTTAACCGCGGAGGATGCCAGTGTCGCGGATTTTCGGCAGTGGCACATTAAGCAACTACCGGTGGGGCGAGCGTACTCGCGAGCCGGACCCGGCGCGCCAAAGCGAAGTGGCGACGGCTCGTCAGCAGCCTCGCCCCACCAAACTATACCGCCGCGGATTTTCCATTTCATTCGGCGGGCGGCGGGGGTAAAATCCAACCGTCGTATGACGAAACCATTTTCGCAACGTCCGGCATTGCCCCGCCGGAAATTGCCGCGCTCATTCAAGGATTTGACGCCGTCGAAGCATTTCAATCCGCGCACATTTTTCCGGGAACTGGTCTGGAAGGCCCTGCTGACGCCGCGCACCGGACATCCGCGCCGCCCGGTTTTTCCCAAATTGTCGCGCGGCCAAGTGGCCATCACCTGGATCGGCCACGCATCGTTTCTGGTCCAGTTCACGAACTTGAACGTGTTGATTGATCCGAACTTTGCGAACTGGCTGTTTCTGCTCAAGCGCATCAAGCGTTCCGGCCTGAAAATCCGCGACCTGCCGCCGATTGACCTGGTGTTGCTGACGCACGCGCACTTCGATCATTTTCACAAGCCGACGCTGCGCCGTCTGCCGCACCCGAAAATCGGCGTCATGCCGTGGGGCGTCGGCGACCTGGCGTTTGACCTGGGTTTTTCCCGCGTCATCGAGCTGGCCTGGTGGGAAAGTTTTTCGCACCGGGACTGGAAGGTCACGTTCACGCCAAGCCAGCATTGGGGCGCGCGCACGCTGGCCGACCATCATCGCGGCTACGGCGGATTTGTCCTGGAACATCAGGGCCGGAAAATTTATCACGCGGGCGACAGTGCGTACTTTGACGGTTTCAAACAAATCGGGGAAAAATTTTCGCCGGAAATCGCGTTGCTGCCCATCGGCGCCTATCATCCGGAATCGTTCCGCCGCATGCACATGGGGCCGGATGAGGCGGTGAAGGCATTCAAGGATTTGCGGGCAAAGTGGCTGGTGCCGATGCACTACGGGACGTTCAAACTGTCGTTTGAGGCCCTGGACGAACCGCCGCGCTGGCTCCGGCAAATCGCCGAGAAGGAAGGACTCACGTCCCAGGTACGGATGCTGGAGGAAGGCGTGCCGGTCGTGTTCTAGCCTTGGGCGGCCGGCAGCCGGTCAAATTTCCCGGCCAGGGTGAAATCCTTTTCAGTCAGGCCGCCGGCGTCGTGGGTTGTCAGGGTGAGCACGACCTTGTTCCAACGGATGTCAATGTCCGGATGATGCCACGCCTGCTCGGCGAGTTCGGCGGCGGCGTTCACAAATTGGATCGCCGCCGGAAAATCCTTGAATTGAAACGTCCGCGAGATGGCCGCGCCCTGCCGGGTCCAGGCCGGCACGGCGGCGAGCGCGGATTTGATTTGCGCGGCGGTGAGTTTTTTCATGGCCTAAAACCATTCCTTGCGCCCGTCCACATAAATGCGCACAAACTCCTCGTCGGACCTGCAAAGATAAACGATGCCCTCGATGAGCCCGATGATGTGCATGACGGGCGACAGGATGAAACAGGAAAGCACGCTTACCAGCAACATGACGAGTCCTGTGCCGGTATATCCCAAAATGAATTTGTGGATGCCGAAACCGCCCAGTAAAATTCCGCAAATGCCCGCCGGAATCTTGTTGGAGGCGCGGGCGGCAAGGGTGGGCGGCGGCGCAATCGTCGGCGGGACCGTCTTCAATTCAGGTGCAAATTCAGGAATTGACCCCAGCGCTTTCCAGTCTGGCGCGCCTTCGGTTTGAACGAGCGTTTGCGCGTTGACACGGTTTTCGGTCATCCAGCGCCGGATTTGTTCCGCATTGACGGGGCCGTAGGGCCGGCCGTCGGTTCCAATGATTTTATACATAAACACCTTTTGGTTCGTCGGTTTGATTTTCCAATAATTTACGGGTCCCAACGCAGCGTGCCCAGCTGGGATTCCTGCAACTGCTGGACGCTGCCGTCCGCAAAGGCGACCACGAACTTCCGGGCGTGGCGCGGCTTGACAAGCATCAGTTCCGGGCCGCCATTCGCGTTCCAGCCGCCATCCGATTCAAAAATCATCACCGTATTCGGAGCGATTTTGCCTTCGTCCAGGCCGTCGAGCCGGGCGTTGAAAGCATAGTCGCAGCGACCGGAAGAATTCACCGCGGCGCATTTGAAAACTTTTTCCGAGCCGACATCCGTTTTAATGGCGTCGCACCACGTTGCAGCGTGCGGGAGCTGATTGGTGTGGGCATCCGAATACAGCCGCACCGCGATGGCCATCTGCTTCTCGTTGTTGACGCAATTAATGGTCTGGGCCTTTTGTTTTGCCACCGCCAGCGCCGGCAGCAGCATGGCGGCCAAAATCGGGATCATGAACAAAAAGATTCCCGACACGATGACACCGGCCAGCGCAATGCCACCGCCGCGCAATGCGCCCCGGCTGTTTGACACCTTGACCATCGCAATGATTCCGAGAATGAGTCCAACCAGGGCGGTGATGCCGCAGGTGAACACGCCCAAAACTCCCAGCACCAGCGATGAGACAGCCAGGCCGCTGGTTTTTGAATGCGGGGCCGGCGCCGCCGGCGCGGCTGCCTTCAATTCGGGCGCAAACTCGGGGATGGATTCCAGCGGTTTCCATTCCGATTCGCCTTCAACCTGAACGAGCGTTTGCGCGTGGACACGGTGTTCGGCGATCCAGCGCCGGATTTGTTCCGCAGTGACTGAGCCGTAGGGCTTGCCGTCGGCTCCAATGATTTTATACATGACGGGCCTTTCTGATTCGGGGTTGATGTGGCGTAAATTTCAAGGTTCTAGTTTCGGCGGTTCAGCGGGCGGGCTCCCGGTTGGCGATGGAACTGTTTGAGGCCGGGCCGGTTCTTCCAATTTTGCCTGCGTCACCAGGCTGATGCTCGTCACCAAGGCCCAAAACCAGGCTGTGACAAAAAAAAACAAGCCAATTTCACCGAGCCATTTATGCGGGTCGGGTCCAAATTCCCCGATTACCTGCCGATAAGCATGAAGGTCCAACTGAAAGAAATACATAGTGATCATTACACAACCGATCAAGAACAAGACAAGTTGGCCAATACCCACAATCCACCGCCCGGCCATGAGCGATCCCAAGCCCGGCGTTGCCAATTGATTGGCCAACGCGGCGTTCCGGGCAGCGGTACGACTAATCGGCTGGTGGCGGGGAGAAGATGGTTTCATAGGCATACATCAGCGCCCCCAAGCCGATGGGCAACGTCACAAAAATTCCGATGCAACACGCGAGGATTCCGGCCATGCTTAACAGGCCATAAACCAGCAAAAAAACAAACACCAGAAACCAATGTTTGTTGACCATCTTGCGACTTGCCTCCATGGCCTGCCAAAACCCCATTTGCCTGTCAATAACCAGGGGGATGGAAAAAAACCAGGCCACCACCAGATAAATCCCGGGAAGCAGACACAAGACATAACCGATGAGCGTCAAAATGTTTATAACCAGGCTGAGCAAAACCAACTGACCGGTCGAACGACCAAAGCCCGAAAACGCATCGCCTATTCCCGCCTCTTCACCGCGAATCAGTTTGAGGTAATATTTGAACAATCCGGCCATAAAAACGGTGTAAATCGGGCAACTAACAAATGTCGTCAGGACAATAATCGCGATTCCCCCAGGAGAAACGCGGTGTTCCGAAATCATGGCGTCAATTGCCGGGCGGGTGAACAGTCCCAAAACCTGATTGATGGCCATGGTAACCAGCATGATCAGAGCCGTGATGCCTACGCTGGGCCAAAAGTTCGCTTTGACGAGCTCCCAGCTGCGGCTGATGCAACCGCCGATGTCCAACTGGTAATCACGCTCCAGCCCATTGGTTGGAAATTCCGTTGGCAACGGCGCAATCAAGGTTGTGGGTTTGCCGGTCAAGGCATCGGCAAATTCGGGGAACGTGGACAGTTGTCTCCATTCAATGTCGCCGTGCAGCTGCACCAGCGACATTGCGTTCAGCCGTCCGTCGGCAATCCATTTGCGCACGTCTTCCGCCGAAACCGGCCCGTACTGTTTCAGGTCACCGCCAATGACTTTGTAGTTTGCCATAATCGAACTGATTTATCGCGGGTTCTAGTCGGTCGGACACGATTACGCAAGCCTGTTCAGCGCCCGACCTTTCGCGCCGACGCTTCCATCAGGATGAAAAATGCCTGCCCTTCCGTGGAAATGCCCGGCTGATTGAAACCCGGCGCGCCCGCCACGCCTTGAACAAATCCGAACCGGTCCACCTTCGCGCGAACCGCCGCGCGCATCCGGTCGGCGTGAACCAGATAATCTTCCGGCAACCACCCGCCGCGCACGCTTTCATAAATGGCGTAGGCGAGCATGGCGGCGAGATTGGTTTCAACGTACGAAGACGGGTTGTCCACCTCGTCGTGAAACAGGCCGTCCGGACGCTGATGCGCAAGGCAGCCGTCCAGCAGTTCCCGGAGCAGCGCGGCCAGCCGGGCGCGGTCGGCCTGGCGGTCGGCGGGCAGCGCGCGGATGACCCGCGTGAAAGCCGCGGCCGTCCAGCCGT
>Ga0265316_10003512_pt1 | contig 15825 bp, 8 predicted proteins | sample 4522metaG_FD_202092 | JGI IMG/M metagenome (GOLD analysis project Ga0265316, IMG submission 202092) | Rhizosphere microbial communities from Carex aquatilis grown in University of Washington, Seatle, WA, United States - 4-5-22 metaG | ecosystem: Host-associated > Plants > Roots > Rhizosphere >...
GCAAGGCCACCAGACCGCCGGCCAACATCTCCAGCTCGGCCATCGACTGGTCCACCACCTCGGTCAGCTCGGCCTTGGGCCGCTGGCCCAGGACCAGCTGGTGCAAGACCACGCGATACTTTTCACGAACGGCCTCCAGCGCGATGGCGGTCTTCTCGCGATCGCCGGCGCGGGCATGATCGGCCACTGCCAGCAGCAGATCGGTCGCGCCGGCCGGAGCCGAGCAGACCACGGCCAGCGGGGCGGCGCACGCCTTGGAGATGCCGGCCGCATGCTTGTAGGCCGCCCCGTCCGCAAGAGACGCGCCACCAAACTTGTAGACCTCGGGAATCCGCGCTTTTCGTGTCTTCATGGGAAGGTGGGTTTTTACTACAGAGTCACAAAGAGGCCATGGTGAAAATCGACGCTCGAAGGTGCTAAGTTCCGGGCATGACTCCCTACCGCGCCCATTTCCGCTGCATCACCCGCTGCCCGGGCGAGTACCCGCTCGACCAGGTCATCTACCGCTGCCCCACTTGCGGCAACCTGCTGGAAGTCGTCCACGACATGGAGGCTCTCAAACAACGAAGCGCCGCCGAGTGGAAGAAGCTGTTCGAGGATCGCTACATGCGCACCGACTGGCCCCACGGCTCAGGGGTATGGGGCAAGCGCGAGTGGGTTCACCCCCACATCCGCAACGAAAACGTGGTGTCGATGTACGAGGGCGGCAGCAACCTGTTCTGGGCCCAGCGCTACGGCGCCAAGCTGGGCATCGAAGATCTCTGGGTCAAAATGTGCGGCAACTCGCACACCGGGTCGTTCAAAGATCTGGGCATGACCGTGCTCATGTCCGCGGTGAAACAGATGATCGCGGACGGAAGGCCCATCTCGGCAGTGGCCTGCGCGTCGACCGGCGACACCTCGGCTGCGCTGGCGGCCTATGCCGCCGCGGCCGGCATCCGCGCCATGGTTCTGCTGCCGCGCGGAAAGATCTCAACCGCCCAGCTGGTGCAGCCACTGGCCAATGGCGCCACCGTGCTAGCCGTGGAAGGCAACTTCGACGATTGCATGAAGGTCGTACAACGCCTGGCCGACGAAGAGGGCGTGTATCTGGCCAACAGCATGAACTCGCTGCGCGTGGAGGGACAGAAGACCGTGGGCATCGAGATCGTGCAGCAGTTCGACTGGCGCGTGCCCGACTGGATCATCATTCCGGGCGGCAATTTGGGCAACGTGAGCGCGCTCGGCGCTGGATTCAAGATGATGCGCGACTTGGGCATGATCAACAAACTGCCGCGCATCTGCGTGGCCCAGGTGCAAGCCGCCAATCCGCTCTATCTCGCCTACAAGAAGGGGTACGACAAGTTCGAGCCCATGGTGCCGCAAACCACCCTGGCCTCGGCCATCCAGATCGGCAATCCCGTGAGCGTGAAAAAGGCCATCAAGACCCTGCAAGAATTCGACGGTGTGGTCGAGCAGGCCAACGAGACCGAACTGGCCGACGCGGTGGCGCGCGCCGATGCCACCGGCATGTTCTGCTGCCCGCACACCGGTGTGGCACTGGGCGCTCTGGAGAAGCTTGTGGCGGCCGGCACCATTCGACGGTCCGAGACCGTGGTGGTGGTCAGCACCGCCAATGGCCTCAAGTTCACCGACTTCAAGGTCGGCTACCACGAAGGCAAGCTGCCCGGTGTTCCCGTGTGCCAGTACGCCAACAAACCGGTGGAAGTGCCCAACGACTACGCCAAGGTCCGCGACACGGTTCGGCGACTGCTGGGGGCGTGAGTACGGCCCCCGCGTCGTTGCGCGGCCCTCGAATCTCCCGTAAGTTCTCCTCCTCCACCGACTGGACATTCCCATGCAGATCTCACTCTTCGACACGACTCTTCGGGACGGAACCCAGAGCGAGGGGCTTTCCCTCTCGGTCGAGGACAAGATCAAGATTGCCCGCCTGCTCGACGGGTTCGGGGTGCGCTACATCGAGGGCGGCTATCCGGGGGCCAACCCCAAGGACGAGGAATTCTTTCGCCGCGCTTCCGAACTGAACCTGAAACAGGCTCGGCTCACCGCCTTTGGCAGCACTCGTCGCACCGGCAGCACGGCTGCCAACGACGCCAACCTGCAGGCCTTGGTCAAGGCTGGCACGTCGGCAGTGGCCATCTTTGGCAAGACGTGGCTGCTGCACGTGACCGACGTGCTCAAGACCACGCCAGAGGAAAACCTGGCCATCATCTCCGACAGCGTGTCGTTCCTAAAACAGAACGGCCGCGAAGTGATCTTCGACGCTGAGCACTTCTTCGACGGCTTTCGCGCCGATCGTAGCTACGCCCTGGCCGCGGTACACGCCGCCGCCCAGGCCGGCGCGGACTGGATCGCTTTCTGCGACACCAATGGCGGGAACCTGCCCTCAGATGTGGCCGAGATCGTGCGTGAGGCGAAGAAAGTGCTGGCCATGCCCGTGGGCATTCACGCCCACAACGACAGCGATCTGGCCGTGGCCAATTCGCTCGCAGCCGTGGAGGCCGGCTGCACCATGGTGCAAGGAACGCTCAACGGCTGGGGCGAACGCTGTGGCAATGCCAACCTGATTTCCGTGATCCCGGCCTTGCAGCTCAAGATGGGACTATCCTGCATCCCCGAAGAGAACCTGGAACGGCTCACCGAGGTTTCGCGAACCGCCAGCGAGATCGCCAATCTGCGCCCACGCGCCCACGCGCCCTATGTGGGCGCTTCCGCCTTTGCCCACAAAGCGGGCGCCCATGTCGCTGCGGTGGCCAAGTCGCCCGTCACCTTCGAACACATTCCGCCCGAGAAGGTGGGCAACGACCGCCGCATCGTCGTGTCCGAACTTTCCGGACGCGGCAACATTCGCGTACGCGCGGCCGAACTGGGCGTCGAGTTGCGTGGCAACGAGGCCGACCTGGTCGCTCGCATCAAGGACCTGGAAAACCAGGGCTACCAGTTCGAAGCCGCCGATGGATCGCTCGAACTGATGTTGCGGCGGACGCAGCCCGGTTACGTCGAGCCGTTCGAGGTTCGCGACGTGGTGGTGATCTCCCAGCGCCGCAGCAGCAGCGACATGTTTGTGGAGGCCACCGTCAAGATCAAGGTGGGCGACGAGGTTTCACATGTGGTGGCCGAAGGTTCGGGGCCGGTCGACGCCATGGACCACGCCTTCCACAAAGCCCTCGACCAACACTTCCCGATCCTCCGGCAAATTCATCTGTGCGACTTCAAGGTGCGCATCCTGGATCCCGAGTCAGCCACCGCCGCCATCACACGGGTGCTGGTCGAATCCAGCCTGGGCAGCGAACGCTGGAGCACCATTGGTGTCTCCCAGAACATCATCGAGGCGAGCTGCGAAGCGCTCAAGGATGCGCTGGAGCTGCCGCTGGTTCGCGCGGCCAAGGCCTGAGCCAGCCCTGCTGGGTCAGTCAGCACCCCGATGGCCCAACCCTGGCGGGAATAGCAGCCGGGTGCGCTTGGTTGCACCTTCTGGGCCGGTGGGGTAGATGCACTGGGTCGTTCGGTCGCGTTCCACCCTCCACACGCGGCCTCTCCAATCTCAGTACCCCACCCCCGAGCCAATGCCCGCATATTTCCGTCCATCGAAGACAGGCATCGCTGCCCTTCTCGCCATCGCGTTCTCGATCCCCGCGGTCAGCCTGGCGGGGGATGCCGATGAATCGGCCACGCTCCCGGCCCACCTGGGGATGGCGGACGCCCTGCGACTCTTCCGCGAGCGCGGCTTCGACCTCATCGTGGCGGACGCAACCGTAGACAGCGTGCGCGGCGACGCCCAGATGGCTGGCGCCATTCCCAATCCCGCCATCTCGGCCGGCGTGGGTCGCTCGTTCGGGTTCAACAGCAGGTCATGTCCTGGCTGCTCGGCCCTTGCGTGGAGCGCAGGCGTGTCCGATCAATCCGCTGTGTTTGACACGCTGTCGGGGAAACGGCACCTGCGTTCGCGCACGGCGGAGCTGGCTCTGTCGGTGGCGCGCCAGAACCGCGCGGACACCCAGCGCACCCTGGAATCCATGCTCCGCCAGGAATATCTGGAGGCCGTGTACAGCCGCGACGCCCTGGACCTGGCACACGAGTCACAAGGTCGCCTGGGCCATGTGTTGGAACTGAACCAAGCCCGCTTCCAGCATGGCGCCATCTCGCAGGTCGACGCGCTCAAGGTCGAAACCGAAAAGCTGGAAGCCGACCAAGAAGTGGAACGCGCGGAACTGACCCTGGCCGAGGCGAAGTTTCAGCTCGCCTTCCTGCTGGGAGTGCGAGGGCGCGTGCCGGAATTCGAAGTCGATGTCGATCTACCGCGCTATCGAGTGCCTGACGAACTTGGCCATGCGACGGTCGATTCGTTGCTGGAGCGAGCCCGCAAGCAACGTCCCGACCTGGCCGCAGCTCACCTGGGGCACGAGCGCGCGGGCGCGGCTCTGCAAAACGCCAAGCGCTTGCGCTTTCCCGACATCGCGCTCTCGCTCGACGTGAGTGGCCAGGGGGCTGGCAGCGACGTCAGCTCCCCGCCCACGCTTTCGTTCGGACTCACGCTCACCCCGCCGCTGTTCTACCGCTTCCAGGGCGAGGTGCAGAAGGCCCAGGCTGACGTGCGCGTGCAGGACACATTGCTGGCCAAAACCGAAGCGCAGATCGTGAACGATGTGACCATCGCGCTGGCCCAGTTTCAGTCCACCCAACGCCGGGTGGAACGAGCCGAACACGGGCTGCTCGATCGGGCGCGGCGCACGCGCGACCTGGTTCAGATCCAGTACGAGAAAGGTGCCGCATCCTTGCTTGAATACCTGGATGCACAACGAATGCTCATAGAAACCACGCAAGGCTACCTGCGCGATCTGGCCGACTACTGGCTGGCGGTCGTGCTGATTGGCGAGGCCGTGGGCTTGGAGCTGGGGCCATGAACACCATGCGCGTTGTTCCCATCATCGCACTTTGCCTAGCCGTGACCGTCGCACCTGGCTGTGCCAAGCGCGCCGCCAAGTCATCGGTCGCGCCACCCACAACCGAGGTATGGCTGGCGCCCGAACAGGTGGCCGCGGCCAAATTGGTCGTGGAACCACTCGAACCGCAGCCCGTGGGCGGCGTGGTGGTGGCCAGCGGCCGGGTGACCTTCGACGACCTGCACGTCGCGCACGTGCTGTCGCCGGTCACGGGCCGAGTTGTCAAGATAGAGGCGCAGCCCGGCCAACGCGTGAAGAAGGGCGATGCTCTGGCGCAGATTGAGTCTCCTGACGTGGCCGCCGCATTTTCCGACCTGGCCAAGGCGCAAGCCGACTTTGGTGCGGCCGAGAAGGAAGCCAACCGGCAGAAGGATCTGTTCGACGTCCACGCCGGATCGCAACGCGATCTCGAGAGCGCGCAATCGAACTTCAGCAAAGCCAGGGCCGAACTGGATCGGGCCAGGAAGAAGACCCGCATCCTGCGCGGCAGTTCGTCCAACCGCTCCAACCAGATGTACACCCTGCGCACCCCCATCGACGGTGAAGTCATCGCCCGCAACGTAAACCCTGGCGCCGAAGTGCAAGGGCAATACACCGGTGGTACCGTGCTTGAGCTTTTCACCGTGGGCGAGTTGGACAGCGTGTGGGTTCTGGGCGACGTCTTCGAGATGGATCTCGGGAGAGTCAAGGCCGGCACGGCCTGCCTGGCTACCGTAGTGTCATATCCCGGCCGCGTCTTCCGGGGACAGGCCGACTGGGTGTCGGACACACTCGATCCCGCGACCCACACTTCCAAGGTTCGCTGCAAGATCGTCAACTCCGACCGCGCGCTCAAGCCCGAGATGTACGCCACCGTGGGGCTACCCGTGGATCGGCAAGTTGCACTCGCCATTCCCCGCGGCGCGCTGCTGCGTCTCGGCGATCAGACCGTGGTCTTTGTCGAGGTGGGCAAGACACCCGACGGCCGACTGCGCTTCGAGCGCAGGCCCGTGGTGGTCAATGAGGAGCAAGGCGGCGACTTCCTGCCGGTGCTGCGCAACTTGGCCAAAGACGAACGCATCGTAGTTTCAGGCGCCATTCTGCTTTCCGGAATGCTGTAGCTATGATTGAACGACTGGTTTCGGCTGCTATTCGTGCGCCATTTCTGGTCTTCATGGCCACCCTGGCCCTGATCGGCGTGGGCATTCGCTCGTATGTGCAGCTCGACATCGAGGCCTATCCCAACCCGGTAGCGCCCATGATCGAACTCATCGTGCAGCCGCAAGGCTGGAGCGCCGAGGAAGTCGAGCGCTACGTCACCCTGCCTCTCGAAACCGGTCTGGTGGGCATGCCCGGGCTGGAGCACGTGCGCTCGCAGTCGCTTTTCGGTCTGGCCGATGTGAAGTTCTACTTTGGCTGGGACACCAGCTACGCCACCGCCCAACAGCGTGTGCTCAACCAGCTCAATTTCGTAAACCTACCCACCGGCGTGCAACCGCAGCTCTCGCCCTGGAGCGCGATCGGCGAGCTGTACCGCTATAAGGTAGTGGGCAAGGACTACACGGCCGCTGATCTCAAGACCGCACAGGACTGGATCCTGGAAAAGCAGTTTCGCCAGGTGCCGGGCGTGATCGACGTCGTCGGGTTCGGCGGCCTGACCAAGCAGTATCACGTGGATGTCGATCCCTATCGCCTGCGCGGGCTGAATGTCAGCCTGGCACAGTTGCAGGCTGCCATCACCAACGCCAACCAAAACGTGGGCGGGCAGCGTATCACGCTGGGCGAACAGTCCTTCGACGTGCGCGGCGTCGGGCTGATCCGTTCGGTGCGCGACATTGAACAAATCGCCGTGGCCGCGCAAAAGGGCGTCCCCGTCCGCGTGCGCGACGTGGCGTCAGTCAGCGTGGGGGCGGCCCCGCGTCTGGGCATCGTGGGCCGCGACGGTGAACCGGACATCGTGGAAGGCATCGTGCTCATGCGCTACGGGGGAGACTCGCTCTCCACCGTCAAGGGCATTCACGATCGCGTGGACTACATTCGCCAGAACCGGGTTTTGCCGCCCGGCATGGACATCGAAACGCTCTACGACCGAGCCGATCTGGTCAAGCTGACCACCCACACCGTCATGGAAAATCTCGTCACCGGGATGGTGCTGGTCTCTTTGGTGTTGTGGCTCTTCCTGGGCAAGCTGCGCGCGGCCCTGTTGGTCGCACTCAACCTGCCCCTCGCCCTGCTCTTCGCATTCTTTGGCATGGTGTCGACCGGCACCCAAGCCAACCTCATCTCGCTGGGCGCGGTGGACTTCGGCATCGTGGTCGATTCGTCGGTCATCATGATGGAGAGCATCTTCCGCAACTTCGCCCGGCGCGGAGGTTCCGTCTTCGAGCGCATCGCCGCCGCTGCCCGCGAGGTCGGGCCGCCCGTGTTCTCTTCCACCCTCATCATCGCGGTGGCCTTCGTTCCGCTCTTTACCCTGACTGGCGTGGCCGGTGTGATCATGGCTCCTATGGCGCAGACCTATGCCTTTGCCATCGGTGGCGCCATCCTGCTCTCACTCACTTTGACCCCGGCGCTTTCATCGCGCCTCTTACCCGTGTCCCCCAGCCAGGACGAAAACGAGAAGGACACTCGCTTCATGCGTCTGGTGCACCGGCTGTACGCGCCGCTGTTTTCCTTCGCCCTCAAGCAGCCTCGCTGGGCGGTGCTGTTGGGCGCAGCGCCCGTGGTCGTGGCCCTGGCAGCCGCCGGCATCCTCGGCCGCGAATTCATGCCCAAGCTGGAAGAAGGCAACTTTTGGATCCGCGCGACCTTGCCGACCTCAATCTCCCTGGAGAAGTCGGCCCGCTACGTCGGCCACATTCGCGCCATCGTGCTCGGTTGTCCCGGCGAAGACGCCAGCGACTGTCCCTTCGAGAAGAGAAGCCGGCCCGAAATCAAGAGCGTCATCTCGCAGCTGGGGCGGCCCGACGACGGTACCGATGTGTCCGGCTTCTACAACATCGAAATTCTCGCGCCCCTTCGTCCCAGCTCCGAATGGCGCAAGGGCGTCACCAAGGCGTCGCTCACCGAGGACATGCAGCGCGACCTGGCCCGCGCTTTCCCCGGCGTGGTCTTCAATTTCTCGCAGGTCATTGCCGACAACGTGGAAGAAGCCATGTCGGGCGTCAAGGGCGAGAACACGGTCAAGGTGGTGGGGCCTGATCTGCGGGTGAATGAGACCAAGGCCGACGAGATCGTCGCTGCCATGAAGGACATCCCGGGTGTGGCGGACCTTGGCATCTTCCGCTCGCTTGGCCAGCCCGCCATTCGCATCACACCTTCTCGTACGGCGGCTGGACGCTACGGCCTCAACACCGGCGACGTGGCGGCCGTCATCCAGGCTGCCATCGGCGGACTGGCCATCACGCAAGTGTACGAAGGCGAAAAGCACTTCGAGTTGACCGTGCGTTGGGATGAGCCCTACCGGCGCGACCAACGCGCCATCCGCGCCATTTTGGTCGCCGCGCCCGATGGTGCCCAGGTGCCCCTGGGACAGCTGGCTGATGTCGTCGAGGAGGACAGCCCGTCAGTCATCTTCCGCGAAGATCTCAAGCGCTATGTGCCGGTGAAGTTCTCGGTGCGTGGCCGCGACCTGGCTTCGACCATCGCCGAGGCGCAGGCCAAGATCGCCGCTCACGTCAAGCTGCCCTACGACACGCACCTGGAATGGGCGGGCGAGATCAACCAGTTGCGCGAGACCACGGCGCGCCTACTCGTCATCGTGCCCGTCACTCTCCTGGTCATCATGTTTCTGGTGTACAGCTCGGTCAAGAACGCGCGCGACACCCTCATCGTTCTGCTGGGCGCGCCCGTGGCAGCCAGCGGTGGGGTCGTGGCCCTGTTTCTCACCGGTACCGATTTTTCGATTTCGGCGGCCATGGGCTTCATCTCGATCCTCGGCGTCTCCATTCAGGACGCTCTGCTGGTGGTCACCTACGCACAGCAGTTGCGCCGCCAAGGTCAGTCGGCGGAGAGCGCGGCCCGCCAGGCCGCCGAGCGCTGGTTGCGCCCGGTGCTGATGGCCTCCGCCGTCGCCATGCTGGGCCTGCTTCCCGCGGCCCTCTCGCGCGGCATCGGATCCGAGACCCAGAAGCCCCTCGCCATCGTGGTCATCGGCGGAGCCCTGGCGCTGGTGATTCTGCCGCGCCTGCTTCAGCCCGCACTGCTGTCGCTGGCCTTCCGCAAACGGGTTCAGCCCGAACAGCCGGTCTGACCGCCGCCCCGCTGTTGAATTAGGTAGCGGCATGGAATACTTGTCTGGAAAGGGCGCTTCTGTATCCTATTGACCAATTGCCAGCAGCGGCGCCGTAGGAATCGCAATTTGTATCGCTTGTACGGGGCGCCAGTTCTGAATCATTCCTGCGGGTTCCACTGCGATCAAGCTCCCTCGGACAATTGCTGCTCTCACTGAAGGCCGGAAGGCGTTCTCAAAGACTCCAGCTTGCGTGTTCCCATAGAGGAGGTGCGTTCCATGTCAAACAGCAGGATCTGTGTTCGCATCCGCAGAAGCCATGGCGCCACACTCCTAACCGGTGCGTTTGCACTGGTCGCGGGAGCGAACTGCACCAATGCGACCGTATCCTCCTCGCCGCCAGTCGCCGGACAGATTCAGGGTGGAGGTTCGGGAACCGGCGACAGTGGCGGCAATGGCGGCAGTGGGCCTTGCATTCTCTGTGGCGGTTCCACGGGAAGCAGCGGAGGCAGCACAACAGGCCCGGTCAACACCGCGCTTTGCGGCAACGGCCAACTGGACCCAGGCGAAACGTGCGATGACGGCGTCCCCCCTACGCAAAAGACCGGTCCCAATGCCATTCCAGACACCGGCTGCAATGCCCTCTGTCAACTCGAGGCGAACTGGGTTTGTTCAACCCCAGGGCAGCCCTGCAAGAACATGGCTGTGTGCGGGAACGGATTGCTGACGTCCGACGAAGCCTGTGACGATAACAACACGGTCAGCGGCGATGGCTGCTCTGGAAACTGCCAGGCCATTGAAACCGGGTGGCAGTGTCCCGTGCCGGGGAAACCCTGCACACCGATCTGCGGCAACGGCAAGGTTGAGCTAGGCAAGCAGTGCGACGACGGCGTATCCCCTGACAAGAAGACCGGTCCTACCGCCATCGATGATGGGTGCTCGGCGACCTGCGAAACCGAGCCAGGCTGGAGTTGCGCCGGGTCGCCCAGCGTTTGCACCAAAGCGGTATGCGGCAACGGCATTCTCGAAACCGGCGAGGCCTGCGACTGTGGTGCCGATCCAACGAAACTGCCCAAAGATTGTACGGGGCCGAATGGGCTCTTCAACGGCGACGGTACGGGCTGCTCGAAAACCTGCACCATCGAGCCGATCTGCCGCGGAACGAGCGGGACGGGCACGACCCACGCTTGCGTGGCCAGCTGCGGAAACGGCAACCTCGAAACTGGCGAGGAATGTGACGACGGCAATTTGGCAGACAACGATGGTTGTTCGTCCAAGTGCCAGATTGAACAGGGGTTTACGTGCATCCTACAGACTGAATCGGACACCCAGCCATGCACCCAAACCATTTACAACGGCCAATGCCTGGAGTTGCCGGTCAAGTATCGCGATTTCGAAAGCGAGAAGGAAACCAATGGGCACCCGGACTTCTTCTACTACGGCGCGACTCTGCAATCCGCCAGCGTGGTCAGCATCAGCGGCGTGGCAGGCCAGCCTGGCGCGCTGTCCTACAACAAACGCTACTGCGTGCCCAATTCGGCCGGTCCAGCACGGCAAAATGACGCCACCCAGCGTTGTTGGGGCATGGCCCAGGCGAACTTGGATCAGAACGGCCGGCCCGCGTTCGATACGACCCGCAACGGCGGGGGCGCTAACGCGACTTTGTGCGATTGCCAGTTCACCGACTGGAGCCACGACACGAATGGTGGACACGTGCCTGGCTATACCCAAGCTGCCAACGGCCCGACCAATGGGCTCACCTACACCGCGGGAGCAAACGGGCATCCGATGTACAAGGGCCCCGCGCCCATCGTGACCAGCGCCGCATCCTTCGGCCAGTGGTGGGTCGACAGCAAGTACACCAACAACACGCACATTGTATCGACGCTGGAACTGGGGCCAGTGGCAGCGGCGACCAACCTCTACCGGTTCTCCAGCCCTCCCCACAGCGTGTACGGCAATTTCTTCCCTCTCGATCCACCCGCCAACAACTTCCCCATCTATTCGCTGACCGGAAGCACAACCGGTCCGGGCGCGGTGATGACCTCGACCACTGGCAACAGCGAGCCACTCCTCTGCAACCTGTGGCCCTACTGGTACAGTTCGGCTTCCTTTGGGGCGGCGGCGGGCTGCAAGGGAGACCAATATGTCTTTCCGCCCAGTTTCGCGCCCGGTGTGGATCCGGCCACGTGGTTCGGCATGCATCCGAACGGCGACTGGATCCCACAGACCCAGGGGTGGTTCCACGACTCCTGGTTCTCCGTCGAAGCGCGCTACCTCTTCGTGTTCGATGGCAAGAACGACTTTCAACTGCAATTCTTCGGGGACGATGACACCTTCGTGTTCATCAACGGCGTGTTGGTGATCGACCTTGGCGGCGTGCACCAGCGCCTTCCGGCCAGTGTCACAGTCGCCGCCGCCACCGGAAATGCGACCATCCAGGAGGGCGGAAACGTCTACCTGCCGTGCACGAATCCAGTCGGACAGACAGCCTGCCCCGTGATCCCGGTGGGCAAGAATGTTGGGGATCTCGTCCCCTGCGACGGAAGCGCAAACGCAAAGGATCCCGTGACCAAGGTGGCGTTCAATTCGACTTGCCCGAGCGGCAGCACGACCTGCGACTGCCGCCAGCGCACGGTATCGCTCGGCCTGCAACAAGGAAACACCTACGAGATCGGCGTCTTCCAGCGCGACGGACACCCGACCGAGTCGAACTTCCAGCTCACGCTGAGCGGATTTTCCACAACCAAGTCAGTCTGCCAGCCTCGATGCGGCGACGGAATCGCGACAGGGGGCGAAGAATGCGATTGCGGCGATGGAACGGTGCCGCTCCCTGCGAATTGCTCGGGGCCGAACAACGACACGACGTATGGCGGTTGCAAGACGGACTGCACATGGGGGCCTTTCTGCGGGGACGGCGTCACGCAGAACCCGCAAGAACAATGCGACAATGGCAAGGACAATGGCTCGAACAACGGCGCAAACGGATGCGCGTTTGGATGCCTGCTGCCGCACTACTGTGGCGATGGCAGTGTGGACAGGAATCTGGGCGAGGCTTGCGACTTGGGCAAGCTGAACGGCGTGTGTCTGGATGCCAGCGGGGACCCAGCCGATGGGGGCCAAGGGGATGGACCGGACGCCGGTTGTCCGCTGGGCACCCATGTTCTCTGCGACACCAAGTGTCTGATTCCGTTCATAAGCAATTGATTCTCATTCGCGGCCTCGAGAAAGCGCGCCGGGAGCACTTCCGGCGTCAGGAAACGAACCGCGACTTGACCCCGAGCGGACGCTAAGCCCGTCGGGACGACCGCGCGCACGGGCGACGAACGGGCGACCGCAGGTCCCCCTTCCAGTTTGACTGACGGCCGTGAGAGAGGCGACAATGCCGGCCATCCTGTCGCAGGAGGTTCTGATGGCTGTCCGATTGTTCACAATTCAGGCCGGGCTTAGCGTGCTGATTTTGTTTGGCAGCTTGCCAGCCCGGGCTGGCCAAAAAGAGGACGCCGCTCGGGCCGAGGTGGCTGCCGGCACAGCAGCCTACAACCTTGGCTACTACGAGGACGCTGCCCGGCACTACGAGGAAGCCTATCGCCAGGTGCCGGACCCTGCCCTGCTCTTCAACGTTGGTCAGGCCTACCGGCTTGCCGGCAAGCCTGACCGTGCCATTACCGCCTATCGATCCTACCTGCGCACAGCGCCTGCCGACGCTGCCAACCGGAGCCAGGTCGAGAAGCGGATTCCGGAACTCGAGAAGCTCGTGGAGCAAATGAAGAGCTCGCAAGCGGCGCCGCCACCAGGAACATTGCCGGCGGCTCCCCCTGCTCTCACCCCGCCCGCTGTCCAGACTCCGAGCGGCGTGCCTGCTGTTCCTCCCGCCGCAGCCCCGCCCCCGGTCGAGGCCCAGGGCAATGCCTCGCCGGCGACGGCGTTACCGGCTGCGGCTGAGCCAACCGGGCCAAGCACGGACTCCTTCCCGACTTTCGGAACACCGCCTTCGCCCTCGCCAGCGACCTCCGGCACTCAGCCAACGGCCGACGTGGCCCCGGGCGCTGATCTTCATGCTGCCGCGCCCGCGAGCGAATCCCCACCCGCGTACAAGACGTGGTGGTTCTGGACAGGAGTCGGCGCGGTTGTCGTGGCAGGCGCAGTGATCACCGCGGTCGTCCTCTCCTCTGGATCGTCGAAGGGGATCCCAAACACGACGCTCGGCAACCAGCCTATCTTCCAATAGGGACGAACAACCATGCGACGAATCCTCCTGAGCCTGGTCCTTCTATCGCTCGCCTGCAAAGCCAGCAGCAGCAGCTCCCAAGACGTCGTGCTCGTCCAGGTCGACGCCCCTGGCGTGGACGGGATCACGCACCTGAGCGTTACCTTCACCAACGCCGGCACCTCGGAAACTCGCAGCTACCCAGCGAACGCGACATCAACTCCCATTGTGTTTCCCACCACCCTTTCGGCCACCATGCCCATATCACGTGTCGGCGGTATCGAGGTCGGCATCGACGGACTCGACGCGCAAAACCGGACGGTGGCGCACGGCCAGGCAAGCAAGGATCTGTCTTCAGGCGGTGAGACCGACATTCCGGTGACCCTGGCGGCTGTGGCGTCGGGGCCGGACGCGGGCGCCGGAGGGCAAGGCGGCTTGGCTGGCGCGGGTGGCGGCTCTGGTGGCGCTGGCGGAGTGAAAGGCGGCACGACCGGCGCGAGTGGCGGCTCTGCCGGCGCAAGAGGCGGTGCGCCCCCCGCCGGCGGATCTGCCGGCGCAGGCACGACTGCCGGCCTGGCGGGCTCGGGTGGCTCGTCCGTCGTATGCACGCCCGGTCTCATCGACGATATGGAGCAGCCTCTCTCCGGCCGGCTACCAGCCTGCGAAGGCCGAATCGGCAGTTGGTACACCTCCAACGATGGAGATCCACTGACCGTCCAGACGCCCGCCGTGTCGCAAATCGTTCCCTACACCAACCTGGGCGCCGACGGCAGTGCCCACTCCATAAGAACCGACGGCCGTTGCGCGCCCTACGACCCGGTTGCCAAGACCCAGTGGGGTGCGGGACTGGCATTCGATCTTGACAACCCAGGCGGCACCGCTACGAGCAAGATCGGCTACGACGCCTCTGGCAGGGGCTATCGCGGACTGACGTTCTGGGCGCGGCTCGGCGAGACACTAGGGGCCAGCCCGACCGTTTCCGTCCAATTCAACGACATCAACACCGATCCATCCGGTGGCCAGTGCTCGGGGAGCGGATGCTATGACGCCTACTACGTGTCAATCGCGCTTACCCAGACCTGGACCCAATACACAGTCTACTGGTCCCAACTGACGACCCGTGGCGGTTGGGGAATCCCCAAGCTGCCCTTTGCGTCGAATGGGATCGTGCAGGTGCAATGGAGCTTCGCGTCCGGCACAACCTTCGACATGTACATCGACGACGTCGTTTTCGTGACCGACGCGCCTGGCGTGGACGGCGGTGTGGATGCAGCCGGCGGCGCCGGCGGAGTCACTGGCGCTGACGCAGGCGTGGACGCAGCCGGTGGCGCAGGCGGTACTGCGGCGACAACTGGAACCGGCGGCGCCAGCGGCGCAGCTGGGGCCGCAGGGGGAACTGGCGGTTCAGCAGGGGGCAGCACATCCACAGGCACAACGCCCACGTGCGCGTCGGCGGTGACCACGTGCACACCAGTGCCCAAGAGCACAGGCGGAATCTGTTGCTTGGGCGGCTGCACGGTTGGGACGTATAGGGGCTACGAATACACATTTTCTGACGGAAAGGGGTCGACCGTCTGCTTGGCGGCGAACGGTCTCTGCGCGGCGGGCACCACAGGCGCGCAAGATCCACCCGCCTACACGGTTTGGGGAGCTGGCTTTGGATTCAACCTGACTATGGGCGCCACGCCTGTTCAGCTTTCGGGAACCGGCGTGACAGTCGCACTCAGCGGCCTCCCCGTTGGCGTGGAACTGCGCGTGCAAGTGAAGGTGGAAGGTCAAAATTTTTGTGCCGTGATGACCGCGGCCACCCAGACCATTCCTTGGACTAGCTTCAACACGCAGTGCTGGGCGCCCGCAACCGGCGTGCCGCTTTCGGGCCCGCCCAACACGTCGAGCATCGAGTTCCAGGTCAGTTCCGGTCCGACCGCCGGGACGTTCGACTTCTGCTTGACCGCCCTCTCGTTCCAGTAGCCGGCCAAGAAAAAGGCCCGGGAACCTTGCGGGCGCCCGGGCCTTGATTGGATCAGCTATCGACTGATATGGGAACCCTGAAAGGGTTCGCTCTGCCCTTCGGCTCCCCACGCCCTCCCCCACCCCGCTCGCTTCGCTCGGCCTCGCCATGCCCTCCCGCGATGGTGCGCGGCGAGCAAAGCTCGCCGGCTCCCCACGCGACTACGAAACGGACTTGTCGTCTACGGGTGGTGCAAAGGGCGAATCCACACCGGCGATGGCCAGAGCCTCGTACAACTTCCAGCGTGCCTTGGCTTCGCGCTGACCTTGATCCATCAGGGCGCGCGCGCGCTCCGGCATGACCTGGGCCAGTGAACGGAACCGGGTCTCGGTCATGGCCCACTGTTCGTAGGTCATCTTGGGCGCCTTGGAGTCGAGCTTGAGCGGGTGCTCTCCCTTGTTGTACAACGCCGGGTTGAAGCGGTACAGGGTCCAGGCGCCGCTGTCGACCG
>Ga0265316_10003513_pt1 | contig 15823 bp, 13 predicted proteins | sample 4522metaG_FD_202092 | JGI IMG/M metagenome (GOLD analysis project Ga0265316, IMG submission 202092) | Rhizosphere microbial communities from Carex aquatilis grown in University of Washington, Seatle, WA, United States - 4-5-22 metaG | ecosystem: Host-associated > Plants > Roots > Rhizosphere >...
TGGATTTAGCGGTTGCTTCAATAAGTTTGTCTCAAGCCATTGGTCGCGGCGGTCAAAATGTACGTTTAGCAAGTCAACTGACTGGTTGGGAATTAAATGTTATTGATGCTTCAAAAGCGGAAGAATCTAGTGAAGCCGAAGCGAATAAAGTCAAACAATTATTTATCGATCAATTAGATATTGACGATGAAATTGCCGCCATTTTAGTTGAGGTGGGTTTCAATACGATTGAAGAAATTGCTTATGTACCAGCAAATGAATTGCTCGAAATTGAAGGCTTTGACGAAGAAATTGTTGAAGAATTACGCGGTCGTGCTAAAGATGCGTTATTGATTCGCGCAATTGCCGCAGAGGAAAGTATTGAAATTGCACAACCTGATGACGCTTTGCTTACGATGGAAGGCATGGACAGTAAATTAGCGCATGAATTAGCGAGCGAAGGTATTGTGACATTAGACGATTTAGCCGAATTAGCCGTTGATGATTTATTGAAATTTACCGATGTTGATGAAGATCGCGCAGCAAAACTAATTATGAAGGCGCGTGAGCCGTGGTTTGCTGAGTCAGCGACCGCATAGAGGAGAGAAAATATGAGTATAAAAACAGTACGTCAGTTGGCGGAAACCGTCAAAATTCCATTGGAACGTTTATTGGAGCAATTAAAAGAAGCTGGTTTAACCGCTTCGACTCCTGATGCGGAGGTAAGCGACGACGAGCAATCAAAATTACTCGCGCATTTACGTCAACGACACGGTAAAGCAAACACCGAAAATGAAAATGCCCCGAATCGCGTGGTGTTAAAACGTCGTAAAGTCAGTGAATTAAAACAAGCAAGTGTTCCAGGTAGCGCGACGAAAACAATTAGTGTTGAAGTGCGTAAACAAAAAACTTATATCAAACGCACTGACTCCAAAGACGCTGAAAAAGATGTAAGTGTGCCTGTTGTGACTGAGCCGACCATTGAAGCCGTGGTTGAAAAACCAGCCGTTGTTGAGGCTTCTACGCCTGTAGAAACAAGGGCATCAAAAACGAGTGAGCCTGTTGTAGAAGCCATCGTCGTGTCTGAACCCGTTGTTACTGACGAATCTACAAAAGTTGCCACTAACGAAGATTTTGAATTAGAGCCAGAATCGTTAAAGGTACAAGAAGCTGCGGCGGCACGTCAAAGTCAATTAGAAAAAGAGCAACGTTTAGAAGATTCGATTAACCGTAACGCTGACAAAGTACGTCAACAAGCGGTGGCAAAACAACAAGCGCAACAAGCTAGACCGCAAGGACAAGCCAAGCCACAAGGTCAAGGTCAACCCAGACCTCAAACAGGTGCGAAACCAGCACAGGCAAAGCCAGCTCAAGCTGCTGCGAAACCCGCGCAACAAGCACCGGCAAAAACGACTGAAGCAAATCGTACGCGCCGTCCAGCAAAAACAGCAGATAACGGCAATTCATCTTATCCATCGGGTAAAGATGCTAAACGCAATAACAAGAAAAAAGGCGGCAAACAACAACCACAGCGTTTGGTGCAAAACGACAGCAAACATCAGTTTGAAATGCCAAGTGCGCCAATTGTGTATGAAGTAACCGTGCCTGAGATGATTATCGTCTCAGAATTGGCAAATAAAATGAATGTTAAAGCCGCGTTGGTGATTAAACATTTAATGAAACTTGGCATTATGGCAACCATCAACCAAAGTATCGACCAAGATACGGCGGCGATTTTGGTTGAAGATATGGGACACACGCCCATTATGCAAAGCGATGACGATTTTGAAAAAGAAATGCTCGCTGAAGTTACTGAAGACGAAAATTATCCTGAATTACCGCGTGCGCCGATTGTCACCATCATGGGACACGTTGATCATGGTAAAACGTCGTTGCTCGATTACATTCGTAAAACGCGCGTTGCTGCAGGTGAAGCGGGCGGGATTACGCAACACATTGGCGCGTATCAAGTCAAAACCGATCACGGTTCAGTAACATTTTTAGACACCCCAGGTCACGCGGCATTTACCGCGATGCGAGCGCGTGGTGCGGATGTCACGGACGTAGTTATTATTGTTGTCGCAGCTGACGATGGTGTGATGCCGCAAACCAAAGAAGCGGTGGAACATGCGCGTGCTGCAAATGTGCCAATTATTGTCGCCATGAACAAAATGGATAAACCTGGCGCAAATCCCGAAAAAGTCATGCAAGAATTATCTGTCATTGACGTGTTGGCAGAAGAGTGGGGCGGCGATGTACAGTTCCTTAAAATTTCGGCAAAAACAGGTGAGGGCGTTGATGATTTAATCGAATCGTTAATTGTTCAAACTGAAATTTTAGAACTCAAAGCCCCAGTTGCTGGTGCAGCGTCAGGGATTGTCATTGAATCGCGTTTAGATAGAGGACGCGGCGCAGTTGCAACGATTTTGGTACAACGCGGCACGCTTGAAAATGGACAAATGGTGTTGTGCGGTCATGAATATGGTCGTGTTCGCGCGATGTTCAATGAAAACGGTAAAGCAATTAAATCCGCAGGTCCTTGTGAACCCGTTGAAATTTTAGGGCTATCAAGTACACCGAATGCCGGTGATGAATTCTTAGTGGTGCAAAATGAACGTATCGCCAAAGATTTAGCGAAACATCGTGAAGATAGAAAACGCCTCAAACGTCATGCAGAACAAGCGACGACACTCGATGATGTTTTCAACAGAATGAAAGCGGGCGAATTAGCCTCGTTGAATTTAGTTTTGAAAACCGATGTACAAGGCAGTTTGGAAGCGTTACGCAGTTCGTTAATTGAATTGTCTAACGACGAAGTGGAAGTAAAAGTGGTTTACGGCGGCGTGGGCGGTATTAACGAAGGCGACGTAAACTTAGCCTTAGCGTCTGGTGCGATTCTGATTGGTTTTAACGTGCGTGCCGATGCAACGTCTCGTCGAATGATTGAAGAACGCGGCGTAGATTTACATTATTACAGCATCATTTACGAAGCCATCGATGAAGTTAAAAAATCGATTAGCGGCATGCTTGCCCCTGAAATCAAAGAACAAATCGTCGGTTTGGCGCAAGTGCGTGAGGTCTTTAAATCACCAAAATTGGGTGCGATTGCCGGTTGTATGGTGTTGGATGGTTTTGTTAAACGTAATTTACCGATTCGGGTCTTACGCGAAAACGTGGTTATTTATGAAGGTCAATTGGAATCGTTGCGTCGTTACAAAGACGACATTGCTGAAGTCAAAATGGGCATGGAATGCGGGATTGGCGTGAAAAATTACAACGACGTTCGTGCTGGCGATCAAATCGAAGTGTTTGAACGCATCGAAGTTAGACGGGAATTGTAAGCATGGCGAGAGAATTTGCTCGTCACACACGAGTATCTTCACAAATGCAAAAAGAGTTGTCGTTAATTTTACAGCGTGAAATTAGCGACCCTCGAATTGGTTTTGTGACGATTAACGAAGTGATTGTGACCAAAGATTTAGCGGTGGCAAAAATTTATGTCACCGTATTGAATACCGATGCCGCAGGTAAAAAAGCCAGTACAAAAGCGTTAAACGAGTTATCCCCCTTAATTCGACATGCCTTAGCGAAACGAATGCGGTTACGGCATATTTCGGAATTACGTTTTTATTATGATGATTCGTTTGATACCGGAATGCGTGTGGCGGAATTACTCAATGAAGTGTCGGACGATTTAGTGGATAAACAAACGTCGGAGTGAGGATAATGAAAACAAAACAAACCGGTTTTACGTTAATTGAATTGATGATTACGGTAGCAATTATTGGCATTTTGAGCAGTGTTGGTTATCCGAGTTATATCCAACATATTCAAAAAGCAAAGCGTTCCGAAGCGGAAGCTGCATTGGTTTCTATGGCAACAGCGATGGAACAGTGGCGCGTTGAAAATAACAATGATTATACCGGCGTGACAGCGAGTACGGTCTTTGCGACACAAGTTCCAATAGATGGCAGTGGTACAAAAACTTACACACTCGATATTACCTCTACAACGTTAACATCTACCAGTTATACTCTCACTGCAACGCCCGTCGCACCTCAAGATTCGGACAGTTGTGGCATACTAACTTTAGATTCAACTGGTGTTAAAGGTGCGAACGGTATTGCCCCTGATACGGCTGGTTGTTGGGAATAATATTAAATCGTTGACTTTGACAAGTTGGCTCTATAGAATTAGCTCAGCTCGAAATTGATTTACCGTTGTGCTTATCTCTACGAAGTTTTAGTTATACTGCTCGTCCTGTTTAATCCATGAAGTAATCTTTAATTTCACAGCTCTACCGCCTGAAAAGGCTAAATTTCAAAAATTTTTAAAAGGCTACAACAATGGCAACAGGTACAGTTAAGTGGTTTAACGCAGAAAAAGGCTTCGGTTTTATTCAACAAGAAAGTGGTCCAGATGTATTCGTCCACTTCCGTAACATCAACGGTTCAGGCTTTAAATCATTAGATGAAGGACAAAAAGTCCAATTCACCGTGACTCAAGGTCAAAAAGGTCCGCAAGCTGAAGACGTTACTTTAGTTTAAGACTTTAAAAAAAGCCGCTGTTTCGTAAGAAACAGCGGCTTTTTTGTATCTGAAAGAAATTAAAAATTGCCCACCGCACGTTTCATTTTCAAACCTGCTAACACAAAATCATACGTCGCATTGTTCAAATTATTATGCGAACGAGTGCGTAAATCCTCCGCTTGAATTACGTCAGTATGCGTAGCCAAACCTTGTTGATAACGGTCTGTTGTCACTTTCAAATTTTCGTCTGCTTGAACAATGGTTTGTTTTGCCACTTGCAAGCGTTGTTGCGTTTCCTCACTATCAAGCCATGCTTGACGAATTTGCAATAAAATTTGTCCTGATAATTCCTCGCGTTGTTCTTTTAAGGCTAACGCCTGTTTTTCTAGTGCATCACCTTTGTGATTGGTACTGCCGTCATACAATTTCCAATCAACACCAACATTCGCTTGCCATAATCCTTCGTACGCCTGATAACGATTTTGCTGATATTGATAACCACCATTTACAGCAACTTGTGGCATTAAACCGGCTTTCATGGCTTTGGTTTGTTCGTGCAAGGCTTCGATTTGTTCATTTAAAACGAACAATTCGGGACGTTGGTTTAACGCGTTTTGATTTAAATTGTCCAAACTTGTTTTCGGTGATTCAGGAAATTTTTTAGCCAATTCAACTTTCGCATTTAATTGGCGCGTGAGTAATTGGTTGTAACGCGCTTTTGCATTGTCATAAGCATTCACAGATTGTGTGAGTGTTTGTTTTGCATTTAATAATTCCACGTCAGCGGCAAGCACATCATTTTTTGCCACAATGCCTTGGTCAAATAAATTTTTCACATCTTTTTGATGATTTTCTAAACTTTGAACATGACTTTGCGCGACTTGCACGCCGTCTTCGGCACGCAAAACGGCAATATAATTATCGGCAACTTGCATTTTTAAATTCAACGCCGCAACGTGTTCATTAGCTTGCGTGGCATCTAAGGTGGCTTGCGCGGCATTGATATTGTGCGTAATGCGTCCACTGGTATAAATCGGCAATGTTGCCATTGCTTGCGCTCTCGCGCTACCGTCTTGTTGCATGGCAAATTGTGCGGATTGACCGCCGATATTTGTTTTCGCCGAGGGCGTTTCGTTGTATTGCGTATAACCACTGCCTACGTTAAACTCCGGCAAATTTTGACCTTCCGACGCTTGCAATTGTTCTTGCGAAACGTCAGTATTGGCTTGCGCGGTTTTGATTTGATGATTGGCGTTTAATGCCGCTGCCCACGCTTCATCTAGTGTTTCCGCTTGCACTGTTGTCGCTAAACATAAACTCAATAATAAAAACTTAGTTTTTCGCATAGCCAATCCCTCTCAAATAAAATGTGGTGGCGGATTCAATTAACTGTGCTTTTTCAAGTTCATTCGGGGGAGGTTGTACGCCTAATAAACAACGAAAATGTAACTCGCCTTTGAGTAAACTAAAAAAGACATCCGCTGTAGAACGGGTATCAAAAATAGACAAATTATCGCTATCGTTTAACCGCTGCAAATAGGAATCCAATTGGTTAATTAGCGGTGTCACGCCGTTGTTAGAAACCATTTGACCTAACTCGGGAAACTCGTGGCTTTCGGAAATAACTAAACGATAAATTGCTAATCCCTCTGATGAGTAAAGAAATTCGACAACCGAAAAAGCAATTTTTTTCAATGTTTGTTCAACGTCATCTGCGTCAGATAATGTTTGCGTAATAGTTTGCAGTAATTCTGTTGATAATTTACTAACGACAGCTACAAGTAATTCATTTTTACTATCAAAATAGTTATAAAGTGTCGCTTTAGAAACCGGCGCGGCTTGTGCGATTTTATCCATGCTAACGCAACGATAATTATGTGTTAGAAACAGATTTTTTGCCGCTTGCATAATAGCTTGGCGTTTTGAGTCAGAGTTTTCTATCGATTCAGTCATGTTTAAATCAATGCTTGCTAAATTTAGATGATGGTTTAGAATAAACTAAACCGTTTAGTTTATCAAGGTCATTCAATGAAACGTCTTTTTACTTTTTTAATTTTAATTTGTGTAGTTTCTGGCGCGGGCTGGGCTTTATTTTCATGGCTGCAAGAACGTCAACATTATGAAAATACTGACAACGCTTATTTAAAAGCCAATAGTGTTTTGATTACACCAAAAGTGTCGGGTTATATCACTGAGTTACGAATTGATGATAATCAAGCCGTTAAACAAGGCGAGATTGTCGCTGTCATTGATGAGCGCGATTATCAAGCCAGACTCGAATTAGCTCAGGCACAAGTGATTGAAGCGCAAGCGAATGTGCAACGTTTGCAAGCTGTTAAAAATACGCAGCACGCTAACATTGCTACAGCAGGAGCGAACGTTTCTGTGGTGGAAGCGAAACGTCAACAAATCAATCAAGATTTGCAACGTTTTAATGCGCTGATTGAACGTGGCTCGGCACCGCGTCAAACGCTTGATAATATTCAGGCACAATCTAAACAAGCCGCCGCTGAGTTGCGTGGTTCACAAGCGGCTGTTTCGGCGCAACAAAAACAACTTACCAGTTATGACAGTGAAATTGCTCAGGCACAGGCGAGAGTTAAACAAGCGCAAGCGCAAGTTGAATTGGCAAAAATTGACTTAGAAAACACTCAAATTCGTGCGCCGTTTGATGGCGTAATTGGGCATCGCGGTGTGCAATTGGGTGCGTATGTGCAAGCCGGAACGAATTTAGCGTATTTGCTCGAAACGCAAAAAGTGTGGGCGGAAGCGAATTTTAAAGAAACCCAAATCGAAAATATGAAAGTCGAACAGCCGGTGCATATACATGTTGATGCGTATCCAAATTTGGTTTTTACGGGGAAAGTAGATAGTTTTGCACCCGCGAGTGGTTCGGAATTTAGTATTTTGCCTGCCGAAAATGCGACAGGAAATTTCACTAAAATCGTGCGGCGCGTGCCTGTAAAAATCGTGTTTGATGCCAATGAAAATACGTCATTGCTCAAATCGGGTTTGTCTGTGAACGTGAAAGTACAAGTGAAACCATTATGACCACCGCTATCAACGAAAGAGGGGAAAGAATCTTAACCACAGGAGAGTGGATTGGATTTTTTAGCATGGCAATCGGCATTTTTATGGCGGTTTTAGACATTCAAATCGTCGCTAGTTCGTTGCAAGAAATCCAAGCGGGATTATCTGCCACACAAGATGAAATTGCATGGGTACAAACCTCGTATTTAATCGCTGAGGTTATCATCATTCCCTTATCTGGCTGGCTCGGACGCGTTTTTTCGACGCGCTATTTATTCGTTTTATCAGCGGGTGGTTTTACGTTAGCGAGTTTTGCGTGTGCGTTTGCATGGAATTTACCTTCGATGATTGTGTTTCGGTGCATTCAAGGTTTTTTCGGTGGCGCGATGATTCCAATGACCTTCACGGTGATTTTCATTTTATTTCCTCCTCGATTACAGTCGGCAATGACTATCGTTGTCGGACTTATCGTCACGATGGCACCAACTATCGGACCTGTGTTAGGTGGTTATTTAACCGATGCGTTCAGTTGGCAATTACTGTTTTTAATCAATGTCATTCCAGGTCTTGTGGTTTGTTTTTTAGTTTTGCAATTTTTGGACATCGACAAACCCAATTGGGCATTGTTACAAAAAATTGATTTTATTGGCATTGCGTTGATTGCGATTTTTCTGGGTAGTTTGCAGTATGTTCTCGAAGAAGGCGCAAAAGACCAATGGTTTGAAGATGATTTGATTTTAATGTTGACTGTTACCGCAACTATTAGCGGAATAGCCATGTTTTGGTGGGAACTAATAAATCCGCATCCCATTATCGATTTATATGCGTTTAAAAATCGTAATTTTGCCATCGGTTGTGCCTTTACATTTGTTTTAGGCATCGGGCTTTATACGATTATTTATTTAACGCCAGTTTATTTAAGCAGTGTGAAAGGCTTGAATAGTTTACAAATCGGCTATTATTTAATGGTCGTTGGGTTATTTCAATTACTGTCAGCGTTTATTGCAGGACCTCTCGAAAAGAAAATCGATTTACGTTTGATGCTGTGTTTAGGCATGTGTTTATTTGCGTTGGGGTGTTGGTTAAACGGGGAATTAACCGCTGAATCTGGCTATTGGGAATTTTTCGTCCCGCAAGCCATTCGTGGCGGGGCGTTGATGTTGTGTTTTTTGCCGATTAACACGTTGGCGTTGGGTTTATTACCTGTTGAAGAAGTGAAAAATGCGAGTGGTTTATATAATTTGATGCGGAATTTAGGCGGTGCGATGGGTTTGGCGGTTGCGAATACGTTAATGTTGACGTTAAACAAAACCCATTATGGCGCGTTGCGAGAATCTGTCAGTGCAACCAATGAAATTGGTCAAAATGTGACACAAATCGAACTAGCACGCTTGACTGGCTTAGCATTGCGTGAAGCCGAAGTGATGACATTTAATAATCTATTTCAGATTATCTCGTTTATTTTCTTATCCTCATTATTGCTTGCGCCATTTCTGAGAAAAGTGGCAGCAGATAGAAGCGGTGCAGGAGGACATTGAATTTATTTATTTCAAATCAATAATCTGTCCATGGTCATTGAAAAATACCGTAGTATTTTGCTGATTGCGGCACTGCAGTAATTTCTCTGCTTTAACATGATAAAACGCACACATTTCGCCGTCAGTTACAATTTTTTCAGCCGCAGGTAAACGATAACGACGGCGAAATTTGCGTATCGCAATCCATATCACCCACATTATGCCCAAAACAACTAATGTGCAGCCGTAAATTTCGAGTAATTCCAATAAACTTTTATAACCACCAAACCAACGCATTTCGTTAATGACATTGTAATCACCCCGCAACCAGTTAATAAGTGTCACAATAGGGTAAAGTAAATAGCCCCACATCACCCAACAAACTACCGTGATTGCAAAACTACTTAAACGTTTTGGAATACTTTGTAGTTGAGGCACATTGATAATGTATTGTTTCATTTTTCGCGCAAGCCTCTGTCCACCGTCACCCAAACAGCGCGTTGTCCGCGTTTTTTCCTAATCGCACGAATTGTTCCGACAATTGTTGTCCCGACGTTCATTAACCAATACACAATCGGATACCAAACCATCCAATAGTAATACCGCGCCACCCCGCCGGTTTGTAATTCATAACGTGAATCAATTGCCAAACTTACGCCAAATTGCAATAAACACGTTATGCTAAGTAACATACTTGTCCAGCTTGGACTTAAATCGTGCAGCGATTCATTAGCGGTTGCAGTGATAAATTCTAGTGGTGCGTATAACAAATGTAACAAAATCAAAAATGCCCAACAAACACTAATCAAACATTCACCATACAACAACCACATGCCCCGCGATGACCAACGAAATAAATCACGAAAATAACGCAATAACACTTCACTACCACCTTGCGCCCACCGTACACGTTGTTTCCATAAACCATTTAAAGTTTCTGGCATCAACACCCAGCATAACGCATTGGGTTCAAAACGAATTGTCCAACCTGCAAGCTGTAATTTCCAACTGATGTCGATGTCTTCGGTAATCATGTCGTTACTCCAATAACCTACATTGTGTAACGCTGATTTGCGAAATGCTGCAATAACACCAGATACGGTAAAAACTTTGCCGTAAGAACGTTGAGCGCGTTTAATCATGCCAACAATCGCTGAAAACTCGCCAACTTGAATGCGTCCGAGCAAGGTTGAGCGATTACGAATGCGCGGATTTCCTGTGACAGCACCAACATTTGGATTTTCTATAAAATGCCGCACCATCCATCCGACTGCATCAGGTGACAATAGTGCATCGCCATCAATGCAAATTAAAATTTCACTTTTTGCTAACAATGCCGCGGTTCGTAAGCCCATCGCTTTGCCTTGATTAGTATGCAAATTTACCACCCGCAAATTTTCATATTGCGCGGCAAGTTCGTGCAAAATTTCAAGCGTATTATCTTTGCTGCCATCGTTAATAGCGATGATTTCAAAATTGGGATAATGCTGTTTTTGCAAAATTCCAATTGTTTCGCGGACGTTTTCGCCTTCGTTATAACAAGGTATTAAAATGGAAACAGACGGTAAATTATCTGTATTTTCAAAAGGGACAACGGCTTTATGCCATTCATAACGCAAACAAAAAATAATCGCGCCAAACATCCAAATGTACGCCATAAATAGCGGATAGTAATAAATAAAATCTTCGATAACTAAATCGATTGGCGACCACCACGCCATAAATGTTTGCCAAAATTCGAGCGATGCGGAAAAAAAAGTCATAAATTATTGCAATTCTGGCAAGGAAAAATGTTGTTTTAAATCGTCCAAACGGGGCTGATCTTCATAAACGTTGTCAGGATAATAGCCAATGTTATTTGCACCAAGTTTTTTCAATAAATTTAACTGTTCAATAAAAACGTTGCTGGAAATTTTTTGTTGATTTTTCCAATTCACAGCTTGCAACTCAAATACCGTTTTTTTCAATCCATCGGGTTCTTTCGCTGCTGTTTTCACTAAATCTGTTAGCCACTGATTGGGATTTTTGGCTTCTTCCATAAATGGCATCGCTTCAATAGCCACATAATCATAATGCGCTAAAAAGGATTTAAAGGATTGTGCGTACCATTCCTCGCTGTAAGGTTGCAGCAAGGGCAGGGCATAAAAATTTCGTGCTGTTTGAATATTTGGACGGTAAAAACGGACACGATTGGTTAATTCATCGGTGAATTGTCCGATTAGCTCCGTTTTATGTTGCGCCCACTCGAAACGACTTTTACTGGTTGCGTGAAGTTTATTGAAATCATCTGATAAGCCCCAAACCTCTTTCCCATACGCTAACGCTTCGGGCGAAACATCTTCAAAGTCAGATAAAATGCCATCGTCATGAAATAAAATCCCTTCAAAACTGCAATATTTTCCTAAGTCTTCGTAAATTTCGGCAACAAATTGACGTGCTTGCGAATTGAATGGCGATAAGCGTTTATAAATATGACTCGATTCTTGCGCTTTACCGTCTTTCCATTCCTGAACATACCACGATTTATCAATATCCGCATTTTGGTACGCCATAATGGGCAACCATGCAAATACTCGAACAGCGGCACGTTTTTTTAATTGCCAGGCAACGCGATTAAATAAATCTTGGCGCACGGGCATATGACGATTTGGAAAATATAACGCTTCGGCATTGCCATCACCATCCGGATCAGCGTAGGCTTGCAAATACACCGTGTTAATGTGCATTTCTTTAATGCGTTGCACCAGACTACCAATATTTTTTTCAGTTTGCTCAGGATCTTTATCGTATAAATAATCCATGTCAACATGCGCTACGCGCACATTTTTATCAAGGCGTAACCCTGTGATAATTTCAGCGAATTTTTCAACTTTAGGGTCATCGACAATAATCAACCGTCGCAATACATCAATATTTGCCAAAGTATTAAAACCATCGACTAACCCCATTGTCATTGGTATCCCTGCTTCGCGTGCAGCGGCGATGGTGATTTCATTATATTCACCATAAGGCCAAACCATCACGCGCGGACGAACGCCAGCATGTTGAAAAATAAATTCGGCACTTTTAAACATTGCAGTACGAATTCTGTCACGGTATTGCACATCCGTTTCGTAAACTAACATTGGATCATCGTACAAACGTGTCACGGCAGCGGCTTGGGTATTACCTTGGGGATTTCCAACGATACCTGCGTGTAAATCGTAACTGTGTGAGGCAATTTCAACTAAACCCGATTGTGAAACTTCGCGCACTTGCGCCCAATTCATTAACGGTTTACCAGGGTCATCGTGCGTAACGTGTCCGTCCATCCATGTGCCAACAAGTGCCACGGTGGCAGGATAATGATATTTTTTTAATAACGGGAAAACTTTGGTGTAAAAACTCAAATAACCATCATCAAAGGTCAGTAAAACTGCTTTATCTGGCAAAGAAGATTTGCCGGCGGCGGCATCAAAAACCGCTTGCACACTGACAACGGTATAACCATTTTTTTTCAACCAAATAAATTGATCTTCTAAAAAATGTTTATTGACCTCCATTCTATCAAATGGCGCCACCACATCTTCTTCGTCAATAATATCGTGATAATTTAAAACTAAAAAATGACCATCTTTGCTGTATGTAACAGGCGTAAAAACGATACTTAACGTAAATAGTAAAACCGCAAATTTTAAGCGGGTAAAAAATTTCATTTAGGTGCGCTCAATTCTAAAAAATGACGTGAATTATTGATAACAGGTGGCAAACCATCGGAATATTTCTGCATGGACGTTGGCGAATTTGATTTAGATGAATTTTTTGGCGCAGGGCTTATTGATTCGTCTTCGTCAAGTAAATCAACATCTTCATCTGTTGAAACATTACCATCGTGAATCAAATAATCTCGGCGTTGTTGATAAGCATTTTTAATGAAGTTGTATTTATCCGTTGCCGCTTCATTAACCATTTTTTCAGTCCCCATTAAATTTGCGCGTGTATTGGTAACATCCAACGTTCCCACTCCTGTTGTCGCTGCTGTAATTGCAATACCACCACCAAATAGAAACGTGTAATTAAATGGATTAAGCAGCGCATCGCCCAACATCCCCACCGCATCACGCGGCGAACTTGGCCCAGCAAAGGGTAACATCAAAAAATCGCCAGATGGAACTCCCCAAAATCCTAACGTTTGCCCAAAATCTTCATTGTGTTTGGGTAAATCAATCATCTGCGCGACATCAAAAATGCCCAAGCCTCCCGCTGTCGTATTAACGACAAAGCGACTAGCATCCATGCCACTTTGTGTTATTTTGAACTGTAATAAGTCATTCACTGTTACGCCAATGTCGTCGATATTACTAAAAAAATTCGTTACACCACGTTCGACGGCATTGGAGGTGACTGATATGTATCCTTTTGCCATCGGTTTTAAAACGGCTGCGTCCATATCTTCGTTAAACGACTGTACACCACGATTCCAGCTTTCGAAGGCATCTATTTTTTTGGGTTCAACTTCTTTTTTATCTGGCGTAGTTGAACAAGCAACACTAAAAAGGATAAGTGTTGTTGTGAAAATTTTCCGTAAAGTCATAAACTGGTAAGGTAAGCGAAGGGAAATGTTTTTCGTTATGGTCACTATTTTACGGGTTTATAGAAATGGCGTGCAATTTCGTTATCACAAGTCTGTATTATCGCTATAAGCATCTAACTGTTCTTGGGTTTCTAACCAGCGCATTTCGGCTTCTTCTAATAATTTATCCACTTGCGTTTTACTGTCCAAAACCGTTCGCAAACGGGCTTTTTCGCTGTCATCATAAATAGCTGGGTCAGCAAGTTGCGTTTCTAAATCTCGTTGCTGAGTATGATATTTTTCAACGGCGGCTTCGGCTTTTTTCAGCGCATCAAGTAACGGTTTTTGTTTTTGACGGCGTTCAGCATCGAGTTTACGTTGGTCTTTACGCGAAACCGTTTCGGTTTTTTCGGGCGAATTCGTTGCATCATTATTTCTTTTTTGTTCTGTCAACCATGCACGGTAATCGTCTAAATCACCATCAAATGGTTGCACTTTGTCATTTGCAACAAGCAATAACGTATCTGTCACAGAACGTAACAAATGTCTATCGTGCGAAACCACAACCATTGCGCCTTGAAAATCTTGCAACGCCACGCTCAACGCATGACACATATCTAAATCTAAATGGTTCGTCGGTTCGTCGAGCAACAATAAATTCGGATTTTTATAAACAATTAACGCTAAAACGAGCCGCGCTTTTTCACCGCCTGAAAACGGTTTTACAACTTCAATAACTTTATCACCACAAAAATCAAAACCACCTAAAAAATTCCGTAATTCTTTTTCTGTGGCTTGTTTGTCGATTTGTTGTAAATGCCAGAGCGGACTTTCTTCTAAACGTAATTGTTCAAGTTGATGTTGCGCGAAATAGCCCATGTTAAGCGCATCGGCTTCTAAGCGTTTGCCAGATAATAACGGCAATGTGCCTGCGAGCGTTTTGAGTAAACTGGATTTCCCCGCGCCATTTGAACCGAGCAAACCAATTCTATCGCCAGCGGCAATTGTTAAACTGACATTTGGTAAAATCGTCTTATTTTCATAACCAATTGTTACGTCATCCAAAGTCAGTAATGGATTCGGCATTTTTTTCGGCGCAGGAAACGTAAAATTGAACGGCGAATCCACATGTGCCATCGCAATCACTTCCATCCGTTCTAAGGCTTTGATGCGACTTTGCGCCTGACGAGCTTTGGTAGCTTGCGCTTTGAAACGGGTCACAAAACTTTGAATGTGCGCGATTTCACGTTGTTGTTTTTGATAGGCGGATTGTTGTTGCGCGAGTTTTTCTGCTCGCATCCGTTCAAACGCGCTGTAATTACCCGTGTAGATTTCGGCTTGACCTTGTTCAATATGCACAATGTGATCGGTAATCGTGTCGAGAAAATCGCGGTCATGCGAAATCAACAACAACGTTCCTGCATAATGCCCGAGCCAATCTTGCAACCATAAAACGGCATCTAAATCTAAATGGTTCGTCGGTTCGTCGAGTAATAAAACGTCCGAACGACACATTAACGCTTGCGCTAAATTCAAACGCATTCGCCAACCACCTGAAAAAGAATTGACTGGATGTTCCATTTTTGGCGCAGTAAAACCTAAACCATCGAGTAATCGCGCGGCGCGTGAATTCGCACTGTACCCGCCAATTACATCTAACGCGGCGTGAAGTTCGGCTTGTTTTAAACCGTCATGATTTTGTTCGGCGATTTCCAATTGTTGTTGCAACTGGCGCAATTCCACGTCGCCATCCATAACATAATCGAGCGCAGAACATTCAACCGCTGGCATTTCTTGAGCAACATGCGCGACCGCTAAATTTGGCGGCATGGTGAAATCGCCTTCGTCGGCATGGAGTTCATTTTTTACCATCGCAAATAAACTCGATTTTCCCGCGCCATTCGCGCCAGTAAAACCAACTTTTTGCCCGTTGTGCAATGTGAAAGAAGCGTTTGAAAATAAAACGCGCGTGCCGCGTCGAAGCGTGATGTTTCTGAAGTTAAGCATTTTTTCCTGTCTTTAAAATTTGGTGAGGCTGATTAGCTTTGAATATAACAACTGAAATCAGAATTGAATTTCTCATCATTTTTGATAATTTGTCGCTTAAATGCCGTAAAAGCCGAGGCTGAATTTAGATGTGATTTTATTTTTCTTAGCGCATGATTTTTATCATCTTCATCGCAAGCATCATCGTATTCAAACAAATAATCTTGAAA
>Ga0265316_10003517_pt1 | contig 15814 bp, 10 predicted proteins | sample 4522metaG_FD_202092 | JGI IMG/M metagenome (GOLD analysis project Ga0265316, IMG submission 202092) | Rhizosphere microbial communities from Carex aquatilis grown in University of Washington, Seatle, WA, United States - 4-5-22 metaG | ecosystem: Host-associated > Plants > Roots > Rhizosphere >...
ACGCTTTTTTTTGATGTTTTCATAAAATAAAAAAAGTTAACTGAAACATCTTTCAATTAACTTCTTTCTATCTTATTTGCGATATGGTATTCAAGAAATTTTACCAACTATTTTTGGCATCTATATCGAAAATATTAATATTTTAGTTAAAATGAATTATCCATACGCTAAGCATAGTTTTCTCTTATGTTACTTGTTCGCAATTGGTAAATAATAAGCACCCTATATTATTACTTATTTTTATTGGTTTAAAAGCTTTTAAGCCGCTTCCAAAAAAACAATTTTCTTCTTTAACTGATTAATTTTTCTTTTCTTTATTCTTTTGTTGATAGTCATATAAAACTTTTGGGCTAATATCTCATGCTAAGCTTAGTCGAAACATTTACTTAACGAATATCCATCAACTCCGCTCGGGATGACGCTTTTGAAATCTTTGTAGTTATATTAACGGACACTCATTATTAGTTTTTATCAGATTTTTTTATGGAGTTTGCTATTCTAAATCCGATTAGCCTTTCGTATCGACTGCTAAATTGCTTGTAATAAACGAAAACTAAATAATCATTTTCAGTTTCATAGTGGTTTCCTTCAGCAATTGTAAGATCGACTTCATTCGAATTAGTTGGTTTATAAGCGTATTGATAATTGTAGTAACCTTGTTTAATCAATAATTTTAATTCGTAGGTCTGTGTTTCAAGGTTGTAACTCATTTTCGATGCCTGGTCACATTTCCAGTTGGTAAGAGCGCCATAAACATAAATAGCTCCATCTATTAATGGTTCTTTTGTTGGCAAATTGAAACATACCATTACATAATCTGCATCGTTTGTTTTATCGACACCTAAACTGTTTTCAATAAAATAATTTCCATTCAGATCATTGTCAAAAAAATACCGGGTTTTTGATTTCCATTCGTCTGGTAACAGTTTAATTGTATAGTATTGCCCTGAATATTCAATTTTCTTAATTCTCGCACTTTGAAATTTTATACTTTTAATATCGAAATTTCTGAATTCATTACCCCCATCGAAAATGTTGGAATCCAAATCATCATATACAAGAGTCGTTCCATTTATTAATCTGGATAAAAGATATGATTTTGTCCTGCATGGCATACCGTTCTGGTTAATAACAATTTTAATTTCATTCTTCAAATCGGTAAAGTCGGAAACATTTGGCATTACTGTAATTTTGAACTGCTGACCTTTTAGCATATATTTTGGAATGTCGGGCCTGGTGATTTCAAGGTTTACACCGGCTACTGTCTCAGTTATATAAAATCTTTTGGTCAATACAAGCTTCGTCTCATCAAAATCCTCATATACTTTAATTATATAGTTTCCTGAAATTTTAGGTTTGCAATTTTCATTTGGAAATAAAACAGAATAATGGATATAATTAATAAGTGTATTAATTGAAAACACATGACTAGTTATTTGATTCTGAGTAAAGCCATCAATATAATCGGAAGTTGATATATCGCTGGGTTCCCAGTTGGAATTGCAATGAACAAGTGAGTAATAATAATTTTTTACTTCATTACTAAAATCGTCAAAACATAATTTCAGTTTATCAGCTGAATTTAATTCCATAAAAGGATATGAAAGTTCATTTCCATCCCTGTAAATTTGAACCGTATGGATATTTTTTTCATAAACAGAATCAATTACAGGTTGTCCTGAAATCTTACATGCAAAAAATATTCCTGTAATCAAAGAGATGATAAATATTTTATTTACTTGCATATATTCTTTAATTCTTTAATTCTTTTAATGTTTCAACATCTTACTTGCACCTGGTGTCAGGTATTCACAAAAATTACCTTTATTGTCGCTATAAATCAGGTACGCATCAAGCTCCGGATGTTTGGAAAAAAATAGTTTGCTTTTATCAAGTCCCATTACCATGCAGGCTGTGCCATAGGCATCGGCAGTAATACAGTCATTTGCTATAATGGATGCACTCAATAAATTTTGTTTTGAAGGATATCCGGTATGCGGATCGATATGATGCGCGTACTTGATTCCATCCTGGATATAGAATTTCCGATAATCTCCTGATGTTGCAACAGCTTTGTTGTGCAAAGTCAATATTGCCTGGATTTGTTCACCGGGCATTGATTTGTCAACTGGTTTGTCTATTCCAACTCTCCAATCTTCACCTTTCGCATTTTTACCTTTGGCGCGGACCTCTCCGCCAACTTCAACGAGGTAATTATTAATTTTCAGCGAATCAAGAAATTTACAAATAACATCCACAGAAAAACCCTGGGCTATGGCATTAAAATCAAGACAAACCTGGGGGTACTTTTTAATTATTTTATTTCCTGAAATTCGAACTTTGTCCATTCCAATATAGCGCAGCAAAGTATCAACCTGGCTTTCCCTGACAACAATATGTTTTTTAGGTCCAAATCCCCATAAATTGACCAGTGGACCTACTGTAACATCGAAAGCTCCTCCGGAATTCCTGTTCACTTCAATTGATTTTATAAATATAGTTTTGAAAAGATCGTTTATCTGAACATTTTCATCGTTGGCATTTATCCTTGAAATAATTGATTTCGGGTTAAAGATTGAAACAGTAAAATCTATTACTTTAAGTATAGAATCTATTTGATCCTTTAAATCCAATCCGGGTGAATTTTCGTAGGCAACGTGATACGTTCCACCTTGTGCCTCACCTGCAAATTTTATATATTCGAACTTTTTAGTCTGACAGCTGGAAATAGCAGCAATTAATATTGCAAACAGAAAGATTTGTTTAAATGTCATGAATTTAAATTTTTATAATAAAACAATTAAGGTTGTTTAGACAATAGGCTGAAGACCTTTAGAAATTATTGGAGATCAAATTTAATACTCCTGAACCTAACTGGTTACAACTGCGTTTTCCTAAAGTCTATAAGCCTACAGCCTCAATAAAATCTCTAAGTTTTTAGATAGAGTAAAATATATTTTCTATAAAACGAATTAAGACAGCCGGTTCTTATAATCTTCATAACCAAATTCTCTGACTAACCTGAAACCTGTTTTATCATTCCAGATTCCGATTGAAGGATGCTGAACACCATTGAAAGTAGTAGTTTTAACCATGGTATAATGAATCATATCGTTAAAAACTATTTTTTCACCAATTTTTAATTCCCGGTTAAATGACCAGTTACCCATAAAATCACCGGAAAGACAGCTATTGCCTCCCAACCTGTAGGTGGGTTTGCCTTCAATTTCATCAGTAGCATTTAAAACCATTGGTTTATATGGCATTTCAAGGCAATCGGGCATGTGGGCCGTGAATGAGATGTCGAGCATTGCAGTTTTTATACCAGAATTTTCAACAATATCCAGGACTGTTGAAACCAGGTAACCTGTTTCCCATGCAAATGCTGCTCCCGGCTCTAAAATAACCTGTAAATGAGGATAACGGTTTTTAAAATTTTGTAAAAGTTCGATAAGATGGTCACGGTTGTAATTTTTTCGTGTGATTAAATGTCCTCCGCCCATATTGATCCACCTGATTTGCGATAAAAGATGACCGAAGTTTTTTTCAAAAGCTGTCAACGTTTTTTCCAGATCATAAGATGTTGATTCGCATAATGTGTGAAAATGAAGTCCTTCTATTTCTTCAGGTAAGGATTTACCAAGTTGCGATGCCAAAATTCCTAATCTTGATCCAGGAGAACAAGGATTATACAGGGATGTTTTAACCTCAGAAAATTCAGGATTTACTCTTAGTCCAAAACTAATTTGACTTTTTAGTTTTTTAATTTCGGAATAAAATTTTTCAAACTGGGAAAGAGAATTGAAAGTTATGTGACTGCTTATTTTACTAATATTTTCAAATTCTTTGGTGCTGTAGGCCGGACAATATGTATGAGCCGGTAAGCCCATTTCTTCAAATGCCAGTTTTGCTTCATTAAAAGAGCTGGCTGCTGCACAATTGAACCCATATTCATTAATAACAGGAAAAACGCTCCACATGGCAAAACCTTTCAAAGCCAAAAGCACCTCAATACCGGTTTGATCTCTTATTGTGCTAATAATTTCTAAATTTTTTCGCAATAAGGATTCATCTATTACAAAACAAGGTGATGGTATTTTTGAAAAATCAACAGCCATTTATAAATTAGCTAAATTTCAAGATTCAAACTATGCACCAAAAGTACTAAATCAAAAATTAAGAAAAGGGATCAAATTAAATACTTAAAGCATTAATGACAGGCAAAGTAAAGTAAAATGTTGAGCCAACTTTATATTCTGATTCTACCCATATTCTACCTTCCATGAGTTCTACAAGTTGCTTAACAATTGCCAGTCCAAGTCCGGTGCCTCTGTGAAATTCGGTGGAACTTTCTTCAAATTTTCTGAAACGGTCGAATATTAAATCTATGTTTTCTTTTTTAATACCCAACCCGGTATCTTTAATATAAAATTGTAGCGTGTTATTATCTGTTTTCTGAACTCCAAATTCTACATATCCTGCTTTAGTATATTTTAACGCGTTGTTAATTAGATTTGTAATTATTTGCCTGAGCCTTATCGGATCGGTAACAATATATAATTCCATAATTTTAGCAGGCAGGTTTGTTTTAAAAAGAAGTGAAATATTAAACTTTTCCAGCTTTTTAATTTCTTCATTATAAATAAAGTCAATATCATTAAGAACCTCACTAAGTTTAATAGGTATGTAGTTCAATTTAATTATGCCCGATTCTATTTTTGAAATATCCAAAATATCATCAACCAGGCTAAGCAGATAATTGCTGTTTTGCTCTATAATATGACTAAATTCGATTTTTTCCTTATCACTAAAATTACTGCCGTTTAAAAGTTTGGAAAAACCAATGATAGCATTGAGGGGAGTTCTTATTTCATGCGACATATTGGCAAGAAATGCAGTTTTGAGCCTGTCTGATTCTTCAGCTTTGCCTTTTGCTGCATTTAAGTCCCGGGTACGTTCAATTACAAAGTCTTCAAGCTGATCTCGATATCTATTCAATTCTTCATACGCTTTCTTTAGATCGTCTCTCTGATTTTGAATTTCTTCATTAGATTTTTCCAATGCTTCAGAATGGTTATATAATTCCTCAGCCTGAGATTGTAATTCCTCTGTTTGTGCTTCAAGTTCGTTTTTCTGTTCAGTGAGCACAAAATTTATTTTCTCAATCTCTTCTTTTTGGTGGTTTACTTCATGTGTTCTTTCATGCACCAGTCTTTCCATTAACTCGCTTCTGTGCCTGATTTTATATGTTTTATAAAAGTAGAAGCCAGCCAGGAAGCTAACGAATGCAAGGAAAACAATGACTTTAAACCATAATGTATTCCAAAACGGAGGAGTTATAATCAGTATAAGACTTGCTCCTTTTGTGTTCCATAGTCCATCGTTATTTGATGCTATTACTTTGAAAACATAATTGCCAGGTGGCAGATTGGTATAGGTTACTTCGCGTTTATGTCCAATGGAATTCCAGTCTTTATCAAATCCTTCAAGCTTGTATTTATATTCATTCTTTAAAGGATTAATAAAATTTATCGCTACAAATTGAAAAGTAATCACTTTCTGTTTGCTTGCTAAATTAATTTCATTTGTTTCAGTAATACATTTCTGCAAGGGAGAACCTGGTCCAGGCAATACAGGCTTATTGAAAAGACTCAGGCCTGAAATATAAACCGGGGGAACTGTTTCGTTAAGTTTAATACTGTCAGGGCAGAAAGCATTAAACCCATTGTTGCCTCCGAAATACATTATGCCTTTGCTGCTCTTGAAAAAAGCCCAACGGTTAAACTGAAGACCCTGTAAACCTTCCAGAACATCATAATTTCTGCAATGTATAACAATGTTGTTCTTACCCCGCTCAATAGCTACTTTTGAAATACCTTTACTGGTACTTAGCCACAAATTTTCGTGGTCATCTTCCAATATTCCGTAAATATAATTACTTGGTAATCCGTCATTTTCTCTGAAAACCTTGAAAGTTTTATTCACCGGATCAAATAGATTCAGACCAAAATCGGAACCTATCCAAATTAAGTTGTGTTTATCTTTATGGATACAGAAAACACTTGTGCTGCTAAAACAGGATTCACTATATTCTTTATAAGTAAAATTTTCGATTTTACCAGAATTTAAATCAATGCTAAACAATCCTCTATCTTCTGTTCCAACAAGCAGTTGTCCAATTCGATCCTCAAAAATACAATCGACAATCGGTGGAACCAGATCCTGTGAACCTTTGAGTAATGGTACAGGAATAAACGTATTATTTGTTTTATCGTACTTAAATAAACCGGCTACCGAGCCTGCAATGAAGATGTCACCGTTTTGGGTCTGGTAAATAGAAAAAACGCTATTGCTGGAGTTGATTTTCGAATTTAATAAAGGATATTCATTCTGCAATACTAATTTGTCACCTTCAATTTTATAGGTTACCATTCCGCCCAGCCATGTTCCAACCCAGAGGATATTATTTTTGTCAACAAAAACAGATACTGTCTTATCATTTGGCAGTTTGTAGGTTTTGTTGCTGGTGTTATATTGAGTGAATTTTCCTGTCCCCTGGTGAAAGCAATTTAACCCGCCACCGTCCGTTGCTATCCATATTTTACCTTCATTATCTTCTGCAAATGATGAAATATTATTAAAACTTAAAGAATTCTTTGAATTCGGAATATAATTGTAATGGTAAAAAGCATTGTATTGTTTGTCATAAATATCAATACCTCCAAAACGGCTTCCTATCCAAACCGTTCCAATTTTGTCAATATAAAGGGCTACAAGATTATTGCTTAATAAGGATTTTTTATCATCAGGATTGCTATATATCCTGGTAATTTTGTTGTTTCCCTGATTTAAGATATTCAACCCATTTACAGAATTTAGCCAGATGTTACCATCAGGTGTTTCTCCAATCGCTGTTATAGAATTGCTGGACAGTGTATTAGGATCATCTGGATTGTTCAAATATTTTATAAACCGGTTGTTCTTAATATCAAATTTGTTCAAACCTCCACCCCTGGTACCAATCCACAAATTATTTTTGCTGTCTACAAAGAGGCCGTATAATTTGTTACTCGATAACGAATTTATGTTTTTAGGATCATTCTGATAAATTTGGACTATTTTACCCTTTCTTACTTGAATCAATCCAACATCGTCAGTACTATAACAGGATATCCACAAATTGTTTTCTTTGTCTTCAACAATATCCCTGAATCTTTCAGCATTAATATGATATTTTTCCTTCAGTTCTTTCAAACATTTGGTAAACTTTTTTGTAATCCGATCAAATTGAAATAATCCCCTCGATGAACAAATCCATAAATGCCTTTGGGAGTCTTCAAAAATATGTTGAATAGAATATTCCTGTTGATTGTACTTTTGTGCAGAATCAAAATAAAACCTTTCGAAATTATTACTATCGCGTTTAAAAAGGTTCAAACCTGAGTGTGTACCAACCCAAAGATTATTGCTCCTATCTTCGTAAATGCTTAGACAGTAGTTATTTGATAGTGTGGTAGAATTTTTTTCTTCTTTCCGGAAAACCGAAAAATCGTAACCATCAAACTTATTTAACCCATCTTCAGTACCTATCCACATATACCCTTTATAATCTTGGTATATTGACAGGACATTATTATTATTCAGGCCTTCATCAACAGTATAGTGTTTGAAATTGATGTCCTGACTCTGGGCAAAAATTTTTAAAGGCAGAAGAGCAAACAGAATATAAATACTAACAATCCCGCGTAAAAAAGAATAAAGCATAATTTGCCTATATCGTAAATTTATTCTAAACGCCTCAAAGATAATAAGCAATAGGATTATTTTTACAATAATACTCTAAAATAATATACGATAAATATCAACGAATTACCTTATTCGCAAATAAATTAAATGAAACATTCTTTATGTTTTCATTCTATTGCTGCTTTTGCTAATAAGAATTTCAGAGTTCCAGGTCTACATTATGCAATTCGTGCCAGGGCAATCCAAACTTATTTAATGCTTCCATAAAAGGGTCGGGATCAAATTCTTCAACATTAAATACTCCCGGTTTTTTCCATAACCCCTTTAGAAACATCATAGCGCCTATCATAGCAGGTACTCCGGTAGTATAGCTTATCCCTTGAGTGCCGGTTTCATTGTAAGCAGCTTCATGACTACAGTTGTTATATAAATAATATGTTTTTTCCAAACCGTTTTTTAAACCTTTTATCCTACAGCCGATGGAGGTCCATCCTTTATAATTTTCTCCCAAATCACCGGGATTCGGAAGTACAGCTTTAAGAAACTGGATTGGTATAATTTCTACTCCATTATAAAGAACAGGATCAATACGCGCCATGCCAATATTCTGAATAACTCTTAAATGAGTAAGATATTCTTGCCCAAAAGTCATCCAAAAACGTGCCCGTTTAAGTGTTGGATAATTTTTAACCAGGGATTCCAATTCTTCATGATATAATAAGTATGATTCCTTTGGTCCAATATCAGGGTAATTCAACGGTTTGTGAATTTCATGAGGGTTTGTTTCAATCCATTTTCCATTTTCCCAGTATTTTCCTCTTTGTGTAACTTCGCGAATATTGATTTCCGGATTAAAGTTTGTTGCAAAAGGTTTACCATGATCTCCCGCATTACAATCAACGATATCAAGGTAATGCAGTTCATCAAAATAATGTTTTGCAGCGTAAGCAGTAAATATATTAGTAGCCCCGGGATCAAAACCACAACCAAGGATCGCTGTGATACCTGCCTTTTTAAATCGTTCCTGGTATGCCCATTGCCATTTATATTCAAATTTAGCCTCGTCTCTGGGTTCATAATTGGCCGTATCCAGGTAGCTGGTTTTGGTTTCAAGGCAGGCATCCATAATTGGTAAGTCCTGGTATGGCAGTGCAACATTTACAACCAAATCGGGTTTGAATTTTTTAATCAGCTCTACAAGCTCCAGTACATTATCTGCATCAATTTGTACAGTTCTGATTTTATTGTTTCCCACTGCGTCAGCAATTGCATCGCATTTTGATTTGGTCCTGCTAGCCAGCAAAATGTCAGTAAAGACATCTTTTGCCTGAACCATTTTGTGAACAACAACCGTGCTCACACCGCCTGCACCAATAACCAAGATTTTACTCATTTATATCTAAATATTTAATAGACAAATACAATTTAGTTATGCAAATTTAAGAATCTTATATGATATTCGTAATTATATCATTAGTTGCATTTTATAATTAAACCCAAATTGCTCATTATAAATTAGCAATCGATTAAGAAATTGTAAATCAATCTAAAAATACAAGATTGAAACAATTTCTAAATCGGGGTTAACCCAACTAACGTAAGTAGTTCGCTCACTTCATTCGCTTCTATTGCGTAATTTGGGTTAAAGGATATTAGTGTCAAGTCAAACTTATTATGTCGCAATTATGATGATTTCGGATTCGCCGCGGCGAATGGATTGGGGATTTCGGATTGTTTTGCCTGGCTATTTTGGCAGACGCAGTGAAAATTGCAGTAGGTTTCTTTGTTTCATAGGTCACTAAATCCGCAATCGCAAATCCGCATTCCGAAATAATAAAAAAATAGTTTGTTTATTCTCAAACCTCAAAGTATAATACGTCATTATTGTGTTGACCTGACTTTCTGTTACAAAAGTTGGTGATACGTGGAAACTGATTATACATACCAGTGTTTTGGAATATTAATCCAATGTTGTTTGATTTGGTATTAAGACACCCTTCGACAGGCTCAGGGTGACTATGTTAGGTCATACTGAGCCTGTCGAAGCATGGCCTACAGCAGAAATTCATAAATGTAATGATTTTGAAAAAAGAATTTAAAATGCCCAGCCAATTTTTAGACATTCAATATCCAAAATATATTTGGCATCATCATCCCATGACAAAAAATTACCATAAAAAATACCATTTTCACCGATATAGTATCTGCCAATACTTATACTAGCGCCCCAATACAAACCTCTGTATGAGAATTTGCGAAATCCCATTCCAAAGCCAATACCAATTTTATTTTCACTTGTACTGGTACCAATTGAATTTCGTGCATCAAATAAGCCATTATTTCCTGTATAACCATTTAAATTTGCATATCTCACAAACCCACTTGCATAGAAACCATTCAGAGTATTTCCAAAAAAATATCTATAATGACAATCAATTGTAAATACACTCAAATCATATTTGTCTTCAGGTTTTGCATAATATACAGGGAAAGCAATTTCAACTCGTTTGTTTAAATTAAATAATGAAAAAGTTCCGCTTAAAGCAATAGCCTTATCAATTTGTAGTATTCTAAATAAATTTAATTCAACACCATATTTTTTACCTGTCAGTGGTTCAATATTAGATTTTCTATATATTTTCTTTTGAATGTTATATATTGTATCAATTTTTGCAGGCCTCCACAGGATATGTCTTCTATAGTATTGAGCCTTTGATAAAAAAGGACACAAACAAACAATACTTACAAATAGAATTTTTGATAGATAAGATATTCTCATATAGATGTATTTAGGTTTGTTTTAATGTCGTTGATTTAAGCAATTAACTTAATTCGACTAAGAGATGGTCATACTTTCCTGAATATTCATGATGATGAAGTATCGCCATTAGAAAATAGTTCTAAACCAATGAAATTTATTACTTATTGGCTATTATGGCCAAGAATCGTGCCAATGATAAGCATATACTGTTTTTACAAAACAAAACCTGCTTCAATGCTCATCAGAACTGGTTTTTAACCTGAAAGAAATAAAAAAATATTATTTAAAAGTTGAAATTTAACTCAGAAATATGTTAATTTCATTCTATAAAAATTAAGCGAATTATATACAAGAAATTATTCAAATATGCAGTAATGTATACTAACATGCTTGCTGTAAATAATTTAACAAGTATAATTGCTTTCTGCGAGTTGGCAGAGAATCAAATCCCCAATAAACTTTTACTTTTGAAAAGAAATCAGTTGTTTCTGATATTTAGGAATTTAAAATGCCCATCCAATTTTTAAACATTCAATATCTAAAATATATTTGGCATCATCATCCCATGACAAAAAATGACCGTAAAACTTATCATTTTCCCCGATATAATATCTGCCAAAGCTAATATTTGCTCCCCAATACAAACCCCTGTACGAAAATATGCGAAATCCTAATCCAAAGCCAATACCTAATTTATTTTCACTTGCACTGGGACCAATTGTATGTTCTGAACCAAATAAATATAAATAGTTATTTCCTGCATAACCATTTAAATTAGCATATCTCACAAATCCACTTAAATAGAATCCATTCAAAGTATTTCCTAAAAAATACCTGTAATGACAATCAAGTGTAAATACTCTCAAATCATATTTATCTTCAGGTTTCGCATAATATACCGGGAAAGCAATTTCAACCCGTCTGCTTACATTAAATAATGAAAAAGTTCCGCTTAAAGCAATAGCCTTATCAATTTGTAGTATTCTAAATAAATTTAATTCAATGCCAAATTTTTTACCCGTCAACGGTTCATTTTTAGCTTCATAATACATTTTCTTTTGAATCTTGTATATCGTATCTATTTTTGCAGACATCGACAGGGTATCTTTTGTATTGTTCTGAGCTCTTATAAATACAGGATTCAGGCAAACAATACTGAACAAAAGAATTTTAGTTGCATATGATTTTTTCATATTCTATGTTTTGTTGATTTTTTTTAATGCTATTTAATTCAATGGTGTTGATTTAAGCAATAATCACCATTCGACAAGCATAATGTGAAAGAAAAATAGGTCATACTGAGCTTGTCGAAGTATAGCCTTTAGAAATTAGTTCTAAACCTATGAAATTTATAACTTATTTGATTATAAGCCCAAGAATCGTGCCAATGAATTGTAAATAGTGAATTTATAATCTAAAACTAATTCCCAGAGCTAAAAGAACGGTCAATTTTACGGATTCAATTTTTAAAAATATGATTGTCCGCATTATTAACAACGGATATTCTTAAATTCCGAACAGTCATGCTGAGCGGAGTCGAAGCATTTTTAAACGAATATCCCTTGATTCCGCTTGGGATGTCGCTTTTGAAATCTGTGTAGTTATAATGACGGACACTTATATTTTAAAAATATTCAATTGAAAGTTAAGATAAACTTTAGATATATTTGAATTTTTAAAAACAAAAATCAGGCGAATTATGTATAAGAAATTGTTTAAATATGCAGTAATGTCAATTACAATACTTGCTGCAAATCTTCTAACCAGTAAAATCAGCAGTATACTTTCAGGATTCAGAACACACTACAAACCGCTTACATTTACTCTTGCAGCGATGGCTATTATCGTAATAATTTTATATCCTCTGTATTCGCATCTTGAAAAATGGTTGACCATATTATCAGCTAACATTGTGAAAACAGGCAAGTCATTTGGTGGTAAATATGCCGGACTTTTTTTGATGTTTTTTTTATGCCTGGCTATTCTGCTTTGTTTTTATGCAAAAATGTGGTACCAGATTAGTGTTGTACATTTGCTATTGACAGGGCAAATAGAAAATTATTTCTAATTAATTTTTAAGAAATAATAATATCAAGAATTTTCTAAATAGAAAAAGTGTAAATTTAAAACCTGATTTTCGCAAAGTTCTGTAACTATAGCAAAAATTGAAATATAGGTTCCTAACATTCAATCAATTGAAAATATAATACTTACAAAAAGAAAAATATTAATAATCAAAACTTATTGATTGTAAGATATATACTAATTATTACATTTATAATTATCTACAGAATGAAACATATTTATTGAAATAAAGTATTAACTAAAAACTTGATATAATTAAATTAACCTAAAATCTATGAAAATGAAAACACTAAAAATTTTGACATTTTGTCTATTGACAGTTGCTATTGTCCTTTCAGGATGCAGCAAATCTGATAACACCAAAAAAAGTGATGTGCTAAGTCAACAGATTCATAATATTGTTCCAGACTCAATAATCACTAAAATGAAGAATTTGGGAATGCAAATAAATGGAGGCACAACTCCTCCAGACTTGCAGCATATTTATTATGTAGACCCATTTGTTCTAAAATCTTCAAATATTTCCTATGATACTCCAGGAGAAACATTTGCTCCATATTTAGTTCAATTTTATGGCCAGGATAATACAGCTCTCTCAATTAAACTTAATTATATAAATGGTAATGAGACTGGTACCGGACTAGGTGGGTTTATTTCAGGTTCAGATAATTCATTTTCGGTATTTGCAAAGATTAGAGCAGAGATTGATGGAGATTCGGCTTATGTAATAGAAGTTCTTTCAGGAACAATTGTTACAGGTGCTATCAAGAACTTTTACTATGCAAATTTTATGTTAGATAATTATGGAAATCCTAATGGAAGTTTTATTGAGCAAGGAGAAGGCCGTATTTTATACGACAGTGACGGCACATCTGAAGAACAAAGCTCTTTTACATCGCCTGGCAAAAAGAAGAGTGCAGTATTGTTAAAATCGGTTTCATCAAAGTAAACTCATCAGAAATTAACTTTGGAGACAAACTATAAAAAAATTAAATACTTATTTGTAAACTTTCAATAGTTTTAGAAATAAAATATCTTTTATTGAAAATCCTCGCTTTCATTAGTGAGGATTTTTTTTAATCCCAAACTTGTCATTAATAAAGCGGAACGGAGCACAAGCTTTTCTAAAAACACCATTTGGGTCAACCACGTCCCATCTGAAGTGGGATTGTAAAACTTACAATTGATTTTTTTGAATTGTTTAGTTTTTCTAACTATTATTATCTTTATAACTAATAGTTATTAAATGAATTATGTTGTCGAAATTAAAATGAGTTTCATAAGGAAATATTAGTCTATTGACAATTTTGGTTAATTTTATATTTTTAAGAATATTAATTGATACATTAAATTAAATTATTTTATTATGGTCAGAAAATTAATAACCGAAATACTCCTATCAGTTGTATTCCTTGTGTTTTTTCAGGGAACATTTGCATTAACCGGAGATATCAAATCCAATGCATCTTCTTCAATAACAGCAGTAACTGTTTACCTGGACAGGGCGCTTGTAACCAGGACCATAACTCAAAAACTTTTTAAAGGAGAACATACTGTTGTTTTTGATAATTTGCCTGAAACTATTGACCAGAATAGCGTGCAGGCCAACGGTGAAGGCAACGCGATTTTAAAAGATGTGAAGTTGAAAAAGGAATATTATTCAACTACTACTGATGAAGAAAAAAAGAAACTGAATATAAAAATTCAGGCATTGCAGGATTCGCTTGTCGATGCAAATGATATTATAGTAGATGCCAGTAAAGAACAAAAAATGACCGAAGAACTGTTGGATAAGATAATGAACAGAATTTCCGTAGTTTCCGGCAATGATAAAATTCCGCAACCTGAACCTGATCCTGAAAAATGGATGAAAATGGTTGCTGATTATCGCACTAAAATAGATGCTCTTAATAAGCAATATAGGCTTACAGAAAGGAGAATAAGATTATTCAATGAGGAAATTAATTTCGTCCAAACTAAACTCAACAGTTTAGGCGGGAGCCAGGAAAAATCAAAAACTTTTGCTGAAGTTTTAATTGAAGTAAAAGAAGAATCCAACATTACGGTAAACTTTTCTTACCTTGTACTAGGTCCGAGCTGGTATCCGGTATATGATATACGTGCTTTTACCGATACAAAAAAAATGAAAATTACCTACCAGGCAATGATACAGCAAAACACATCCGAAGATTGGAGCAATGTGCAAATAAAACTTTCGACAGCCAGGGCAAATGTAAACGGGCAACAGCCATCTTTGAGCCCCTGGTATATTAATTTATTTGAATATCCAAACGAAAGTGAATCAAGAGATGATATCTCAAAGAAATCAGAAATGTCTCAAATGTATAGTAATACAATGCCTTTAAGCGTTACCAAAGCAGCAGAAAAAACTAAACTTGATGAGAAGAGTGAAAATATTGGTATTAATGAGTCAACGGTTGAGTTAGGCGCAACCTCAGCAGTTTTTGTAGTACCGGGGAAAAACAGCATAAATAGTGATAACCAGCCTCATAAAGTAAGTATTACAACTAAAGAGTTTGATGCTTATTTCAGGTATTCAACGATTCCTAAACTTATGGCCTATGCTTTTTTAAAAGTAAAAGTTAAAAATTCCACTGATTTCCCTTTACTTCCGGGCAGTACAAATGTTTTTCTCGATAACAATTTTGTAAGTACTTCTCAAATGGAGCTTGTCAATCCTGATCAGGAATTCTGGACATTTCTGGGAGTTGATGAAAGTATTGATGTAAAATATAAAAATTTAAAACAATACCATGATGAAGAAGGCATAATAAAAAAGAAAAACAAATATGTTTATGATTATTTGATTGAAATTACAAATAACAAAAAAACTGAAGAAGAAATAGTGGTCTGGGATCAAATACCTATTGCCAACAGTGCTGATATTAAAGTAACATTAATTGAACCTGATATTTCTAATGAAAATAAAGATTTGAAAATAGACGATTTGAAAAATCTTGAATGGTATTATAAACTTAAGCCTGGCCAACAAATTAAGATACCTTTTAAATTTACAGTTGAAGGTCCAAAAGATAAAACGATAAGCGGTTTATAAAGAAATTTTTATAATATAACATTCAATGTCGTTTAATTAAGAAAAATTTAGTGGGTTTTAGTGTCTTGGTGCTTTTGTGGCTATTTATTTTCCAGCCACTAAAACACTAAAACACCAAATTTCACAAAAGAAAATCCTTAATTAAA
>Ga0265316_10003518_pt1 | contig 15814 bp, 13 predicted proteins | sample 4522metaG_FD_202092 | JGI IMG/M metagenome (GOLD analysis project Ga0265316, IMG submission 202092) | Rhizosphere microbial communities from Carex aquatilis grown in University of Washington, Seatle, WA, United States - 4-5-22 metaG | ecosystem: Host-associated > Plants > Roots > Rhizosphere >...
GGCGCGCACCGCCGAGTCCTTCGGGTTCGCATGGACCTACTGGCAGTTCGACTCGAACTTCATCGTCTACGACATGGACAAGGACGACTGGTTCCAGCCCATCTGGCGCGCACTCGTGCCTCCGGCCTCGCAACCTGCCCCGTAAGGGTCGATTTCAGTGCCGATGGCTGAAGGCTGATGGCTGACGGCTGTTTTAGAATAAGACAATGCCCGACGAGCCTCAGCAGGAGAACCCGGCGCCCAGTTTCGAAGTCAGCCTGGCCGAGCTGGAAAAAGTCGTCCACGAGCTCGAGAGCGGTGACCTGCCGCTCGAGCGCGCGCTGGAGTTATTCGAGCGCGGCGTGCAGTTGAGCGAACGCTGCCGCAAACAGCTCGAAGAAGCCGAAACCCGAGTCGAGGTGCTGATCAAACGGAATGGCAAGCTGCAGCCCGAAGCCTTCCGTCCGGACAAGGCATGACCTTCGGCGAATACGTGAAGCAGCGGCAGCAATTCGTGGACGCGCAATTGGACCGTCTGGTGCCGCCCGAGTCCACGCCGCCACATTCCATCCACCGTGCCATGCGATACAGCCTGTTTGCCGGCGGCAAGCGCGTCCGGCCCATTCTGTGTCTGGAGGCGGCGCGAGCGGTGGCGGATTTCGCTCCGGGTGTAGAGGAGTCGGCCTGCGCGCTCGAATTCGTCCACACCTACTCGCTCATTCACGACGACTTGCCCGCGCTCGACAACGACGACCTTCGCCGCGGCCGTCCCACCTGCCACAAGCAGTTCGGCGAAGCCATGGCGATCCTGGCCGGTGACGCGCTCCTCACGCTTGCTTTCCAGGTTCTGGGCCAGATCCGGGGCGCCGTGGGGCGGCGGGCGCAGTTGGTCGAGGAGCTGGCGCTAGGCGCCGGCACGGTTGGCGGCATGATCGGAGGGCAGGTCGCCGATCTCGAGGGCGAGGGTCAGGAGCCGACCGCCCAACTGCTCGAGACCATTCACCGTGCCAAGACCGGCGCGCTGCTCCGAGCCAGCGTCCGCATGGGCGCCATCTGCGCCGGCGCCGACGCACGCCAGTTGGCGGTGCTCACGTGCTACGGCCAGCACATCGGCCTCGCGTTCCAGATCGTCGATGACATTCTGGACGTCGAGCAGTCCTCCGAAGCGCTCGGCAAGACCGCGGGCAAGGACGCCGAGCAGCACAAGATCACGTTTCCCGCCGTCTACGGTCTGGCGGAATCGCACCGCATGGCCGAACAAGAACGTCAGAGCGCGCACCGGGCTCTGGAAGTCTTCGGCGAGCGCGGCGCTCGCCTGCGGGAACTGGCGGACCTGATCGTCGAGCGCAGCGCATGAAACCGCCCGGCCGCCTCCGGCTGGATCAATTGCTGGTCGAGCGCGGCCTGGTCGAGTCGCGTGCCAAGGCCCAGGCGCTGGTGCTCGCCGGCCAGGTCCTTTTGGACGGACAGAAAGCCGGGAAGTCCGGCCACGCCGTTCCCGCGGACGCTCGCGTCGAGGTCCTGGCGCAGCCCCGCTTCGTCGGCCGCGGCGGCCTGAAGCTCGAAGCCGCGCTCGACCACTTCCAGGTCGATGTGCACGGCTGTCTGTGTCTCGACATCGGATCGTCCACCGGCGGATTCACCGACTGCCTCCTGCAGCGTGAAGCGCGCCATGTCTACGCCGTCGATGTCGGCGCCGGCCAGCTCGATTGGAAGCTGCGCGGCGACGCCCGCGTCACCGTCCGCGAGGGGATCAACGCGCGCTATCTTCGATTCGCGGATATCGGGGAGACCGTCGACCTGGCGGTCTTCGACGTCGCCTTCATCTCGGTCACGCTGGTTGTGCCGGCCGTGGTTCCCCTGCTGAAGGGAACCGGCCAGATGGTTATACTTGTTAAGCCGCAGTTCGAGGTGGGGCGCGGCGAGGTCGGCAAGGGCGGGATCGTGCGCGACTCCGGGCTTCAGGCCCGGGCCTGCGACCGGGTCCGCACGGCCGTCGAAGAGTTGGGATTCACGACCGGCCTGATGGAGAGCCCCATCCTGGGCGCGGAAGGGAACCGGGAGTTCCTGCTACATGCACGACATTAAGGCTGTGGGCATCATCTCAAAGCCCCAGGTGGCCCAGGCCGCCCAGGTGATCCCCGGCGTTGTCCAGTGGCTCAAGGCGCGCGGGGTCGCGGTGGGCATGGACGAGGTGACGGCCGCCTATCTCGGCTCGCGAGGCGGCACAACCCGCGAGGAAGTTGCCGAGGGCTGCGACCTGTTGATCGTCTTCGGCGGCGACGGCACCTTGCTGGCCGCGGCGCGCGCCCTGCGCGGCCGCGAGATTCCGCTGTTCCCCGTGAACCTGGGCGGCCTGGGTTTCCTCACCGCGATCAGCGCCGATGCCGTCCTCCCGGAACTGGAGCGCGCCTTGCACGGCGAGCACCGCATCGGCACGCGCCGCATGTTGCACTGCGAGCTGCTGCGGGATGGCGTCCCGACGGCATCTTACGACGCGCTCAACGACGTAGTCGTTACCAAGGCCTCCATCGCCAGGATCATCGACCTGGATGCCTACGTGGACAACAACTTCGTCTGCGCCTACAAAGCCGACGGCCTCATCGTCTGCACGCCGACCGGGTCCACCGCGTACTCGCTCTCGGCCGGCGGGCCGATCATTTTTCCGCGCGTCGGCGCTCTGTGCCTGACGCCGATCTGCCCGCACATGCTCACCAACCGGCCGGTCATCGTTCCGGACACCGCCGTCATCACCCTCTTGAGCCGCACCCGGGACGGGGACGCCTACCTGACCATCGACGGGCAGATCGGAGAGCCGCTGCGCGCGGGAGACAAGGTTGTGTGCAGCCGTTCTGCGCACGTGCTGCGGCTGATCCGTCCCCCGAAGTCGATGTTCTTCGACGTGCTGCGCCAGAAGCTGAAGTGGGGCGAAAGGTAGCTCCCTACGGCGCGAAGGGGTAGTAGCCCCGGCGCGTGCGAACCGTGACGTCCGGGACGTCCACCGTGACCTTGATCGCACGGAGCGGACGCGCGCTCTGGCTGGTGTCCGGAATGTAGCGCAGAATGTACTGAGTGGTGATCTCGCCGGCGACCTTGGTGATGGCGTCGAACATGTGCTGCGCTACCGCTGCCGAGTAGGCTCCGCTGCCCACCACCAGCGAGTAGTTGCCCGCGTCCTGGGGCTTCGACAGGTACCCCGAGACGTCGGCGTAAACGCCATCGAGGGGCGTTTCGACGCGTCCCCCGGTCTCGTCGGTCAGGCGCGTGATAGCCGTCGCTCCTTCGTTGGCGAACCCGAATGCCTGCGTGCTCACGACATAGATCGTTACCAGGCTGCGCTGCGCCATCTCGATAACCTGGTCCAGCGTGTACTTGCTGGCATTGTCGTTGCCGTCTCCGAAAACGATCAGCACGCGGCGTGGCTCGATGGGCTCGCCCTTGATCACCTGGTGCTTGTTGATGGCCATGACGATGGCGTCGTACAGCGCGGCTCCGCCTCCCGGCCTGAGGGTGCGGATCTTGTCGACGATGGGTTCGGGCTCCGCGGTGGTGTTGACGGCCAGCTCCGCCTCGGTGCTGAAGGTGACCAGGAAGCCGCTGTACTTCTTGTCTTTGTCGTCGGACAGCAGCGCCCAGACCATCTCCATGGCGGTCTCCTGGAAGTTCTTCCAGTGGATGCGCGACCCGCTGCTCAAGTCGAGAACCAGACCCACTACCACCGGCTGGTTGTGCTCGGCGCTGAAATACTCGATCTTCTGCTCCCGGCCGTTCTCGAAGACCTTGAAGTCGGACCTGGTCAGGTTGGAAATGAGCCGGCCCTTGTAGTCGGTCACCGTAACGGGCACGATGACCTCACTCCTCTGAACCTTGAACGACGGCGCTTCCGCCTCGGGCTTCTGGCTTGCCGTCTGCGCCAGGGCCGCCATGCAAAATCCGGAGATGAGAATCGGAACACCGCGAAGCATCCACATCATTATCTCACCAGGGCGCCGTCGTTTCATCGCTCCACCCGGCCGGAGCCGCCGCCCTTCATCAGGGCTTTCACCTCGTCGGCGCTGAAGCGGTTGTAATCCCCCGGCAGCGAGTGCTTCAGACACGACGCCGCCACGGCGAACTCCAGCGCCTCGTGGTGGTTCGGCCAGTGTTTGAGCCCGTAAATGAGGCCGGCCGCGAACGCGTCCCCTCCGCCCACGCGGTCGACGATGTGCGTGATCTCGTAGTGCCGGCTGATCAGGAAGTTCTTGCCGTCGTGCAGGCAGGCCGACCAGCCATTGTGCGACGCGCTTCTGGACTCCCGCAGCGTCACCGCCATCACCTTCAGGTTGGGGAACTCGCCCAGGACCTTCTCGGTGAGGCGCGAGTACTGCGCGGCGTCCAGCTTGCCGGAATGAACGTCGGCCTCGGCCTGGATGCCGAGCGCCATCTGGCAGTCCTCTTCGTTGGCGATCCCGACATCGACCGACTGGAATAGCTGCCGCATCACCTCCTGGGCCGTCTTGCCGTACTTCCACAGATTCTTGCGATAGTTCAGGTCGCAGGAAACCGTGAGGCCCGCCGCGCGCGCCTTGGCGGTGGCCTCCAGCGCCAGATCCGCGGCGCCCTGGCTGATGGCGGGCGTGATACCGGTAACGTGGAACCAGTCCGCGCCATCCAGAGCCGTTTCCCAATCGATCGACCCGGCGCCTGCCAGCGCCAGCGAGCTGCCCGCGCGGTCGTAGACCACTTTCGAGGGGCGCTGGTTCGCTCCGGTCTCGAGGAAGTAGATTCCCACGCGGCCCGACGCCCGCACGATCTTCGAGGTGTCCACGCCGAAGCCGCGAAGCTGGCGGATGGCCGCTTCCGCGATCGGGTTCGCGGGCGGCAGCACCGTGACGAAGCGCGCCGGCTGGCCGAAATTGGCGAGGGAAACCGCGACGTTCGCCTCGCCTCCGCCAAAAGTCGCCGCCAGCATGGGCGAGTCGAGAAGGCGCTCGAGGGACGGCGGCGCCAGCCGCAGCATGATCTCTCCGAAGGTAACGACGGTGTGAGACATCGGGGTAGGAGGCTCCTGACTCATTTGGAAGCCGGCAAAACCGCCTCCGCCTCCAGGGCGAACGAGGCATCGAGCGAGGGCAGACCCTCGACCAGAAGAACCGTTCGCGCCGGAGGCTTGGCCGGATCGAAGAACTCGCTCCCGGCGCGCGCAGCCACCTCGGCCGTGGACCGCGACAGCGAATAGACGCACAAATGGACCACTTGTCTGTACGACGCGCCTGCCTGCGCCAGCGTCTTCCCCAGTCTTTCGAACGCCAGCCTCGCGTCCGCCGGCGTGGTGCCAAAGGCCAGTTGCGCGCTGGTGAAAACCAGCCTGCCGGCCCCCGGCGGCTGCCGCGGCGCTATCGACCGCCCCACCGCCTCGCAGGTTGCGCCGCTCGCGAGCGTCGCCCGCTGCGGCTGCACGAAGTTGAAGAGGGCCTTTGGAAAGGCGCCCACCACCGCGCTGTGGAACTGGTCCAGTTCATCCAGCGAGGTCGGGTAGCAGGTTATGCGCAGCGCTTCGTCCGTGCCCCCACCGGCGCTCGCCAGCGACGCGCGCAGACGGTCCAGGACGCGCTGCAAGTGAGGCAGCACCGGTTGGAGCGGTTCGTTCGCGTAGTCGCTCTCTGCGGGCACCATGACGATGCCGCTCGGATTCACGGCCCTCTTGTCCAGGGCCACCGCTTCCAGCACAAGCTGGGCGCCATCGCGAGGAAGCTGTCCCACCTGCACCACCGTCAGTGCCGGAAGCGGGACTCGTTTCTCCGTCGCAAGCTCGCTCACCAAGGCCTGAACTCGCCTGGTGTCACCGGTGCCCGCGACGAAGGCCCGCAGCTTCACTAGCGGCCGATCGGGCCGGAGGAGCGGTTTGAGAGCTTCCCGAAGCTGCTGTGAGAGCAGCCCTTCGCTCCGCAGCGCCGTCACTTCAAATATCACGCGGTTCGCGTCTGCCTCGGTCACCGCGGGCAGTTCCGGGGGCAGTTGGAGGGCCTGGGTGAGCGGCTGTTCGCTTTTCTTCTTGTCGCGCGGCGCGGCGATGAGGGCCGCGGCGAGAGCGAGGCAGGGAATCAGGGCGACGTGCTTCATGAATGACAGGGCGCGCGAACGATTCGGAGTCGATTGTAGCAGATCGGATGATTGCGATTGACCCATCCAATATGGTATGGTCATCTGAGATTGGAATGTTACCGGAACTCCATCTCGATCCCTCGTCCGATGCGCCTCTCTATAGGCAACTATCTGACTCAATTAAGGAACTGATCGGAATCGGACGCCTTGAGAAGGGCGAGCGGTTGCCAGCCACTCGGGAATTGGCTGGCATACTTGGCCTGAATCGCGCCACCGTCTCTGCCGCCTATGCCCTCCTCGAATCCGAAGGACTGGTCAGGGGACATGTCGGACGGGGCAGCTTTGTTGTCGGCGAGGGCCGGCCGCCGGGTGCGGGCCTGAACTGGGAGCAGTTCCTTCCGGCGCCAAGCCCCGCGTTGCCAACGCCCGCCGCCCTCGACGGCATCAGCTTCTCCAGTTCCTGCCCAGCCGAGGACCTGTTTCCGATGGAGGCTTTCCGCAGAAGCTGCGATGAGGTGCTCGACGGTCCGGATGCCTCGGCAGTCCTCCAACTCGGTTCGCCCTCCGGTTACGCGCCCTTGCGCCATCACCTGCTGGACGAGGCGCGCCGCGAGGGAGTGGCGCGGCCAGGCGACGATATCATCGTCACCAATGGGTGCCAGCAGGCGCTCGACCTGATCGCGCGCGTCCTGGTCCGCCCCGGCGATGCGGTGATCGTGGAAGACCCGGTCTACCCCGGCCTGAAGAACGTACTCCTGAAGGCGGGCGCGCAATTGGTGGGCGTGCCGGCGGGAGTGGATGGCCTGGACATCGACGCCCTCGAACGCGCCGCCATCCGGAGCCGGCCGCGTCTCATCGTGACTACCCCCGACTTTCAGAACCCCACCGGCGGAACTCTTCCCGCAGAATCGCGCCGCGCCGTGCTGCGCATCGCCCGCCTGGCCGGATGCGTGCTTGTCGAGAACGACGTCTACGGCGAGCTCCGGTACGAAGGCGCGGCCGCCCCCGCCATCAAACAGATCGACGAGACCGGCGACACGGTGCTGCTGCGCAGCTTCTCGAAGCTGACGTTCCCGGGATTGCGCGTGGGCTGGACCATTGCGCCCAAAGAACTGGTGGCCCGTATGGCCGAGACCAAGCAGATGGCCGACCTGCATAGCGATCAGCTTTCGCAGGCGGTGCTGCTGCGTTTCGCCGTTTCCGGCCGCCTGAAAGACCACCGCGCGCGGATCCTGGCCGCCGGCGCCGAGCGGCTCGCGGCAGTGCTCGATGCATGCCAGCGCTCGCTGCCCGCAGGAACGCATTTCACCCGGCCGCAGGGCGGCATGAACCTGTGGGTGCGGCTGCCCGAGCCGCTCGATGCCGGCGATCTGCTGCCGCGTGCGCAACGCGAAGGCGTCAGCTACGTGCCGGGACGCTATTTCGAAGTTTCCAGGCGCGAGCCGGGCGCTTTGCGCCTGAGCTTTGCGGCCCTGCCTCCGGAGAAGATTCGCGCCGGGTTGGCGATTCTGGGGAGGCTGTTTTCGAGCGAGCTGGCCCGCGCGCGCCTGGAGCGCCGCGAGCCCGCTCCAGCGGTGGTGTGAACGAAAGCTGTCAGCCATCAGCTTTCAGCCATCAGCTACCGACGGCTGGCGGGCGGGTGGTTTTGCCGATGGCTGATGGCTGACGGCTGATGGCTGCTTAACGAGAGGAGAACGCAATGTTCCTGGACGATACCTTCCGGGTCAAGGTTGGCCTGGCCGAGATGCTGAAGGGTGGCGTGATCATGGACGTCACCAACGCCGACCAGGCTGTCATAGCCGAAAAGGCCGGCGCGGTGGCCGTGATGGCGCTCGAGCGCGTGCCTGCCGACATCCGCAAAGAAGGCGGAGTCGCGCGCATGTCGCCCATCAAGAGGATCCGCGAGATCATGCAGTCGGTCACCATTCCGGTCATGGCCAAGTGCCGCATCGGCCACTTCATGGAGGCGCGCATCCTGGAGGCGCTCAAGGTCGACTACATCGACGAGAGCGAAGTACTCACCCCGGCCGACGAGGAACACCACGTCGATAAGCGCCCCTTCGGCGTGCCGTTCGTTTGTGGCGCACGCAACCTGGGTGAGGCGCTGCGCCGGATCGCCGAGGGCGCCGCCATGATCCGTACCAAAGGCGAGGCGGGTTCCGGCAACATCGTCGAGGCCGTGCGCCACATGCGCACCATCCAGAAGGAGATGAAGCAGCTCACGGTGCTGGGGCGCGAGGAACTGGTGGCGGAGTCGAAGAAGCTGCAAGCGCCACTCGAGCTGGTCGAGTGGGTGGCCGCGAATGGCAAGCTTCCCGTGCCAAACTTCTCGGCAGGCGGGATTGCTACTCCGGCCGACGCGGCGCTGGTGATGCAGCTTGGCGCCGAGGCGGTCTTTGTAGGCTCCGGCATCTTCAAGTCCGAGGACCCGGACGTGCGCGCCCGCTCCATCGTCAAAGCCGCCACCTACTACAACGATCCCGTGAAGCTGCTGGAGGCGAGTGAGGAATTGGGCAAGGCGATGTTTGGTCTCGACGTGGCCAGCATGCCCGAGTCCGAACGCCTGGCGGTCAGGGGCTGGTAAGTGGGCGGCGTCAAGCGCGCGGGCGTGCTGGCGTTGCAGGGCGATTTCGAGGCGCACCAGAAGGCGCTCGAGCGCGCCGGGGCCGCGGCGGTGCAGGTGCGCACCGCGGCCGATCTCGACGGCCTCGACGGCCTGGTGATTCCGGGAGGCGAAAGCACTACCATGCTCCGCATCCTGAAAGATGAGGCGCTGCTCGATCCGCTGGCCCGCTTTGGCCACGAGCGCCCGATCTTCGGAACGTGCGCCGGAGCGATCCTGTTGGCGTCCGAGGTCTCGAACCCGGCGCAGGAGTCGCTCGGTTTGGTCGACATGGCCATCGAGCGCAACGCTTACGGGCGGCAGCTCGACAGCCGCGTGGTGCGCCTGATGCCGGAAGAGGAATTCCTCCTGCGGACGGGGCCGGGTGAGCTGGAGACGGTCTTCATTCGCGCGCCTATCATCCGCCGCATAGGGCCCAGCGCGCACGTGTACCTCCGATACAATGGGGACCCGGTGTTGGTGGCCCAGGGGCGGCACCTGGTCGCCACCTTTCATCCCGAGCTGACCGGGGACGCGCGGATTCACCGCCTGTTCGTCGAGGTTCTCTAGCGCGAAACCGGCGAAGCCGGACGTACTGGTTCGCATGTGGGGCAGCTTGTCAAGCTGCGCGCCGGTTGCCAACCGGCGCTGGCGGGTTGACAACCCGCCGCAGGATGCCATCCTGCCCCACAGGCCAAAGGACAGCTTCACAGGGGGAGAGAACTAGTATGCTCCGCGTGCTCTTTGTCTGCATCGGCAACGCCTGCCGCAGCCAGATGGCGGAGGCGTTCGCACGCGCGCATGGCGGCGACATCGTCGTCGCCCAGAGCGCCGGCCTGTGGCCGGCGAGCCGCATCCCGCTCGTCACCCTGGAGCTGATGCTCGAGAAGAACATCAGCCTCGACGGCTGCTCCCCCAAGGGCCTCGACCGCACCGGAACCGGCTTCGACCTGATCCTCAACATGAGTGGCGAGCCGCTCCCGGGTCCTGTTTCCGTTCCCGTTCGCGAGTGGAACGTCGAGGATCCGGTCTGTCTCCCCACCCAGCGCCAGCGCGAGATCCGCGACCAGATCGAGGGGCTGGTGCGGGACCTGCTCGCCGAGCTCGGAGGCTAGTCCGTCGCGCACGCTACAATCGAGTTATCGGGAGGTGGGAGTATGCGTCGATACGGCCCAGGCGCCGTTGTCCTTGCGCTATTGTGCGCCGCCGCACTGGTTTCCCGCGAACCGGGCGATACCCAGCGGCTGCACCATGCGTCGCGATCCGAGAAGGCAGGCTGGATCTTCGTCCACCTGGAGGGTTCTCCCGCCGACCTCGGCTACCAGCACGGGTATCTCCTGGCGCCCGAGATCCGGGATGCGCAGCGCGTCATTGAGGTGCTGCTCGGCCATGATACCAGCCAGGACTGGGAGTTCTTCCGCACCGCCGCCCGCGACATGCTGTGGCCCAAGGTTCCCGCCGAATATCGCGAGGAACTGCAGGGGATGTCCGAGGGCCTGGCGGCGCACGGCGTGAAGCTCGACACGCTCGACCTCACCGTCTTGAATGCCTGGATGGAGCTCTCTCCGTACTGGTTCAAGTGGCATCAGGCGCAGCAGGGTAAGACCGCCAGGCTGGTTCCACCCGAGCATTGCAGCGCTTTCGTCGCCACCGGTTCCTACACCCGCGACGGCCGGCCGGTGCTGGGCCACAACCTCTGGAGCGGTTACGCGGAAGGCTCGCGCTGGAATATCGTCTTCGACATACACCCCAAGGACGGCAACCGCATTCTCATGGACGGCTTCCCCGGCCTGATCCACAGCGCCTCCGATTTCGGGATCAACTCGGCCGGAATCATGATCGCCGAGACCACTATCTCGCGCTTCTCCGGCTTCGACCCCAACGGAATTCCGGAATTCGTGCGCGCACGCAAGGCCATGCAATACGCTGCCTCGATTGATGACTTCGCTCGCATCATGGAGGAAGGGAACAACGGCGGCTATGCCAATAACTGGCTGGTGGCCGACCGTAAGACCAAGGAGATCGCGAGCCTCGAGCTGGGTCTCAAGAACGTAACTCTCCAGCGGACCATGGACGGCTACTTCGTGGGATCGAATTTTCCGGTGAACGAGAAGCTGGCACGCGAGGAGACGGATTTCCCGACCAAGGACAACTCCGAAAGCGCCAACGCACGCCACGCTCGCTGGGAACAGTTGATGTCGGAGAGCAAGGGCCAGATCGACGTCGTCCGGGGCCAGAGTTTTCTGTCCGACCACTACGACAGCTTCGAACACAAGACGGACCCGGACGAGCGCACGCTGTGCGGGCACATCGATCTCTCGCCGCGAGGCGCCAAGCCCTGGGAGCCGCCTTTCGGACCGGCCGGCGCCACCCAGGCCAAGGTGACCGACGCGACCATGGCGGAGGCGATGTCCTTGAGCGCCGCAATGGGGCACGCCTGCGGCATCGGCTTCAAAGCCGCCCACCACCTGAGCAAACACCGCGATCTGATCTGGCAGGGCGGTATCCTGCGCGACCTGGAATCGCACCCCTGGACGGATTTCAAGGCGCTGCCGTAAGCGAGAGTCTCTGTCTCTGCCGATCCAGAACGCGGACCCAGCGAGAAAGAGCAACAAGAAGAACGGAGCGGCTGTCATCTCAGCCCCCCGTCTCTCCCCTCAGTTCAGCGCGCTGCCAAGCTCAGAGGCAGCCTTTGCCCACGGCGTACATGAGGTCGCCTGCCGGGAGACCGCGAAAACGGCGAAGGCATTCGCGATGGGAGTGGCCACCAGCGCCGAAGGGACGAAGGGAGAGGCGGCCTCTCGTCACCGGGAATTCACGCGGCGGTCATGAATCCTAAACGTTGTCCCGATACCATTTCCGAAACCGGTTCAAAGCCCGCGCTGGAAGTCCTGCGGCATGCACGACCGGGGCGCTGCTGGCTGATAATCGTCTTCTGAGGAGGTGCAGAGTGAAACAGGCACGATCACTGGCTGCAGCCATCATGCTGACGGTTGTGACGCTGCATGCTGGCGAGCAACTACCGACAGGCAAGCAGATCACGCCGACAGCCGCCAAGGGGTCAGTGTTCGAGCCCCTTAGTCCGGATTTGCCGGCCCCCTTCTCGAAGTTCGTCGCCGATCATGCAGTGACCAGCGCAACCAGCCCCGATGGAAACACTTTGCTCATCCTGACCAGCGGGTTCAACCGGAACACGGACGCGAAGGGACGGCAGGTGCCTGCCGCCTCGAACGAGTACATATTCGTGTACGACATCTCCTCCAGTCCTCCGGCGAAACGCCAGGTCTTGCAGGTTGCGAACACCTTCGTCGGTCTGGCCTGGAACCCAAACGGCAAGCAGTTCTATGTCTCCGGGGGAGTCGACGACAACGTGCATGTTTTCGTGAAGGGATCGTCCGGTTGGTCGGAAGCGGCGTCGCCCATCTCTCTGGGCCATGCCTCCAGGCTCCACGGCCTGGTGCAGCCCGCCTCGGCGGGACTGGCCGTCAACGGCGCCGGCAATCGGCTAGTGGTCGCGAACTACGAGAACGATTCGATCACCATCGTCGATATCCCCGCACGAGCGAAGGTCGGGGAACTGGATCTGCGTCCGGGCAAGAACGATCCCAAGCGCCATGGCGTTGCGGGCGGCGAGTATCCGTTTTGGGTGGCGATCAAAGGCAACGGCAAAGTCTATGTCTCCAGTATTCGAGACCGGGAAGTCGTCGCTGTCGACATTTCAGGTCGAGCTCCCAGGATCGTGGGGCGAACTCCCGTACGCGGCCAGCCCAACAAGATGATCCTGAACAATGCGGAAACGTTGCTCTACGTTGCTTTGGACGCCACCGACCTGGTGGGCATCATCGATACCACAAGCGATCGGGTCAAGGCGTACGTCGAGGTGACCGGGCCGGCATCGCCGTTGCAGAACAGCTCCGGCCTGAAAGGAAGCAATCCAAACAGCCTGGCGTTATCGCCGGACGAGCGAACCCTGTATGTGACCAATGGAGGTACGAACTCGGTCGCGGTCGTGGACTTGCGCGCCGATGGGAGTGCCGGCCGCGTGGCTGGATTGATTCCGACCGGCTGGTACCCGGAATCCGTCAGCTTGAACCGCCAGGGGTCGATCCTCTATGTGGTGAACGGCAAAAGCAATGCCGGACCGAACCCCGGCGGCTGCCGGAATCCGATCGCCAGCCCGCCCTGCGCTGCAACCAATGAATACGTCTGGCAGCTCACCAAAGCCGGCTTCCTGGTGATTCCGCTGCCGCCTCGTGAAGATCTGCAGGCCCTGACGAAGCAGGTTGCCAGGAACAACAACTTCCAGGCAAGCCGCGAGGACGCCGGCGTCCTTTCTTCTTTGCGTGGCAAGGTCACGCACGTCATCTACATCGTGAAAGAGAATCGCACTTACGACCAGGTGTTGGGCGACCTGGACCGGGGCAACGGCGATCCGGCTCTCACGCTCTTCCCCGAACCCCTGACGCCGAACTTCCACCAACTCGCCCGCCGGTTCGTCACGCTCGACAATTTCTATGACAGCGGCGAAGTGAGCGGTGACGGATGGAACTGGTCCACCTCGGCGCGGACGGCCGACTCGGTCGAGAAGACGGAGCCGGTCAATTACGCTGGCCGCGGGCTGGACTACGACTATGAGGGCGCCAACCGCGAGATTAACGTCGGTCTTGCCACCACCGCCGCACGCCGGGCGGCGAATCCTGCCCAGCCTGATGACCCGGATCTGCTGCCCGGAACCGCGGACGTATCCGCTCCGGACGGCCCCGGCGCCGAAGCCGGCACGGGGTATCTCTGGGACGCGGCGCTGCGGGCTCATCTCACCGTCCGCAATTACGGGTTCTTTGTCGATCTGGCGCGCTATTCGCTTCCCGCCAGAAACCCTGCGCACCTTTCGCCGCTTCTGCGAGACCCGTTCGCGCCGGATGGAAAGCCCTTCACGCCAGGCGCCACGGGAAGCCCGGTCCAGGTCGCGTTTGCCACGAAAGCCGCCCTCCTGAATACGACCGATCCATACTTCCGCGGGTTCGACAACAATTTCCCCGATTTCTGGCGCTTCAAAGAATGGGAGCGAGAATTCGATCGCTACGTGGCGAACGGAGATCTGCCCAGTCTCGAACTGGTCCGCCTGCCTCACGATCATTTTGGGGACTTCGGCACGGCGATCGATGGGGTCAATACGGTCGAAACGCAGATGGCCGACAACGACTACGCGGTGGCGCGCCTCGTCGAGAGAGTCTCGAACAGCCCGTACAAGGACAATACCGTCGTCTTCGTGATCGAAGACGACGCCCAGGACGGGCCGGATCATGTCGACGCTCACCGCAGCAACGCTTACGTGGTGGGGGCCTACGTCAAACAGGGAGCGGTGGTGTCCACCCGCTACACCACGGTAAGTGTCCTCCGGACGATCGAAGACCTGCTCGGCATGCCGCCCTTGAGCCTCAACGACGGGCTCACCCCTCCCATGGCCGGCGTGTTTCAGTCCAATGTGGAGCCCTGGACGTATTCGGCCCTCGTTCCCCAGGTTCTGCGGACTACGGCGCTGCCCCTTCCCGCGCCAATCTCGGCGCAGGCCTACGCGAGCCCCCGCCACGACGCGAAGTACTGGCAGTCGAAAACCCGCGGCATGGATTTCGCCGAGGCGGATGACCTCGACACGCCGCGCTTCAACCGCATTCTCTGGGAAGGGATGATGGGGCGAACGCTATATCCCGTCAACCGCAGCGGCGCGGATTTGAGCGCCGACCGGCGAGCGCTCCTGGAGAAGAACCAGGCGGACTCGGCCGCGGAGCCGCAACGGCACTGAAAAGGAATGGTCGAGCGCAGATCGTGCCGAACCGCGCGAAATCGAGTCCATCCAACCACGGCCGCACTCATAACCCCTGATTGTTAGGCCCTCAAACGCCTCTGCCGGCGCGCTACGCCGTGCTCTATAATGAGCGGTGCTCTCGAACCAACCTACTCCGTCGCCCTTCCGCTGGCGCATTCTCGCCCTTCTGTTCTTTGCGACCACGCTGACCTATCTGGATCGCGTTTTCTTTGCGAATCTCTGGCCGACTCTTCGCGACAAGATGCACTTCACGTCGGCGGACCTCGGCAACGTGCTCCTGGCTTTCATGGCCGCCTACACCGTCGGCTACCTGGCGGCGGGCAGATTCGTCGATCGTTTTGGCAGCAAAATCGGTTACCTGGTGACGATGATCTTATGGGCCGGGATCTCGGTGCTGGTGGCGATTCCAGCGCTCTCGACGACGCTGATGGGCTTGATCGTGTGGCGCTGCATGCTCGGCTTCGGTGAGGCTGGGAACTTCCCGGCTTGCATCAAGTCCGTTGCCGAGTGGTTTCCAAAGAAGGATCGCGCGTTGGCGACCAGCATCTTCAACTCCGGAAGCAACGTGGCCGCGATGTTTGGCCCACCGGCCGCTGCGGTGCTGGCGCTGAGCCTGGGCTGGCGTGGTGCGTTCTACCTGAACGGCGCGCTGGGTGTGATCTGGATCGTATTCTGGTTGGGCCTCTACAAGAACCCGCCGGTGGAAGCCGACGATGCGGATGTGATCCAGGGGAAGATTGGCTGGATGGGCGCGCTTAAGTACCGTGAAGCTTGGGGCTATGCGATCGGTAAGTTCCTGACCGACGGTGTGTGGTGGTTCTACCTGAGCTGGCTGCCTGTGTATCTGTACGACGTGCGCCACTTTGCGTTGAAGCAAGTCAGTTGGGCGTTCCCCGTGATGTACTCCGCGGCAAGCGTGGGCAGCCTGTTTGGCGGCGCGATTCCGAGCGTGCTGGCGAAGCGCGGATGGGAGATCCGCAAGGCTCGGCCCATGGCCATGGCCATCTGCGCGTCGCTCATGCCGATTGGGGCAATGGCGGTGGCGGTGAAGAGTCCCGTGCTGATGATTGGTCTGATCTGTTTCGGGCTGGGAGGGCACCAGGGCTGGTCGGCGAACATCTTCAGTACCACCTCGGACTCGTTCCCGAAAGCCGCGGTGGGTTCAGTGACCGCCATCGGCGGATTCGCCGGAGGCGTGGGTGGCATGTTGTTCGCGGCCGGACTGCCAGGCTATGTCGTCGGTCACTTCGGCTACGTGCCGATGTTCGCGTTGATGGGCAGCTTGCACTTGATCGCGCTTGGCGTGATGAGCCAGTTGTCGT
>Ga0265316_10003519_pt1 | contig 15813 bp, 6 predicted proteins | sample 4522metaG_FD_202092 | JGI IMG/M metagenome (GOLD analysis project Ga0265316, IMG submission 202092) | Rhizosphere microbial communities from Carex aquatilis grown in University of Washington, Seatle, WA, United States - 4-5-22 metaG | ecosystem: Host-associated > Plants > Roots > Rhizosphere >...
ACCCGGGGCCCTCATGGCGCAGAATTGGGTCTCAGGCCTGGCGCTCGATCCGGCGGGGAACGTGGTGGTGGCCGGCGGCACGCGCGCCGCGGACTTCCCCGTGGCCAACCCCGCGCAAGCCGCCAACGCCGGACGGGCGGATGCCTTCGTAACAACGATTTCGCCGGACGGCGGCTCGTTGCACTACTCGACTTACCTGGGCGGTTCGCAGGACGATTCCGCGCTGGCAATCACCACCGATGCCCAGGGCAATCTGATTTTCGCGGGGCAGACGTGGTCGCGCGACTTCCCTGCTCCGGGCGGTGTCGGGGTGATCTCCGGCTATGGCAAGGCCTTTGTGGTGAAGTTGGCGCCGCCCGCTCCGCCGGCGATCGCCTCCGTGCTCAACGGCGCCAGTTTCCAACCGGGCATCGAAGCCGGCTCCTGGGTGACCATCAGGGGCACCGGCCTCGCCGACACGGCCGACCAGGCGGCGGGCGGCAATCTGCCCACTTCGCTCGACGGCGTGAGCGTCACCATCGATGGCATCGCGGCCTTTGTGGATTACATCAGCCCCACCGAGATCAATGTGCAGGCGCCATCGGACGCGGCGCTGGGACCAGTGAGCGTGGTGGTCTCGAACAACGGCGCGGTCAGCGCCCCGGCCACGGCGCAACTGCAGGCCGCCGCGCCGGCGTTCTTCATGTACCTGGGGACGAGCTATGCTTTAGCTTCGCGCCTGCCCGGCTACGCGGAAGTGGGGCAACCCTCCGCGCCGGCGCACCCGGGGGACCTCCTGGTGCTGTGGGGCACGGGGTTCGGCGCCACCAATCCGGTGCTGGTGCCCGGCGCCGTAGCGATTGGCGCGCCCGCGGTGGTCGCGACCCCCACGGTGACCGTCGGCGGCATGGCGGTTCCGGTGGTGAGCGCGGTTCTGACCACGGGGTGCGCCGGGCTGTACCAGATTACGATTCAACTTCCCGCCACGGTGCCCACGGGCGCGGTGGCCATACAAGCCACCGCCAGCGGCGTGCAAACGCCGGCGGGAGCAACAATTTTCGTAGGGAATCTATGACCACTACTTCATCCGACAGGTGGGGCAGGCGGTGCTCGCCTGCCCTTTACCTGCTCCCGATACTCCTGTTCGCTCTCGCCGGCACCGTCCACGCCGCCGGAGCGATCTTCTCGACCGTCCTGAGCGGCAGCGGGCAGGACTATGCCACGTCGGTGGCATCCGACGCGCAAGGCAACGTCTATGTCGCCGGCCTCACTTACTCCGCCGACTTTCCCGTCACCGCGGGAGCGTTCCAGACCACGTTCGGCCAAACCTGCGACGCGTTCGTCGCCAAGGTCGGGCCGGATGGCAAAATAATCTGGGCCACATATCTGGGCGGCATTCTCGACGATTGGGCCACCGGCGTGGCCGTCGATAACGCTGGCACCGTATGGGTGACGGGATATACGCGCTCGGCGAATTTCCCGCTGGTCAACCCGATCAATAGCACCCCCAGCGACGATTTCAATGCCTTCGTGGCGAAATTCGATCCCACCGGATCGAAGCTGCTGTATTCCACGTTTCTAGGCGGCGTGGTCAACAATGGACCCGCGGGCCTCGCGCTCGACGCGGCCGGGGACGTCTATGTCGCCGTGAATTCGGAGTCCGCCACGGGCTACCCCGGCATCTACGTCGATAAGCTGACTCCGCAAGGTGCTCTGGTCTACTCGTTCTTCTATCCCAACGGAATCGCCGGGGGAATCGCGCTGGACGCCGCGGGCAGCGCCTACGTGACCGGAACCAACGGATCGGTCCTTACCACCAGCCTCAGCGGCAGCACCATGGGCTTCCTGGACACGGGCGTCTCGCAGGCAATCGTCTTCAAGATCTCGCCAGACGGATCGAGGCTAGTCTACCAAGACACGTTTGGCGGCAGCGTCCAGACCATCGGCGCAGCCATCGCCGTAGATAGCGCGGACGAGGCCTGGATCGCCGGCAGCACGTCGTCGGCGGATTTCCCGCTGGTGAAACCGCTGGAGAGTTCGCTGGGCGCGCGCCCGCTCTGGAAGAGTACCGATGGCGGAAACACCTGGGCGCCCATCGACAATCTGCCCTTCGCGGTTCCGCAGACGATGCTCGCGGACCCAACCATCCCTACCACGCTCTATGAAGCCAGCGCCGATCTTGGCGTCTTCAAGAGCCAGGATGGCGGCGCCACCTGGACCAATGCCTCAAGCGGCATCGCCGGCAAGAACGTCCAGGCGCTGGCCATCGATCCGGTCCATCCGCAGATCCTGTATGCCGCTACGGGGCTTCTACCGGCGGATGGCGCCTCATCGAGCGTTATCTACAAAACCGTAAACGGCGGGGGAAGCTGGAGCCCGATCGATTCCCCACCGGTCTCCATCACTCAACTCGCCGTGGACGCGCAAAGTCCCAACATCGTCTGGGAAAAAGGCACTACCCTGCGCAAGAGCACCGATGGCGGCGCCACCTGGAACGCCGTGACATTCCCCGGACCTGGCGTGGTGGCGATGGCGCTCGACCCCGGCGCGAGCGGCCACCTATTCGCCGCTTCCAGCTTCATATTCTGCAGTTTCGGCTGCGGCGGCAACCTTCCCACCATTCCGCTTCTCTATCGCAGCGTGGATGGCGGGGCGAATTGGATCCAGATCGCGGCTTCGATCCAGCCCGGCGCGCCCTTGCTGGTGGACGGATCGACCAACCCTTCGATAGTGTACGACGGCCTCTCCTTTCTCAGTAAGGACGGCGGCGTGACTTGGACGCCGATCACGACGCCCCCGCCGGGTCAGGCCCCCACCCTCCTCGCGCTGGACCCCAGCGGAGCGGTCTATGCGTCCAGCACGACGGGCGTATACGTTTCGCACGATCGCGCCCAGACATGGACGGCCCTCAGCCCCTCCGTCCCGCCGCCGAGTTCCGTGGCCGGAGGCCTGGTTCCAGTCGGCTCTACCGGCACACTCTTTGTCGCCACAAACCAGGTAGCTACCGCCGGCTTCGTCAGCAAGCTCAGCGCGGATGGGTCGGCACTCGAATTCTCCACCTACCTGCGCGGTCACGCGTCCCTGCTGTTGGGAGCGCAGTACGCCGCCGAGCCCGGCGTCTTCACCACCGAGAATTGGATCTCCGGCATCGTGCTGGGCGCTGCCGGCAACGCCACGGTAGCCGGAGCGACGCGCGGCGTCGATTTCCCGGCCGCGAACCCGGCGCAAGCCGCCAACGCCGGTCTGGCCGATGCCTTCGTCGCAACCATCGCGGCGGATGGCAGTAAGTTGACTTACTCGACTTACTACGGCGGCTCCCAGGACGATGGCGCGCTGGCGGTGGCGCTCGATTCCCAGGGCAACGCGATCTTCGCGGGCCAAACCTGGTCGGGCGATTTCCCGGTTCCCGGAGGGCCGCAATTGCCCTTCACCTATGGCGACGGGTTCGTGGTGAAGCTGGCCACCGCCCCGCCGGTGGTCACCTCCGTCGTCAACGGCGCGAGCTATCAGCCGGGCATCGAAGCCGGCTCCTGGGTGGTAATCAAAGGCTCGAACCTTTCCATCACCACTCGCCCCTGGCGAAACTCCGACTTCGTCAACGGCGGCCTGCCCACCGAACTCGATGGCGTCAGCGTCACCCTCGATGGCAAGACAGCCTTCGTGGAATACATCAGCCCCACCCAGATCAACGTGCAGGCGCCCTCGGACGCGGCGCTGGGCGCGGTGAACGTGGTGGTCACCAACAACGGCGGGGTCAGCGCTCCTGCCATCGCGCAACTGCAGGCCGCCGCGCCGGCATTCTTCATGTATCTGGGAACGAACACGGCGATTGCTTCGCGCCTGCCCGGCTACGCCTCGGTGGGCCAGCCGTCCGCGCCGGCTATGCCGGGAGACACCCTCGTGCTGTGGGGCACGGGCTTCGGCGCAACTAATCCCGCAGTGGCAGCGGGCACGGCGGTGACCGGCGCGCCGGTGGCGGTGACCGCGCCCACCGTTACCGTGGGCGGGATGGCGGTTCCCGTTCTCAGCGCGCTTCTCACTCTGGACAGCGCCGGCCTGTACCAGATCACCATCCAACTTCCCGCCAACGTGCCCACCGGCACGGTCGGCGTACAAGCGTCCGTCGGCGGAATGCCCAGTCCGGCGGGCGTGACGATTGTCGTAGGGAATCCATGACCACTACATCATCCGACATGTCAACCTGGTGGGGCAGGCGGTGCTCGCCTGCCCTTGCGCGGTTCCAGCATCAGCGGCGGCTTTGCCTGGCCATGATACTCTTCTGCGCTCTCCCCAGCGCCGTTCACGCCGCCGGCACGATCCTCTCGACCGTCCTCAGAGGCAGCGGGCAGGACATCGCCCTGGCGGCAACCTCCGACGCGCAAGGCAACGCGTACGTCGCCGGCCTCACTTATTCCGCGGACTTCCCGGTCACCGCCGGCGCGTTCCAGACCACGTTTGGCGGCACCTGCGATGCGTGGATCGCCAAGGTCGGCCCCGATGGCAAACTGCTCTGGTCCACTTATCTCGGGGGCATTCTGGACGACTGGGCCACCGGCATAGCCCTGGATAGCGCCGGCAACGTGCTGGTCTCGGGATACACGCGGTCGGCGAATTTCCCGCTGATGAATCCGATTGGGAGCACGCTGAGCGGCGACGATTACGCTGCCTTCGTGGCGAAACTCGATCCCACCGGTTCCAAGCTGCTCTATTCCACGTTTCTGGGCGGCGTGTCCCTCAGTGGCGCCGCCGGCATCGCGGCCGACGCAGCCGGGAACGCTTACGTCGCCGTGAATGTGAACTCCTCCACAGGCTACCCCGGGACACGGAACAACTCCGATCAGTACGGCATCTTCGTCAGCAAACTCAATCCCCAGGGCGCGCTGGTCTACTCGTTCTTCCATCCCACCGGCACTGCCGGAGGCATCGCTTTGGATACGGCAGGCAGCGCCTACGTCACCGGGACTTACGGCGAGCCCTATCTCAGCGCCACCGCGCAAAACCTCGGGGAAGCGGGCACTGCGCAGGCCTTCGTCTTCAAGGTCTCGCCCGACGGGTCGAAGAAAGTCTACGAAACCGTGCTGGGCGGCAGCGTCCAGTCGGTGGGAGCGGCCATCGCCGTGGACAGTGCGGGCGAAGCCTGGGTTGCCGGGAGCACGTCCTCGGCGGATTTTCCGCTGGTGAAACCGCTAGAGCGATCGCCGGGCGCGCGTCCGCTCTGGCAAAGCGCCGATAGCGGAACCACCTGGGCGCCCATGGACAATCTGCCGTTCGCGCTTCCGCAAGTGTTGCTGGCGGACCCAACCCGCCCCGCCACACTCTACGTTGCCACCGGGGATTTGGGCGTCTTCAAGAGCCAGGATGGCGGCGCCACGTGGACTAACTCGTCTAGCGGCATCGCCGCCGCGAACGTCACAGCCCTGGCCATCGATCCGCTCCATCCGCAGACCTTGTACGCCGCCACTGTGCCGGCGGCCGCCGCCACCGCGAGCACCGTCTACAAGTCCGTGGATGGCGCCGAAAGCTGGACCCCGGTGGACTCACCGGCGATGGCCATTTCCCAGCTCGCCGTGGACGCGCAGAATTCCAACATCGCCTGGGAGATCGGCGCCGGTCTGCGGAAAAGCACCGACGGCGGCGCCACCTGGAATGCCGTGACGTTCCCTGGAACCGTCGATACCATGCTGCTCGACCCGCGCGCAAGCGGCAACATCTTTGCCATCTCGAACCCGTTTTTCTGCGGCCTCTTCTGCGGCGGCACGCCCCCGTATTTCTATCGCAGCGTGGACGGCGGCGCCGATTGGATCCAGGGGCCACTGCCTGCGCAGAACGTATACGGGTTGTACGTGGACGGATCCACCAACCCTTCCACGGTCTACAACGGTCTCTTCGATCGCAGCGTGGATGGCGGCGTCACCTGGACTCCGCTCGCTCCGCCAGCCGGGAGCTCAGGCTACGAGGCCGCCGCGGTAGATCCCAGCGGAACGTTCTTTGCGGCGGTCGACCTGGTGGGGAATTACGTTTCGAAAGACCACGGGCAGACGTGGACGCCCATCGGCTCCTTCATTCCGCCGCCCACCAATGTCGATGCGGCCGCCCCCGGCATCACCAGCCTCGTCCCAGCGGGCACTACCGGCAGGCTCTACGCCACCATCAACCAGGTAGCTTCAGCGGGCTTCCTTACTAAGCTCAGCGCCGATGGGGCGAGCATCTTATTCTCCACTTACCTGCGCGGCCACGCCTCCATGGAGTCGTTCGTCTCCCTCCTCGCCGAGCCCAGCGTCTTCATGACGCAGAGCTGGATCTCCGCCATCGCGCTGGACGCCGCCGGCAACGCGACGGTGGCCGGCGGAACTCGCGCCACGGATTTCCCGACCGCAAACGCGGCGCAAACCGCCAGCGCCGGCCTCGCGGATGCTTTCGTCGCGACCGTCGCGGCGGACGGCAGTAAGTTGACTTACTCGACTTACTACGGCGGTTCCGGGGACGATGGCGCGCTGGCCGTAGCGCTCGACACCCAGGGCAACGCGATCTTCGCGGGGCAGACCTTCTCGGGCGATTTCCCGGTTCCCGGTGGCTCGCCATTGCCCTACACCTATGGCGATGCGTTCGTAGTAAAGGTGGCCGCGGGCCCGCCGACGGTCACCTCGGTGCTCAACGGCGCCAGTTTCCAGCCCGGGATAGAAGCCGGCTCCTGGGTGATGATCAAGGGCGTCAACCTGGCTAATACAGTCGGCCTTGCGGCGAGCGGCAATCTGCCCACTCAGCTCGATGGCGTGAGCGTCACCATCGATGGCATCGCGGCCTTTGTGGATTACATCAGCCCCACGCAGATCAACGTGCAGGCGCCGTCGGACTCGACCCTGGGACCAGTGAACGTGGTAGTTACTAACAACGGCGCGGTCAGCGCCCCGGCCACGGCGCAACTGCAAGCCGCCGCGCCGGCGTTCTTCATGTACCTGGGGACGAGCTATGCCTTAGCCTCGCGCCTGCCCGGCTATGCGCAGGTGGGCCAGCCCTCCGCGCCGGCCAAACCTGGAGACACGCTGGTGCTCTGGGGCACGGGTTTCGGCGCCACCAATCCCGCCGTAGCCGCGGGCACGGTGGTCACCGGCACGCCGGCGGTGGTGACGGCGCCCACGGTAACGGTGGGCGGTATGGCGATCCCGGTAATCAACGCGATTCTCACGGTGGGATCTGCCGGCCTGTACCAGATCACCATCCAACTTCCCGCCAACGTGCCCACCGGCGCGGTCGCTCTACAAGCATCCGTCGGCGGCGTGCCAAGTCCTGCGGGCGTCACGATTTTCGTAGGTGCGCCATGAAACCAACGGTTCTTAGTCTGCTGCTCTGCTGGTCGCTGTGCGGCCAGAGCTACCTGGTTTCCACCGTTGCCGGCGGCGGGTTGCCGGCGAATGTCCCGGCAACCTCGGCTGCCATCGCGCCCTCTTCGGTGGCAGCCGATCCGGCGGGCAACCTCTATCTCGTGAGCGGCAATGCCGTCCTGCGCATGGATGCGGCCACGAAGATCCTGACCCTGGTGGCCGGGAGCGCCGTGGCCGGCTTCAGCGGCGATAACGGCCCGGCCGCCAGCGCGCGTTTGAATCGGCCCAGCGCCGTAGCGGTGGACTCCGCCGGCAGCGTTTACATCGCCGACGCGTTGAACTTCCGTATCCGCAAGGTCGCGAACGGGATCATCACCACCATCGCCGGAAACGGAATTCCCGGCGCCGGCGGCGATAACGGACCGGCCGTAAATGCCCAGGTCAATCCGCAGGGGCTCGCGGTGGACTCCGCCGGCAACCTCTATGTCGCCGGCACGGTCCTGACCGATAGCAACTCGAACGGTTTTTTTTCGATCATCGTCAATCGGGGCTCCGTTCGCAAAATCTCCGGCGGGATTATCACCACCATCGCCGGAAACGGGACTTGCTGCGATCTCAGCGGCGACGGTGTCGCGGCCACTAGCGTCCCGTTGTACGAGTTGGGCGGCATCGCGGTGGATAGCGCCGGCAACGTGTACGTTGCTTCGAGCGGCGCCGTGTTCAATCCTGGAACCGTGTTCAATCCTGGAACTGTCCGCAAGATCTCGCATGGGGTGATCGCCACCGTGGCGGGTAGCGCGAGCGGAACCGCACTGGGCGATGGCGGACCGGCTACCAGCGCGCATTTGTCCAGTATCGGGGGCCTCGCGGTGGATTCCGCCGGCAACCTCTTTATCGCCGACGCCACCAACTACCGCGTGCGCGAAGTCTCCCGCGGTGCGATCTCCACCGTGGCGGGAAATGGCGCCTTCAGCTTCGGCGGCGACAATGGCCCCGCCACCGGCGCCGGGTTGATTCCCGGCGGCCTCGCGCTCGATTCCGCCGGCAACCTGTACCTCGCCGACACCTATAGCAACCGTATCCGCGAGGTCTCGAACGCCGTCATCGCGACCGTCGCCGGGAATGGACTCGCCAGTTTCGGCGGCGACAATGGCCCCGCCACCAGCGCGCAATTGTACAATCCCGGCGGCATCGCGCTCGATTCGGCGGGTAACCTGTACATCGCCGACACCGACAACTCCCGCATCCGCGAGGAGGCCGGCGGGAACGTCGCCACCGTGGCGGGCGACGGCGCGTACGCTTTCGGCGGCGACAATGGGCCCGCCACCGCCGCCGGCCTGTTCTATCCCTACGATGTCGCGGTGGACTCCGCGGGCAACCTGTACATTGCCGACCGCGACGATGCACGCGTTCGCAAGGTGTCCAAGGGAGTGATTACTACCGTGGCGGGCGGAGGGCCCGAATCCCAAAACAGCAATGGCGATGGCGGCCCGGCCACCAGCGCGCTATTGGGCGCTCCGAGCTACCTGGCCGTGGATTCCGCCGGCAACCTCTATATCAGCGAATGTGGCACCACCATCCGCAAGGTTTCGAACGGAATCATCACCACCGTTGTGGGCAACGGAGCACTGGGCTACGGCGGCGATAACGGCCCGGCCACCAGCGCCGAATTGAACCTGGCTTGCGGGATCGCGGTGGACCAGGCCGGCAGCCTGTATATCGCCGACTCGAACAACAACCGCATCCGCAAGGTGTCGAATGGAATCATCACCACCATTGTCGGCAACGGAACGCCGGGCTATAGCGGCGACGGCGGGCCCGCCACCAGCGCAGAGTTGTATGGGCCGCAGAACATCGCGCTGGACCCGGCCGGCAACCTGTACATCGCCGACATCGGGCGCATTCGCAAGGTGTCGAACGGCATTATCACAACTATTGCGGGAACCGGCGCGGCCAGCTATAGCGGCGAGAACCTGCCGGCCCTCAGTGCGCAGATCGCTCCCGGCTACCTCCGCGCAGACGCGGCCGGCGACATTTACTTCTCCGAGAGCGGCGCCAACCGCATCCGCGTACTCAAACCCTGCGGGTCGGCCTGCGCTCCACTCCCGCCCACGCCGGTCGTCATTGCCGTGGTCAACGGCGCCAGCTTCCAGCCCGGCATCGAATCCGGCTCGTGGGTGACCGTTCAGGGCGCGAACCTGGCCAACACCAATCCCGGCCGCATCTGGAACGCCGGAGATTTCGCCGGCGGCACGCTGCCCACCCAGCTCGATGGCGTGAGCGTCACCATCGATGGCATCGCGGCCTTCGTGGAATACATCAGCCCCACGCAGATCAACGTGCAGGCGCCATTCGATCGCGCCGTGGGCACGGTGGACGTGGTGGTCACCAACAACGCCGCGGCCAGCGCCCCGGCGCCGGCGCAACTGCAAGCCGCGGCGCCGGCGTTCTTTCTGTACGCGGAGACGAATTATGCGGTCGCCTCGCGCCTGCCGGACTATGCGGCGGTGGGCAATCCATCCGCGCCGGCCAAGCCGGGGGACATAATCGTGCTGTGGGGCACGGGGTTCGGCGTTACCAATCCGTCGGTCCCCGGTGGCGAGGTGGTTACCGGGGCACCCGCAGCCGTGTTTGCGCCCACGCTGACCATCGGCGGGATGGCGGTTCCTGCGATAAGCACGGTCCTTACCGCGGGAAGCGCCGGGTTGTACCAGATCACCATCCAGCTTCCCGCCAACGTGCCCACCGGGACGGTGGCTGTACAGGCGTCCGTCGGCGGCGTGCCAAGCCCGGCCGGCGTGGCGATCTTCGTAGGGACGCCATGAAAACAACGGTTCCCAGCTTGTGCGGCCAGGACCATATCGCTTCCACCGCTGCCGGCCAAGCACTGCCCGGTCAACGTCCCGGCAACGCCGGCAACACCTGGCTGCAATTGTCTAAGGTCGCACCGTCCCAACCCGGCCTCGTCATCGACTCGTCTACCAACCCCGCCACCATCTATGCCGGCACGGTGGTGAGCGGCGCGCCCGCTACGTCGGCGCTCCCGGTCGTGACGGTAGGCGGTATGCCGGTGCCGGTCATCAGCTCGATTCTCACCGCCGGCTCTGTCGGCCTCTACCAGGTGACCATCCAGCTTCCCGCCAACGTGCCCACAGGCGCGGCCGCGATACAGGCTTCCGCCGGTGGCGTATCCACGCCGGCCGGCGTGACGATTCTTGTCGAGAACCCATGAGAAGAATATTGCTCGCATTCCTCGTTTCCTTACCCCTGGCTGGTCAGACCTACACCGTTTCCACCGTCGCGGGAGGCGGCATCCCGGTCAACATTCCGGCCACGTCGGCCGACCTCCCGGCCAGCCCTTCGGTGGCTGTCGATGCCAAAGGCAACGTCTATTTCTCGGGCTTCTACACCGTGCTGCGAATGGACGCGGCCACCCGAATCCTGACCCTGGTGGCCGGCAATGCCACCCCAGGCTTCAGCGGCGATAACGGTCCGGCCGCCAGCGCCCAGTTGACCCAACCCAATGCCGTCGCGGTGGACTCCGCCGGCAACGTCTACATCGCCGACGGCAACCGCATCCGCAAGGTCTCGAACGGGATCATCACCACCATCGCGGGAAACGGGACCGCCGGGGCTACCGGCGATGGCGGACCGGCCGTCAGTGCCGAGGTCGCGCCACTGGGCCTCGCGCTCGATTTGAGCGGCAACCTGTATTTCACCAACTCGGTCTCTAACATGGCAATCGGCCCGCACTTCGCACACCTGAGCACGGTCCGCAAAATCTCGCAGGGCGTGGTCACCACGGTCGCGGGAAACGGCGCCTGTTGCGGCTTCAGTGGCGACGGCGTCCCGGCCACCAGCACCCCGTTGTACGAACTCACCGCCATCGCCGCGGATAGCAGCGGCAATTTGTATGTTTCCTCCACGACTAATACCAACATAGGAAACATAGGCGGCATCTATAAGATCTCCGGCGGCGCGATTCACATCATCGCAGGCGGGCCGAACGCCCTGCTGTCGACTGAAGACGGCTTCTACGCCAATCCCCCGTTTTCGCAGACTTCCGGCATCGCGGTGGATTCCGCCGGCAACATCTATATCACCGACTATCTCGACTACCGCGTCCGCGAAATCTCCGGTGGGGCCATCGCCACCATCGCGGGCACCGGAGCTTTCGGGTTCGGCGGCGACGGCGGCCCGGCCACCAGCGCTCAAGTGACTTACCCGGATGGTATCGCCGTGGATTCGGCCGGCAATATCTATTTCTCCGAGATTGACGGCCGCATTCGCGAGATCTCGAAGGGGATCATCACCACCGCCGCCGGAAACGGAACCTTCGGCTTCGAGGGCGACAACGGTCCCGCCACCGCCGCGCAATTGTACCTGCCCCAAGGCATCGCCGTGGATTCCGCCGGCAACCTCTATATTGCCGACGAGTACAACAACCGCGTCCGCGAAGTATCGAATGGGACGATGACCACGCTGGCAGGCGCCACGCAAGGCTACAGCGGCGACAACGGACCGGCCACCGCCGCCGGGTTGTTCCTGCCGCAAGGCGTCGCCGTGGATTCCGCCGGCAATGTGTATATCGCCGACACCGACGACGGCCGCGTGCGCGAGGTTTCGAATGGAGTGATTACGACCGCAGCGGGCAATTTGGGCCATCCCACGCAAGTAGCCGTGGACGGCGCCGGCAACGTCTACATCAGCGACGCCAACGGTGTCCGCAAGCTCTCGGGCGGAATCGTCTTGAGCGTGGCCGGCAATGGAACGGTTGGCTTCAGTGGCGATGGCGGCCCGGCCACCAGCGCCCAGTTGTACGGGGCTTACGGCATCGCGGCGGACCCGGCCGGCAACGTCTACATCGCCGACGCGGGCAACAATCGCATCCGCAAAGTCTCGAATGGCATCATCACCACCGTAGCGGGCAACGGCACGGCGGGCTATAGCGGCGACAACGGACCGGCCATCAGCGCCGCACTCAACGGCCCGGCAAGCGTCGCCGTAGACACAGCCGGCAACCTCTATATAGCCGACACGTATAACTACTCGATCCGCAAAGTCTCGAACGGCATCATCACCACCATTGCGGGAACCGGAACCGCCGGCTTCAGTGGCGCCCAAATCGAGCCAACCGATGTCGCGGTGGACTCAGGCGGCAACGTCTACTTTTCCGAGCAGTATGCCTACCGCGTCCGCGTGCTCAAGCCGTGCTTTGGCCAGTGTCCGCCCGTTACCGCGCCGGCGATCGCAGCGGTGGTCAACGGCGCCAGTTTCCAACCGGGCATCGCAGCCGGCTCCTGGGTGACGATCCAGGGCGCCAACCTGGCCAATACGGTGGACCAGGTGGCGACCGGCAGCCTGCCCACCGCGCTCGATGGCGTGAGCGTCTTGATCGACGGCAAGCCGGCCTTCGTGGATTACGTCAGCCCCACGCAAATCAATGTGCAGGCGCCATCGGACGCGGTGCTCGGCCCCGTGAGCGTTGTCGTCACCAACAACGGCGCCGCCAGCACTCCGGCAACGGCGCAACTCGAAGCCGCGGCGCCGGCATTCTTCACGTATCCCGCGACGAACTACGCCATCGCCTCGCGCCTGCCCGATTACGCCGAAGTGGGCGACCCGTCCGCGCCGGCCAAGCCCGGGGACACCGTCGTGCTGTGGGGCACGGGCTTCGGCGCGACCAGTCCGGCGGTTGCCGCAGGCACAACGGTCAGCGGCGTGCCCGTGGTGGTGCCAACCCCGACAGTGACCGTCGGCGGCGTGTCCGTGACGGTGGTGAGCGCGGTACTTACCGCCGGCTGCGCCGGGCTGTATCAAGTGACGATTCAACTTCCCGCCAACGTGCCTACGGGCGCCGTCGCCGTGGAAGCTTCGGCCGGAGGCTCGCCGTCACCGGCCGGAGTGCTGCTGTTCGTCGCGAGCCAGTGAGTTGCCTGCCGCTGCCGGCGCCGCTCTCGTCGCGCAAATTCGCGACGCCCGCGACACCGGTCCGCATGTGCGGCCGTTCCCTTTGCCGGGACGCGCCGCACAGCGCGTCGGGCGTGCGAGGCGCGCGGCGATCAACGCCGCGGTTGTGGCTGCGCCGGGTGGCAGGGGCGCGCGGGCCGCCCACGGCGATCAACGCGTCGGTTGCGGCGGTGTCGGGGTGGTGGGGGCGTGCAGGGCGGTCGCGGCGGCGATGCTTCGATGCTCAGGCTACACGTGCAGCGCGCCGGCGGCGATCAGCGCGTCGATGGCGGCGATGTCGCGGTAGTAGGGGCGGTCGGCTTCGAAGGGCGGGGAGACGCGCCGGATGCGGGCGCGGGCTTCCTCGATCGGTGGGCTGGATTTCAGCGGGGCCAGCAGGTCCAAGGCCCGCACGGCGGCCAGCGCCTCGATGGCCAGCACCGCGCGGGTGTTGCGCACGATGCGCTGGAGCTTGGCGGCGGAGGTCATCCCCATGCTGACGAAATCTTCCTTGTTGCCGCTGGTGGTGATCGACCCGACGGAGGCCGGATGCGCCAGCACGCGGTTCTCTCCCACCAGGCTGGCAGCCGTCACCTGCGCCATCATCAGGCCCGATTCCAGTCCGGGGTTGCCCGCCAGGAACGGCGGGAGTTCCTCGTTGAGCGCCGGGTTGACCAGACGGTCCACGCGGCGTTCGGAGATCCCCGCGAGCGCGCACAATGCCACGGCCAGAAAGTCGAACTGGAAGGCCAGCGGCTCGCCGTGGAAGTTTCCGCCGGATAGAATCTCGCCGTCGAAGACCAGCGGGTTGTCCGTGGCCGAGTTCAGCTCGATGGCGAACACCTGGCAGGCGGCGGCCACGGCGTCGCGCACCGCTCCGTGCACTTGCGGCGCGCAGCGCAGGGAATATGCGTCCTGCACGCGCCGGCAGGCGATGTGCGATTGCCGGATCTGGCTGCCCTCCAGCAGGCGGCGCAACCGGGCGGCGGCTTCCAGTTGGCCGGGATGCGGGCGGGCGGCGTGGATGCGCTCGTCGAAGGCGCGCGGGGTGCCGCGCAGCGCGTCCAGGGTCATGGCGCAGACCACGTCGGCCGATTCCATCAGCACCTGCGCGGCTTCCAGTTCCAGGCAGCCGATGGCCAGCATAGCTTGCGTGCCGTTGATCAGGCTGACGCCTTCCTTGGCCTGAAGCACGATCGGCTCGATCGCGGCGCGGCGGAGGGCCTCGGCGCCAGGGAGGGTGGCGCCTTCGAATTCGGCCTCGCCTTCGCCAATCAGCACCATGGCCATGTGGGCCAGCGGCGCCAGGTCGCCCGACGCGCCCACGCTGCCCTGCGAAGGGACCACGGGAGTGACGCCGCGGTTGAACAGGGCGCAGATGCGCTCGGCCACCAGCGGGCGGATGCCGGAGAAGCCCTTGGCCAGAACGTTGGCGCGAATCAGCATCATGGCGCGCACCGCTTCGCGCGCCAGCGGTTCGCCCACGCCGGCACAGTGGGAGTGGATGATGTTGCGCTGCAGCCGCTCCAGATCCTCGTTGGGGATGCGCACATCGGCCAATTGCCCCACCCCGGTGTTCACGGCGTAAATGGGGGCCTCTCCCGCAGCGAGGCGGTCCACCACGGCCCGCGAGGCGTTCATCCGTTCGATGGCGGCCGGGGCCAGCGCCACGTCCGCAGTGCGCGCGCGGGCCAGGGAACAGGTCTCGATGATGGTGAGACAGTTGCCGTCCAGTTGGAGGGACACGGTTTCAGCGCCGCTTCTGGCGGGCGGCGATCAACTCTTCGATGTTCACCAGTTCCGTCGGATAGTCGCCGGTATAACAGGCGTAGCAGTATTCATGACGGTCGTCGGCGACGGCCTTTCGCAGGGAGGCCATGGACAGGTATCCCAGCGAGTCGGCTTCCACAAAGCGGCGAATCTCTTCCACGGTGTGGTTGGAGCCGATCAGTTCGCTGCGCGTCGGGGTATCGACGCCGTAAAAGCATGGGGAAACGGTGGGCGGGCACGAGATGCGCAGGTGCACCTCGCGCGCGCCGGCCTGGCGCACCATGCGGACGATCTTGCGGCTGGTGGTGCCGCGCACGATGGAATCGTCCACCAGCACCACGCGCTTGCCCTGCAGCAGATAGGGCACGGGGTTGAGCTTCAGCTTGACGCCGAAATCGCGAATGGCCTGCGACGGCTCAATGAACGTGCGGCCCACGTAGTGATTGCGGATGAGCGCCTGGCGGAAGGGAAGGCCGGATTCGGAGGAGTATCCGATGGCCGCGGGCACGCCGGAATCGGGCACGGGAACCACCAGGTCGGCATCGGCCGGACATTCGCGCGCCAGCAGGACGCCCAGGTTCTCGCGCGATTCCTCCACCGACCGGCCGAAGACGATGGAATCCGGGCGCGAAAAATAGACGTGCTCGAAAACGCACTGCGACAGCGGCTGCTTGGGCGCCCAGAACTCGCGCGTCATGCCGTCGGGACCCACGATGACCATCTCGCCGGGCTTCACGTCGTGCAGATACACCGCGCCGATGAGATCGAAGGCGCAGGTTTCGGACGCGAACAC
>Ga0265316_10003520_pt1 | contig 15807 bp, 12 predicted proteins | sample 4522metaG_FD_202092 | JGI IMG/M metagenome (GOLD analysis project Ga0265316, IMG submission 202092) | Rhizosphere microbial communities from Carex aquatilis grown in University of Washington, Seatle, WA, United States - 4-5-22 metaG | ecosystem: Host-associated > Plants > Roots > Rhizosphere >...
TGGCGACAGTTGGGCAAATCTCTTCCGGATCAATCAAGAGCAAAGGGAGATTGCGGAAACCTGTCGGAATCCGAGGATCCTAGGACTGTTCGAGTTCACCAGTCAGGGGCTCTACGTCAACGAAGTGCGTATTCCGGTCATCGTGAACGCTCCGTTCGGTTCATCGTGAACGGGTCCGGTCGGAGCGAAGCGACGCTGGTGGTTGTCTGTTAGGTGGTGATGGTTTCGTCCTTCCGCTTGGTGGGTCCCTTGAGGGCTATCTTGTGCGCCCGGTTGATGATTCGGTCAACTATGGCATCCGCAAGGGTCGGCTCGCCGAGCAGTTGGTGCCAGTGCTTGGGGTCAACCTGGCTGGTCATGATGGTGGCGCGGTTGCCACATCGGTCCTCCAGGATTTCGAGTAGGTCATGCTTTTCTGTCTCGCGCGGCTGGGCCAAGCCCCAGTCGTCGATGACCAGGACGTCAATGCGGGCGATCCTGGCCAGGACCCGCGCGTAGGTGCCGTCAGCGCGGGCCAGGGCCAATTCGTCGAAGAGACGCGGGGCGCGGCGGTAGAGAGCCGAGTGGCCGCGCCGGCAGGCTTGCTGAGCGAGGGCACAAGCCAAGTAGGTCTTGCCGGTTCCCGTCGCGCCCGAGATCACGACAGCGTGATGCTCCTGGACCCAGCGACAGGTCGCGAGTTGGCGGACCACAGATTTGTCGAGTTCGCGTTTGGGGCCGTAGTCGATGTCCTCGATGCAAGCCTGGCCGAGCCTGAGCTTGGCTTCCTTGAGCAGCCGGCCCAGTCGCCGATTTTCGCGTTGCAGGCATTCGGCGTCGACCAGTAGCCCCAGCCGCTCGTCGAATGAGAGGCTGACATGTTCGGGATTCTTCTGCTGTTCGGTCCACGCGGCGGCGAAGACATCGAGCCGCAAGCTTTTCAGTTTCTCCATTGTCTGTTCGGTCAGCATGGTTCTTCCTCCATTGTTTGGTAGTAGTCCGCTCCTCGGACGTTTTCGTGGTGCAAGATTGGGCGAGGCGGCTCCTGCGTCCCCGGTGCCACGGGCAGTGGCTGCCGGTCCAGCCCCCGCTTCAGGATCGACTCCACGCTGAGGACCGTGCGTGAGCGCACAATCACCGCGCGGGCACTGGCTGCTTCAAGGCGCGGCTCGCCGTACCGTCTGCCCAGTCGCAGGATGCCCAGGCAGGCGCGGTAGCCGTGCTCGGGATGCGGCTTCTCGTCGATGATCGCGGTGACCAGCTCTGCCGTCTTGGGTCCGACCGTTTCGGCCCACCTGAGCATGCGTGTCGGCGTCCACTCGGCGTGGTCGCGGTGGATTTTCGGCATGTGCTCCGGGTTCGTGGTGTACCCGCCACGCACGTAGCTGCGCACATGCGAAGCCACACGCCGGCTCTTGTAGAAGATCTCCACTGTGCTGGCGGTGAAACGCGCATCCACGCGCTCGTGCACCAAGGTGAACGGCACCGAGTAGTAGTGGTGCTCGACGTCGATGTGGTAGTCGATGTTCACGCCGGCGTTCTTCCAGTCGCCCCACACAAAACGTTGCGCGGGCAGTGGCCGCAGCGCCGGCCGGTCCAACTCCTCGAAGAGCTGCCGCCTGGTCTTGCCGTACCGGCGCATCACCCGGTTGTTCAGATCTTCGAGCAGCTCCGCGATCCGTTCATTCAGCTCCGCCAGGGAGAAGAAGGTTTCGTTGCGCATGCGTGCGACAATCCAACGCTGGGCGATCTGCACGGCCACCTCGACCTTGGGCTTGTCTCGCGGCGAGCGCGGCCTCGCCGGCAGTACGGCCACACCGTAGTGCTCGCCCATTTCCTCGTAGGTCCTTTGGATCTCGGGCTCGTAACGGTGTGGTTTGCTTACCCCAGAGCGCAGCTGGTCGGGCACCAGGAGCATCGGGGCGCCTCCCCAGTACTCCATGGCTCGCACGTGGCTGGAGATGAAGTCCCGGCTTTTCTGGGTCAGCGTAGCCTCCGCGTACGTGAAGCTGGAGGCGCCCAGCACCGCCACAAACAGCTCCACCGGTATCTTCTCCCCCGTCGCGGCGTCTGTGATGCAAGGCCGCTTGCCCGAGTAGTCCACGAACCCTTTCTCGCCAGCCCGGTACACTTGGCGCATCGACAGCCGGTGCCGGCTCAGCCACCGTCGGTAGTACTCACAGAACTGCGAATAGCTGTACCCGTCGGGATTTTGCTCCACGTATTCCAGGTGCAGCAGTTCCAGCGTCACCCCGACCCGGCGCCGCTCCAGATCGATTCGCGCGCAGTCGGGAATCGGTCGCATCACTCCCGATTCCTGGTCGCGCGTGTGGACCCGGGCCTCCAGGGCTGCGTCGTCCAGGGCCTCGACGGTTGGCCAGTCCAGCCCGGCCTTCTTGGCCCGATCCACCACCAACCACACCCCGCCCAGACTCACATCGACGCTACTGGCTACGTCCCGGTACCCCAACCCCAGCACCCATTTGTGTCGCAGGATCTCTCGTGTCTTTCGCATGGACAGTCTTTCCGTGGCCATCGGCTCTCCTCACGGAGGCCGGGTGGCCCGCAAAACCATCCAGCGTCACTTCCTTCCGGCCTTCCCTATCCGCCGCAAGTCCCTTCTCCCCCGCTTCGCGCACACCGTCACCGGCGTTCACGATGGCCGATCTTCGCGTTCACGATGACCGATCTAGCCGTTCACGATGGCCCGATCTTCGCGTTCACGATGGTCCGATCTGGCCGTTCACGATGGCCCGATCTTCGCGTTCACGATGGTCCGAAATTCGCAGCCACGAGGGCGGCGCGCGAGCGGACCACGTCGCGTAGCGTGGCGAGTAGGGCTTGTGACTTCACGAAGCATCCGGCAAGAGTACCTTGCCGTTTGTTCCCGTTCTGGTCCCATTCGGCACGAGCAGGGAGAAATACCCAGCCATGTCCTCGTCCGTACGGAATATTTGCGGCGGAACGGTATGTAGGATGTCGACGCTCTTGCTGACATCCGCCGACGGCGCTGTTTTCCTGACGGCTGTTTCCAGGTACACTTTTCCGGGTGGTCGATAAGGCGTCCGTGGCGCCTGCGCCACATGCAACCGGAGGCAGCATGTCGAATCGTGTGCGTTGTGTCTTCGTAGCGCTGACCGTGGCGTCCATCCTTCTGCTTACTGTGAGTACAGGCGGGTGCACCAGCAATGGCAACCGGGGCGCAACGACGACCACTGGAGGCGCGACCAGCTCCACCGGAGGCACGCCTGGCACGGGCGGCATCGCCGTCATGGCTGGAACCGGAGCCACGGGCGGCGGGGCTGGCTCGGCCCGTTCGGGTGGTACCGCCAGCACGGACGGCCCCTTTGGGGTCGGTGGCGCAGGCGCTGCAGGGCGCGCGGGCTCGGGAGCTACTGGGGGTACAGGCGGCGCGGGAGCAACCGCTGGAACGAGCGCGACAGGCGGGTCGGCAGGCCAGTCCGGCACCGACGCAGCGGCCGGCGCGCCAGGCATCGTGGGGGTCGTTTCCTTCAACGGGGACTGGGATAGGGATCCTGCACAAGGCGGCTGGGCGGACATTCAGGTCGTCGATCCGGCCAAGCTGCAGAAGGATCCAAACACAACCACTTGGCACAACCGGGGAGCGGCCCGTGTCCAGGTGGATTCCGGCGATGATCCACTGAACCTTGGAGAGGGGACCGAGCGAGCCGAAGTGTTGGCCATGCAAGACAGTGCCGGAAAGCAGATCCCCGAGGGCGATGGGAGCGGGACTCAGTACTACGCTATCAGCTACAAATTCCCGGCAGATTGGGCCGGAACGGAGATTGCTGGCGATGGGACCAGTTGGTCTATTGTTTTCCAACTTCACGGTCCCGACAAATTGGGGTACTCGCCCGCGTTTGCGCTCAACGCCGCAAAGACCACAAATGCAGGACTGCAGAAGTATTCCGTCGCCAGCAACGGAGGCGATCGGCAGACCGGGTGTTGTGGCCCCTCTTACAACTTCTCCGACGGTGGCTTGATCAGCCTGGGCCAGTGGACCGACTTCATCATCATGATGTCCTTCGCATCGACGCCGACGGGACACATCACGATCTGGCGCCGCGATGAGGGGCAGGCCGGGTTTGCGCAGGTCGTTGACGTTGGCAATGTGGCGACACTGCAGTACAACAGCCAGATCGATTCAACGGTCGGCGCCCACTATTGGAAACAAGGGCTCTATCGTGGTGGCGTCAACCGAACCGATGTGCTTTGGATGGGGCCGACCGCGAGAGCGACTTCTTTCGAAGCTGCGGAAATGGCCGCCTTCGGAACGGCGAGCGGAAAGCCATAGCCTTACCGATGTTGTGGGAAAGAGATCGGCCACTGCTCTCTGCTGGTCACTTCTGCATTCGGTAGCCACCACGACGGGTCAGGGCGCCGCGATGATCGCCGCGGCCACCGCTGCCCGGGCCGCGTTCATCGCCGTCTCATCGCTCCTCCAGAAGAAGCCCGAGACCGGCGCGGGGCAGCCCTGCCAGGTGCAGCCTCCGAACTGGCCGTACACCGTGGCCACCTGTGTCTGGACGGTGCTGGTGAGGCCTTTGGTGTCGGCTAACCGGAAGAGCGCCCAGTCCTGGAGGCCGTTGCGCACCATCTTGAGACGGTACGAGGGGATCGGGCCATCGATTGCCACTCCCGAAGGAGAGCCCACAGGCGAGAGCGTGCCCGCATGATTGCCGGGGTACACCATCACGCCGTCGCCCGTCATCCCATAGGCGATGTTCGGCCCCCATGGATTGTTGTCGGTCCAGTCTGCGATATCCCAATAGAGGAATCCGGTTGCCTTCTCGTACCACGACCCCCACATGGCGATGACGGGCTCAAGACCGTCCAGCGTGTTGGTCGCGAAGGTCGGATATGGCGGGTCCACGGAGTTGCTTTGGTAGAACCAGAGCTGCGTTCCCTGTGCGAACAGGCTCGGCCAATCGGTGCGGCCGTAGTCCTTTTGGCCGTTCCAGTTGTCGTACCAGGGGAGGTTGACGGTGAAGATCCCTGTCGCGGGCCCGAGGACGGCGATGTTGGCGCCGCTCGGCGACGTGGTGTCCATGACGTGTGTCTTCCAGTCCGGATCCCCTTGCTGGAGCCACGCAGAACCCTGCGCGATGGCGGGGAAGCTCGATGCATCCGGCTCGTCAAGGGCGTACACGATGACCTTGCCGAACCAGCCCTTCGCCTTCAGGTGCGAGGCCCAGGCAGAAGAAAGCGCCACGTATTGCGTTTGCGTACAGGTGTCGACTCCCCAGGTCGCGCCGGGCGAGAAGGGCGCATTGGTGCGACTACTCGGCACGCCATCGGCCCAATAGGTGCCGCTCATGTACGGAGTCATCGCAGCGTCGTAGGCGCTCCAGTCGGTGGGGACATTGCACCCGTCGACGATGTCGGGCACGAAGTTCTGACCCGTATCGATGCGGTGGTCGTGAGCGAGCTCCTCATACCGCTTGGTGATGGCCAGGCACTGTGCGTTCTCGTTCAGGTAGCAGTTCTTCCCGGTGCTGTCACAGGTCGCGATACCCGCGTGGTACTCGAGAAGGGCGCCGATGGACATCTTGAAGTGTGTCGTCACCGACCGCATGTCCGGCAGGTCGATGTCCCAGACCGTGACCGAGAGTGGCACACTGGCGGACAAGCCACGGGCTCTGACCTGTATGCTGCCGGTGTAGGTGCCGGCGCGGGTGCCGCCGGGAACGTAGATGTCGACCCAGACAGGCTGGTTCGTGTTCTCCGCCACGTCGAAGGGCTGGCCGACGTTCGCTCCCGTGTAGGGATCGACCATCGGGATGAGAGGATCGGGGATCTGCGGGTCGTTGGTGGGGGACTTGGCGGGGACCGGAACATTGCCAGGTGTGGCCGCTATCCCCGTGAAGTCGATGAAGTACTCGCGGAAGAAGGACACATTGCTCATCGGCAACGTGTGGCCGACGCCGTCACTGAGATCGGAAGCGACGGCCACACTCACCTGCTGCAGGTTGCCCCCCTTCCCGTAGACCACCAACTGCGCGGAAGCCCACGCCGAACGGGCGGTCGAGACGGAGATCGACGTTCCTGTCCCAGGGGCGGTCGTGGGCTGCACCTTCTCCGCCACGCCCGTGGTCCAGATCGAAAGGTCGCCAGGGGGGCCGAGCGGAACTCCGCCAGTACCTCCCGATCCCACCGGGTTGTGTGCCGTGGAGCCGGAACTGCCGCAGGCAGAGATTGCGGGGAGAAGCAGCGCCCAGACGAGTCCCCGGAGCATCATGGAGATATTCTACGCTCGATTTCGTATACGCGGCCAGTGACAAGAACCGCTAGGTGATTCTGGCGGTTCGAGCGCTTCATACCGAACAGCTCGTTCACGAGCCGAACAGATTGGCCGTGTCGAGGACCAGGTAGTGGACGTCGTGATCGGGAGCGAGTATCGCCAGGAAGAGAAGCAAACCGGCGAACGATGCGCTCATCGTCTCGTTATTGACCGAGTATTGCGTCCACGGCCTGAGGCCAAGGTCGAGGCTCCAGAGAATGCCGGAGGGAGCGGTGGCGCCGGAAGGAATCCGCTGAATTGCCAGCGTTGACGACGAGAGATCGTCCTTGGGCGCGAAATTCCCCCCGCAATTTCCCCAGCATTGACACGCGTCGCCGGGGCCGGTCGAGTTCTCGTACGTGGCCGTGCGGTCGACATGGTCGCGCACGGTTGCCAGCCACAGGGTGCCGTCGCCCGCTTGGGCCAAGGCATGGCCCTGCGATAAGTCCCCCGATTGGGTCACCGTCGTCGGGCACTCAAAGCTCACGCAAGGAATAAGGAGGCCTAAACGGTCAAGCCCAAGCGTCTGGCCTTCTTCAAGGTCGGCAAGAAACTGCGCGAACGGGTGAACGATCGGCGGCGCACAACCAGGGTCCCAGCAACGTCCGAGCCGGGCAAGCCGGTTTAGAGGGTTCGTCGGAGCGTGAGCAGGCTCCGGGGAATGACAGGCGACTCTTTGGCTTTCGTCCAGGCAAACGAACAACGCAGAACACACCTGCCAATATGCCGACCTCGGCATATCCTTCTGGGGTGAGGAAACCGCGAAAGCCTGCCGGGCGTGCTCTGCTCGAAAACCCGAGCAAGCCCCTGGTTTGGTTACACGGTGAACTCAAGACACCGCCCATGTCGCGAGAGGCCCGAATCGAGGCTGGGTTTCTTCTGCGTCGCGCGCGGGAAGGCAAGAACCTCTCGATGCCTGAATCTCGCCCGATGCCCCAGCATCGGGCAAGGCTGCCATGAACTTCGCATCACAGACGTTGAACACCGAATCGAATGGAGGGTGGTCTACTGCGTCGGCAGCCTTGCCCCCAGATTGGGCCGGATGCCCAAACAACCAGATCCCGGGAAGGTTGCCTTGTATGGATACGGCCTGTAGTCTCCTGCTGGACTGGAGGGATGCCATGAATCGTCGAAACCGGGTTTTCGCAGCTGCAATACTCTTGACCTTCACCGGTTGCGGCCCACGATGGACCGCCGTCAGGCAGACGGCTCCGAACCCGTTTCTTGGGCAGACGCGGTTTTCGGTGGTGCCCATCGACTACAGCAATCTCGTGATCAGCGGAAAGCCCGAGGCGACCTACGTTGCTGGGATGGATGCCAAACTTCAAGAGGCGTTTGCGGCTGACAAGGCCGGCATTAACCAGCAATTCGTCAAGGAGCTGACGACGGAAGCCAAATACGAGGGGATCAACGTCACGCCCGCCGCGGAGGCAGTGGGTGTTCCGTTCGTGATTCGGCCCTACATCCCCACGATGATGGCGGGGAACTTCGGTGGCATAGCCGCCGTGGCGATGAAGGTCCAGATCACGACGCCGGATGGCCGCGTGCTTGACGAGATCGGCATGCAGCCTCCTCCGGCGAACCAGGGACTCTTCAACGGGTACACCGGCGAGCAGCTATGGAAATGGGGCTTGGCGTTTGGCGACATCGTCACAGACTATCTGAAAAAGCGCGTTCATCCGTAGGTCCACTAGGGCTTCGCGGAGTGAATGCGCTGATCCTCGTTCACCGCAGGCCGCTGCTGGATCAGTGGGTAAACCAGTCTCTCGGCCTCGGGCCGCTGTCGCGCGCGCCGACGCCAGTGGCGAATCGCCCGCACCATCAGGGTAGCCCCAGACCAGCCCATCACCACTGCGAGCGGTAGTGCGACGACCCTTGGCCAGAGAACCGCAATCACGGCACTCACCAGGAGAGCGCCGGCACACATCGCCATCAAACGGCTCCTAGAGAAATCGAGCGTTCGCCGACGTCCGACGACAGACCCCACCACGGCGTGCGCAAACCGGATCACGCCGATCGCTCTTCCCGATGCGCCACGGGGTGTTGGCTTTCCGCGGTCTCCACGAAGAGGCGCATTGCCGTCAGGGACCACTCGACTCTTCAGATCGATTACGATCTCTGTCGCGTTCTCCAGGTCTGCGAGAAACATTTCTTCCATTTCGCGGGCCATGCCAACATGTTCCATGGCAACGTCAATCTCGTAATTCGAAATGAAGCTGGAGGGATTCAGATTCGACGAGCCAACCCGTGCCCAGCGCCCATCCGCCACGGCGGTCTTGGCGTGCAGCATCGAACCGTCCCATTCGAAGATGCGCACACCGGATTCGAGCAGCGGTCGATAGCCTGCCCTCGAGAACGTCGCAAACAGCATGATGTCGCTGGTGCTGGGTACAAGCAGGCGAACGTCGACTGCATCGTGGGCAGCGGCGCAGAGGGCCTGCACGTAAGGAGCAAACCCTACGAAGTACGCATCTGTCAGCCACAATGTCCGTCTGGCGGCGCTGGCGATGAGCTGATCCAATCGAAATAGCCTGGCCTTGCTCGGAACATCCGCGATTACCCGAAGCGACACATCCCCAGCACGCGGCAAAACGGCGGGATCCGAAAGTTCCTCCGCCGGGATGCTGCCACCGGAGGCCGCCCACACCTCGGCAAAAGCATGCTCAACGCAGCCAACTGCAGGTCCACGAATTTCGATGCCCGTATCACGCCATGGCGGAATCCCTCGCGCGGGATCCCCCAACCAGCGGTGGCTCACGCAGACCCCGGTGACAAACGCGACTTCGCCATCGACCGAAAGGGTCTTGCGATGATCGCGACTGAGCCAGCCCACAGGGCTGTCGATGCGAGGTGCATTGAATCGCCGGACCTCGACGCCGGCTGCGACCAAGACTCGCCAGTATCGGCGCGTGGCGCCTGCGAGCGAGCCCAGCCAGTCGTGTAGCATTCTGACCTTGACCCCTGCGCGGGCACGATCGGTCAACGCCGCGGAAAGTTCGCCGCCTACCTCATCGTCATCGATGATGTAGTTTTCGAAAAAGACCGTCTTGCGGGCGGCACGGATGGCGGCAAACCAAGCGGTGTAGTTGGCGGCCCCGTCCTTGAGGATGCGGACGGCGTTCCCCTCGACAAGCGGCGCCCCGGACGCACGCCTGTAGGCCTGCTCGACCAGTTCAGAAGCCTCCAAGAGCAGGGTTGCGTCTGGCAATGGAGTGACGGGTTCGTTGGTCGGGAGCTCGGGCATTGGGCCACTACTCGTAACGAAGGGCTTCTACTGGATCCAAAGCTGCCGCGCTTCTGGCTGGAATAACGCCCGACACGACACCGACGGCGGCAGAGAAACCGAGTGCGGTGAAGACAATCCAGGGCGAAAGCCTGACCGGCAACCCCGGAATCGCCATTCGGGTCACGCCGATGATGCCAGCACCGAGAGCCAACCCCACCAGGCCGCCGATCGAAGCGATTACTATGGCCTCGATGAGAAACTGCATCAGTATGGCGTTCCGAGTGGCACCGACCGCTCGGCGCACGCCGATCTCGCGCGTCCGCTCGCGGACCGAGACCAGCATGATGTTCGCGATGCCGATGCCACCGACGATCAGCGAAATCGAGGCAATGGCCAGAAGCACGCCCGTCAGCATCGCCATGATGGAATTGACCGTCGCGAGCATGTCGTCTTGCGAGATGACGGTAAAGTCGATCTGATTGTTGTGGCGCCGCTTGAGCACTTCCGTGACATCGTCGATGGCCGCCTGAGCATTCGCCTTGTCTCGGGCGCGCAGCATGATGGTGCTGTACCCGTCGAGAGCAAAGAGGTCGAGCGCGCTGGTCGACGGAAGCAGGGCCAGGTCATCGAGATCGAATCCCAGCGAGTTACCCTTGTGTTCCAAGATGCCGACTACGCGGAACTCGGCATTGTTGATCTCGAGCGTTTTGCCGAGCGGGTTCTCTTCGGCGAAGAGCTCCCGCTGAACCGTGCGACCGATGACGACGTAGCGACGGTGAGCAGTGATGTCGTCTTCCGTGAAAAAGCGCCCCGCACTGACATGCATGTTGCGCATTTCGGCGAAGCGCTCTCCGACCCCCATGGCCATGGCGTCGCGCCTAAGTCCCCGGTAGCGAAGGGCACCCGCCCCTTGGACAATTCCGCTCACACCGTCCGTCGTGAAGGTACGACGAACGAGCGCTTCCTCATCTTCTGGAGTCAGCTTGTGCGCCACACCGATCATAGGCATGGGCATGCCACCCTTGGTGTCGCGCTTTCCCGGTGTGACCTGAATGACGTTGGATCCAAGGGATGCGAAGGTATCGCTGATGTACTGACGGACGCCTTCACCAAGCGCCACCAGAAGAATCACCGCGAGCACGCCTATGATCACACCTAGTGTCGTCAAAAAGGCCCGCAACTTATTGCCCCGAATGGTGTCCACTGCGGTCATGAAGAGCTCGAAGGCGCTCATCGCGACACCTCGTCCGAGACGATCGCCCCGTCGACGATCTGGATCTGCCGGCGAGCTCTCTTGGCGATGCCTGGGTCGTGGGTGACGAGCACGATGGTGACGCCTTCGTGGTTTAGCTGCTCGAACAGGCCGATGATTTCTCCTCCGGTCCGTTGATCGAGCGCGCCGGTAGGCTCGTCAGCCAGCAGGAGCTTGGGATCGTTGACGAGAGCTCGCGCGATCGCCACGCGTTGGCGCTGGCCTCCGGAAAGCTGCTCGGGCTTGTGGTCCTGCCGCTCGGCCAGACTGACACGTTCGAGGGCTCGCTTCGCGGCCACGCGCCTTTCCGTTCGGCCAACGTTCGCGTAGGCCAAGGGCAGCGCGACGTTGTCCAGCGCCGTTGTGCGCGCAAGCAAGTTGAAGGTCTGAAAGACAAACCCGATCTTCTCGTTGCGGACGTGTGAGAGTGAGTCGTCGTCGAGCAGCGAGACCTCTTCGCCGTCCAGGAAGTACTCGCCGGAGGTGGGCGTGTCGAGGCACCCAATCAAGTTCATCAGGGTAGTCTTTCCCGAGCCCGAAGGGCCGATGATGGCCACGTACTCACCTGGATCGACGCGCAGGCTTACGACGCGCAGGGCGCGCACCGTACTGTCGCCCATCTGGAAATCGCGCTCCATCTTGCGAACGTCGATCACCGCGGTCGTCATGGGGAATGCGCCGCGATGGTTGCCGCTTTTGTCTCCCGGACGGGCATGCCATCTGCCAGCCCTTGGACATTGAGTGTTCCGACCACCACGTCTCCCTCGTTGAGGCCGGAGACAATCTCCGTTCGCTCCCAGCTGGACAGTCCTGTCTGAACTGACCGAGCGCGAGCGAAACCGCGTGCAATCACGTAAACGGAGCGCTTCGTTCCTCGGCCGATAATGACGTTGGTTGGTAGGCTGAGCACATTGAGCTTTTCGGCGACTTGGACGTCCACGTTGGCGGACATCCCGGGCCGAACGCCGGCAGCCACCGCCTGGGCAAGGTCGGTGACAGAGACTTCGATGCGCAAAGTCCGCGCGCCTTTTTCGTCCTTGCGAACTGTGGGGTCGAGTTTCGACACCATGCCGGCCACCGGATGATCTGGGAGCGCATCTAGCCTTAGCGCTGCGGGCTGGCCGACCTTCACGCGACTGATATCCGCCTCGTCAATGTTTGCCTCGACGTGCAGCTCTGAATCATCCACAACTTGGAAGACGTTGGTTCCGGGCTGAATCTCGTCTCCAGAATTCACGAATACGTCGGCCAGAAATCCGTCGAACGGAGCGGCAAGATTCGTGTGAGAGCGGGCCACCCTGGCGACCTGGAGCGCTGCCCGGCTTTGGTCGAGTTGGGCGCGCGCCGCCTTGGTTGCGGCCTTGGCTTCGCGTGACTGAGCAACGGCATCGTCCGCTGCCTGGGTTGTCTCCGCGCCGTGCTCGGCAAGCCGCTGAGCACGCCCAGCTGAGTTGGCCTGTGCCTCCGCGTGAACTTCCGATTGTCCAAGCTGCGCGCGCTGAGTATCGAGCGTTGCCTCGGCCTGGTCCAGCCGTGCCGAGAGGTCAGATGCGTCGAGCGCAACAACGATGTCTCCCCTTTTCACCCGCTCTCCACGCTTGTGCTGGACCGTCAGTACTCGCCCCACGAGCTCGGCCCGAACCATCACGGTGCGAGTGGCGATGACCTCTCCTGCCGACGAAGACGATATTTCGTCGACGACGGCGCCACGTTCCACTTTGGTCGTCTCCACCGCGATGGGCTTCTTCTTCGCCCTCCACGCCAGGTACAGCCCGCACGCGACGATGGCCAAAATCACGCCAATTCTAACCGGCCAGGGAGAACGCCGTTTGCGCAAGGGGCGCTTTGCCGCCGCGACCTTGCCAGCGTCGCTCGGCGATAGGGGTGCAACGATTGCTTCCGTGGCCTGCTCAGGTGGTGTGGTCATCAATGGGTCTCCTTGACCAGCGGCCGACTGGCATTCAGGCGCAACGCGACCCGCGCGTAGGAGAGGTCGGCGTCGGCCTGAATGCGCGATACCTCGGCGCTATAGGCGTCGCGCTCGGCTTGCACGAGCTCAAAGTGCGTACCTGCACCCTCCCGATATCGTTCCCGAGCCCGTTCGACAGCCGCTGTCGAGGCCAGTGCTTCAGCCCGGGCGGCGCGACTTTTGGCGATACCGTTGCTGATGCGCGACCATGACTCGTGGATCTGATCCAACGCGGCCTGCCGGGCTATGCCTTCTCGCACTCGCGCCAGGCGGACGGCTGCCTTTTCGGACTTCACTGTGCCGAAGCTCGTGACATCAAGACGCCAATTCAGCGTCGCTGTGAGCACATAGATTGCTTGGTGGCCGACGAAGCCCGTTGCATTGGTCAGTCGTTCCTGGGCCCCCGCCGAGAGGGAAGGAAGTAGCGCGAACCGAGCCGCGGTGGACGTGGCTTCAGAAACTCGCCGCTGCTCCGCGGCTACCGCAACCGATGGGATCTCGGTCACCGATTGCTCCCATTCTGTCAAGGGCAGCTCCGCGTGAAGATCGTCCGATTCGGATCTTGCAGCGTCCGTCGGCGCCACGTCCGTCAGCGTCCGCAACGCTCGGCCAGCAAGCGCCATGGTGAGCTCAGCGTCGGAGATACTCAGGTGCGCTCTTTCAACCTCAGCCTGCGCTCGGTTGACGTCGAGGTCGGTCGCAACACCGTCTACCCGTCTTGTTCGGGTCAAAGCAAGATTGGCCAGCGCTGCTTCGAGCGTGCGCTCCGCCGATTGCCGTAGCGACCGGGCACCGACGAGTTGATAGTAGTTGCGCGCGACCTGCATTTGAACGTCCGTCATCGTAACGTCAGCCTTTCGACGCGCGGCTCGCTCAGCAGCATGTTGCGCGGTCACTCGCTGCCAGGCGGCCAGATCTATGATTGGCGCGTCGAACTGCACCGTCGCATCGAGTTGGTTGAGCGGCTGGATGATGAAGGATTGTGACGAAACCCCTGCCGGAGCCGCCGAACCGAGGAAGCTCGAAGGATCAAGCCTCACCTCGAACTCATTCCGAGTATATACGCCTCGCGCGGTCAAGGACGGCAGCGCGCGTCCGAGCGCCGCAAGCGACTCACCCTCCTGCTGCTCGATAGTCGCGGCTGCCACCTGAAGGTCAGAATTCGTCTTGCGTGCCCCGGCGAGAAATTCCTCCAATTGTTGCTGGGCGGATGCCCGCGTGGGCATGACTGCGGCTACTCCCAGGATTGCCGGCAAAAGCCGCCAGATAATGTGGCTATGGAAAGTCAGGGCGCTGCCTTCCCCACCATGTCGCTCATCGCGCGGTCGTCCATGCTGCGACCTCAGTCTTGATGTTTTGTTTTCGCGCCGTCTCGGACGGTGATTTGATGAGTGGCATGAGAAATCAAACCTTCAGCAGGACCTTGCTGATACCGCCCGCTTCGGCAAGCCGCTGTGCGCTCGCGGCCTCGGCAAGCGGCAATCTCTTCGCAATAGGCAGCCTGAACTTGCCAGCCGAGAGAGCCTCGGAAAGGCTCGCGAGTCGCTTTGAATCCACGTGCGTTTGCATGCTCTTGCCAATCACTCCGCGCTCCTTGTCTCCGGGAGGTGGCCCCACGGTGCTGGCGACGACTCCACCATTTCTGACCTTGCCGAGCACCTTCGCCAAGGTGGAACCTCCGACGGTGTCGGCCACGGCATCGAGCATCGGCAGATTGGCAAGCTCGGCATCGACATCGAGCGCGACGACGGTCGATGCGCCCAACGTCTCCGCTTCAGCGCGCTGCTGCTGCCGAACACCGGCGATGACTCGGGCGCCGCGGGCCTTGGCCGCGTACACAGCGGCCCGGCCCACTGCACCTACTGCGCCGGTCACCAATACCGTTTGCTCCCTCTGAACATTAGCGGCCTCTTCGACCAACTGTGCACCGGTCAGTGCTGCCAGTGGAATGACGGCCGCATCCTCCAGGTTGAATCCCTTGGGGATGGACGCCCAAGCCTCTACCGGTGCGGTGACGAACTCTGCATAGCCACGCGTCACGAAGCCGAGCACACGGTCGCCGACCTTGAACTGCATGACCCCCGGTCCCAATTCGACGACCTGCCCGGATACGTCGACACCGGGGACAAATGGAAATTGAATGGGCATGAACGCCTTGTAGTCACCGCTGCGAAGCTTCCAGTCGATGGGGTTGAGGCCGGCAGCTGCCACCTTCACCTTGATTTCTCCAGGTCCGGGCTTCGGTTCTGGAATCTCCGCCAATCTGAGGTGGCTGCTGTCACCGTACTCGTTCAGAACGATCGCTTTCATGGTTGGCCTCCAGGGCAAATTTTGTTGGTTTCGGAGCATGCAAGAGCCAGTCCCTCATTGAGCCTCTCTCTATCTGGAACTCTCCTTGCTCGCCCATTAGATGAACCACAGTGAGCAAAGAGGACCAACGCGGGCGCAGGCTGCAGCGGCGCCCAGATCAGCTAACACGGGCTACTTTGGCTCGGCTGTCGCACCTTGGAGCAGTCACATTGACTGGATCGATCCATCAACATGATTGACTGGGAACGTGCTGGTTCGCGCCCAGCTCGGTTGGTGCCAAGGGCTCGCGCGGAAACAACTGATCGCGCGGTCAGGGGACGGAGAAGATTTCCACGGTGAGTTTGTCGGTCGTGGAATTGTCCCCATATCCGGAATCGTAATAGTAGAAGGCAATGGTGTTTCCCGTGCCCGCAAACAACATGTAATAGGTGTGGTCTTTGCGCCAGGATCCCCACCAGCGCAGGCGCGGAGACACTGCCGTGTTCGCCTCGTCGACGCCCAATCCGTAGTCGACATTGTTGTCGCCAATGTCCTCTTTGCCGACGCCGTTCACGTCCCAGTCCATCCAGTCGGCATCGCCGAGACCCAGATTGTTGCCGCCGCATTTGCCCGAGCCAGACGCCTGCAATAGATAGACGACTGACGTCTCAGTGGTGAGCGCAGAATGCACGGTTTGGTTGGTGACAGGAGCCTTGAGCGTTTCGAGCAGGCCAGGGAGGTTGGGCGGATAGGGTGACAAACGCAGGATGGAAACCGTGATACTCCCGGTG
>Ga0265316_10003521_pt1 | contig 15804 bp, 9 predicted proteins | sample 4522metaG_FD_202092 | JGI IMG/M metagenome (GOLD analysis project Ga0265316, IMG submission 202092) | Rhizosphere microbial communities from Carex aquatilis grown in University of Washington, Seatle, WA, United States - 4-5-22 metaG | ecosystem: Host-associated > Plants > Roots > Rhizosphere >...
CCATCCTTCTTCTCGATACAGATGGAAAAACCAGGGTACTTGGCAGCCTCGCCCTTGACTTTGCCGCGCTCGGAGAACCTCACTTGCTTGAGCAGCACCGGGGCGTAACCCTTCAGGTTGCGCGCAACGTATGCGGTTTCATAGTGGTGGTGGCGCTGGCTCCAGACGAAGACACGGATGCTGTCGAAATCGTACGGCTCGATGCCTGTCCCAATCGTGGTCCAGAGCCACGTGGGCTTCTTTTCGTCGCCGGCGCGCACCTCTCCCAGCGAGAAATAGGAAACGATGCGATGTCCTTCGGCGTACTGCGCCACTTCGTCGGGGATGGCCATCACCAGGCGGCGCGTCAGCACCCAGCCGGATTGCCCGCTGGCGGTCCGGATCAGGCTCCAATCGTCCACGGGGGCCGGCGTCGCGTCGTCGATGTCTTCCTCGGCCGGCGCCGCGGCTTCCTCCGGCCGATCGGTCCTGGAGAGATCGAGCCAATCCGGCGGAGGCTCGGGCGGTTTGGGCATGGGTGGCGGAGGATACTTGGCCTCCTTCTTGGCGGGCTTCCTGGCGGCGGCCTTGGCCTTCTTCGGCGGCGGGGCGATGAGCGGTTTGCGCGGCGCGTCCGCGCGGGGCGTGGCCACATGGGTCAGCACGTCCATCTTTTCCTTGGGCCCGATTTGCACGAAGCTGGGGGATTGGCGCGCCGGCAGCGTGTGCACGTTGAGGTCGCTGTAGGTAGTGGCCTGCCCCTGCACCGGCATGGCGGCGGCCCGCTCGGAAAGCTCCCTCAACGCGGCCATGTCCGCGGTGGAGAGCAGATGCCGCTCGTCGGTCCAGCCCTCGGCGCCGGCGGGCGTGCGTACCCGCAAAAAGTGGCGCCTGGTCTGGAGAATCTCCAGGCGGTCGCCGTGCTTGACGCTGGCGACAGGCGAGGACTGCAGGGGGATATCGCCGCGGATCTTGAGAACGGCGGGCCCCACAAAAGCCTCGCCAATGGCGGGCGCGCGCGGAGGTCCGCTACGGCAGCCGCTCAGGCACAGGATCAGCGCGGCCGCCAACGCCACCTTTTTTATGGAAACCGAATGCACACCTGTCTACGAGTCTACCTCTGTAGGTCGCCGTTTTCCGGGACGCCGGGTTCGTCCAGCAATTGGGTGGAGGAGGCCGGCCCGAGAGTCTTCCAGTCCCGCAGCGCCCAAACCACCTTCTTGCCGGGCGTCACCTCGATCAACTGCACGGTTTTGGGCCAGTCTTCCATGGGGAGGCTTCCGGCCCAATTGTTAATCAAAGTGTTGCCGTTCGCCAGCCGGTCCACTTCCTGAACGGTATAGAGCGGTATCCCCGGCAGGTCGTTCTTGTTTATCTCCCATACCGTTTCGCCCTTGGGATTGACCTCGCGGACATACCCCTGCTCGTTTCCACTGATGAGGGTGTTCCCGTTCTTCAACCGGACCGCCGCCCACGCCGAGGGCGCCGCCACCGACCAGATCTCTTTTCCGCCGGCGGAGTACTCCACCACCTTGCCCAGATCCATGTGAGCCACCAGAAACGTCCCGGCCCGGGTCATGCGAATGTGGCGAAACTGGCCGTGAACGCTGGTTGCATCGCGCGTCTGTAGGACCAGTTCCTTTTCCACTTTCCCGGTCGCCTTTTGGATCAGCATCAGCTTGGCCGGATTCCCGTTCTGCATGATCAGGACGCGATCGGTTCCGACCGGACAGGCGGTATGGATCTCGGTGCCCGGGGAGCCATCGTAGTTCCACACGATCTTCTTGCCGGGAGTGATCTCGCTGGCTCCAAATTGGCGCGAGAAGACGATGTTGCCGTTCGAGAGCATGGTGCAGTCGCCAAGCTCTCCCTTCAGGGGGTTGGTATACGACCAGACGATCTTCCCCTCCCGAACGACATACATGACCTGCTGCGAGGTGCTGCGATTCTGCCATTCCCCGCAGTAGAGGAACGGATGTTGCGCCAGACCGTTGCCGGGCAGAGGGGCGGGCTGGGGCGCCGCCACCGTCGCGGCGCAGCCGGCCGCAATGAGGAAGATCAGGTATTTTATAGTGCATCGTTTCATAAATGCGGTCTCCGAGGGCGAGCCAAAGCATGCCCCATCAATTTTAGCGTGCTGGTATAGACGCCCGCCAGATGATACGATTCTTGCTACAGAGCAACTAGACGATGAAACTCATACGAATTGCGGCAGGAGTTCTCCTGATGGTCTCGGCCCTGTCAGCGGCCAAGACGCTCGACATGTACGTCATCGATATTGAAGGATCGAAATCGTTCCTGGTGGTGTCTCCCAGCGGAGAGAGTATGCTGATCGACGCTGGTGTGCCGTCATCGGCAACTAACCATCGCGATGTAGACCGCATCGTGGAAGCCTGCAAGGCCGCCGGTGTCAAGAAGATCGATTATATGGTGGTGTCGCACTACGATGGCGACCACGTGGGCGGCGTCCCCGCGCTGGCGGCGCAGATGCCCATCGTCACCTTCGTGGACCACGGCGAAAACGTGCAATTGAACGACTTCACGATCAAAGGCGTAAAGGCGTACATGGAAGTCGCGGCCAAGGGAAAGCATATCGTCGTGAAGGCCGGCGACAAGATTCCCATCAAGGGTATCGACGTGCAAGTGGTGATGGCGGCGGGTAAGGCGATCACGCAGCCGTTGAAGGGAGCGGGCCAGCCGAATCCCGCTTGCGATACGACTCAGCGCAAGGTCTGGGGACCGGATTCGCGCGGAATCGTGGACAACCACGACACCAACGAGAACGGCATGTCCATCACGACCTTGATCACGTATGGCAAGTTCCGTATGCTGGACCCAGCCGATCTGACCTGGAACAAGGATCGCGAGCTGTTTTGCCCGGTGAATCGCGTAGGCACGGTGGACCTCTACCAGACCGCCAATCACGGCACCGACAACGCCAACTCGCCGGTGATGGTGCACGCGCTGCGGCCGCGGGTGGTGATCGCGGACAACGGACCGAGAAAGGGCGCCTCGGCGGAGACGTTCCAGACGGTCGAATCCTCGCCCGGGCTGGAGGATTACTGGCAGGGGCACTATTTGATCGCAGGCGGAGAAAAGGCCAATACCAAGCTGGACTACATCGCCAATATTGAAGGCAGCCCGGATGGCAAGTGGATCAAAGTTTCCGCCCAGCGGGACGGCACGTTTACCGTCACCAATACGCGCAACAACTTCAGCAAAACCTACAAGCCGCGGAAGTAGGCAGGCCGTGAAGAAACTGGCAAGCTAAAGCACGCCCTACCGAGGTGGGGCATGTTTCAGCCTGCCCTTTGCCCGCTTGCAACCTTACGGGGAACGCGTAGATGCTCATGCCGACTCCGCACCCTTGTAGGGCGAGGCGAGCCGCACCCGCGCGGTGCAGGTGCAACCATCTGCACCGCCATAAGGCGTCTGATCGAGTATTCGTCTAGAACTGGAAGCGCGCCACTAACTGGCCGTTTCGCGAAGTGGGGATGATGCCGCCGGTCTGCACGTTGGCCGCTGCCGCGACGTTGTAATACCCGAAGCCCCCGGTGGTGAGGCCGTTGGAGCCGACGGTGGCGGTGGTGGCCGGGTTGTTGCCGCTCAGGGCCGGGTAGACGAGCCGGTTGAATATGTTGAAGAACTCAACGCGAACCGACAACGTAAACCTTTCGCGGTAGCGGAACATGCGGCCCAAGCTCATCTGTTCGTCGGGCGCCCTGCGGTTGCGATAGTCCTTGTAGAACGCGGCGCCATAACCCCACTGGCCGTCAGCCGGGTCGGACCAGGCCTTCGGGTTCAGCACGAAAGTGGCGCCGGGATCGAAGCAACTGCAGTTGAGATTCGGAACCAGCAACAAAGGTTGGCCGGGCACGCGGGTCATGCGGGTGCCTTGTTGCAGCAGGCTGGCGAGGCTGTTGTTGGAGCCTGGAACGGCGATGGGCGTCCCGCTGGAGTAGCGGAGCACGCCGCCCAGGGTCCAGCCGCCGACCAGGTTGCGGACCAGCTTGTTGGAACCGATCTTCGGCAGTTCGTAGCTGTACGCCGTGACGAACATGAACGGCTGGGAAGTGTTGGAGACGTTCTTCTGGTTCGGCCGGTTGAACACGTCGTTGATGCCCTGCAAGGTATCCTCCTGCCCCTGGAAGGTGAACGAAGAGGTCAGGGTCAGGCCGTGGGAGGTGCGCTTGGTGATCTTGGCCTGGAGCGCGTCGTACCACAAATTGCCCAGCGGGGCGTAGGAAGGACCGAGGGCCGCGAACTGCGGGAATGGGCGCAGCGCCTGGTCCAGCGTCTGGCCGGTTGGGAAGGTGGCGTAGGGCAGCTTGAAGCCGCGCGCCACAACCGCGGCGCTGGTGATGGTGCTGCGCAGCAGAGCGCGGTCCGCGGCATTATTGATGTCCAGACCGGCCTTGCTCAGCATCGCCGGCGTGAGGTTGTTATAGGCGGTCAACGCGCTGGCGTTCAGCCATGCGGCGCGGCTGCCGACGTAAGCGGCTTCCACCAGGAGGTTCGGGAACACTTCGCGCTGCAGCGAGATATTCCACTGCATGATGCGGCCTGGACGCCCCGCGTTCGGATCGATCAAATTCGGAGGGTTGTTGATCTGGCCAAGCTGCGGGCGAATTCCGGGGTCGAACGACGCCTGAAGGAGTTGGGCCGTCGTGTACTGCAAGCCTTGGCTCAACTGCAGGGCAGACTCCCAGGTGTTGTTAGGGGAGTACGTGAGGGTATTCCAGCCGGTGCCCAGCGAGCTCCCGCCGCCGAGATAGCCGAACGCGGCGAGGGGCGTGTACGTGAGACCCCATCCGGCGCGCAGCACCGTCTTGGGCGTGAGCTGATAGGCAACGCCGAGGCGCGGCCCGATGGCGAAGGGATAGACGTTGACGAAACGGCAGTTGCAGCGGCCCGTACCGGTCCCCTCGTAGATGGTGGCGCCCAACAGGCCGCCGGCGGACGGATTGGCGACGGTCGGGGCGAACTCCGACCAGCGGTCGTGAATTTCTCTCCCCGGCAACGTGAGATCCCAACGAAGGCCGTAGTCCAGAGTCATTTTACGAGTGACCTTCCATGTGTCCTGGAGGAAGAGCGAATACGACGGCCTGCGGTATTGCGGGTCGTAGGGAGGGGCGATGGTCGCGCTGTTCACCATGCCGAGCAGGAAGCTGGCGTAGACGTACCCCACGCCGCCGCCGCTGACCGGGTTGACCTGGGTGGAGGGCAGCATGGTCTGCGCGGCGCTGAAGCTGTAGTTGCCGATGGCCTGGTTATACTGGCGGTTGGTCCAATCGTCTCTGCGCCAGTCGAGGCCGGTCTTGTAGGTGTGATTTCCGTGTACCCAGGAGAGGCTGGCGATCGCGGTCGGCTTGTCTTCGAAGTAGAGGCTGCCGTTGGAAGGTCCCATGGGGAGGATCATGCCTCCCTGGTTGCCGTTGATCACGTTGAGCAGGGGGAAGCCCAAACCGCCGGCGAGGAAGGATCCCTTCAGTCCAAGCTGGGCGGGGGAGGGAAAGTCCCTCACGCCATCGAGCATGACGTCGGGGTTGCGATAGCGGATAAAGCCGATGCCGGCGTGCAGCGCCAAAGCGGGCGTAATGATGTAGTCGAAGTTGGTGCGGTAGGTGTCGTTGCGCTCGTAGAGAATGCGCAGGTGGGTGAGAGGAATCGGCAGACCGTCCGGATTGACATACTGGTTCGTGCTGAAGCGGCTGAAGTAGAACGACACCTTCATCTTGTCGTTGATGCTGTGGTCGATCTTGATGCCGGGGTCGTCCATCGTCTTGTTGTTGGGGTAGACCTGCTGCCAGTTGTTGATCAGAAGATTGTTCTGGGGCGCCGGGATCAGCTTCTGGATGGCCACGGCGGTGGGGTCCAGCCGGGACACTGGAATGATGTTGTTGGTGAAGGGAGTGCGCAGTACATTGCCGTTCAGGGTATAGGTGCTGTTGGGATCGTAGACCACGTTCTCCATGATGTTGTTGCCGAGCGGATCGACCGCGGGCTTGCCGCCGGCGGTGAGCTGCCTGCCAGTGAGCTGGGCGGAGAAGTCGCCGTTGCGCATGAGGTTGGTGGGGACTGTCTGGAAGGTGCCGCCGGCGGTCGCCTTACTGTAATAAAGCTCCACGTTGGCGAAGAAGAAGGTGCGGTTCTTGCCGTTGTAGACCTTGGGAATGCGAACGGGGCCGCCGACGCTGAAGCCGTAATCGCTTTTCGTGGCGTACGGCACGACTTTGCTGCCCTTGCCATCGTCGCTCCAGGCTTGGCCGGCGTTGAAAACTGCGTTCGAGTAGTTCTCGTAGGCGCTGCCGTGATACTCGTTGGTTCCGCTCCGGATGGCGAAGTTGAAAATACCGGCGCCCACCTGGCCGTACTCCGCGGAGAAGTTACTGGACTGGAGGGTGAACTCCTGCACCGCCTCCACGGACGGCTGCAGCTCGTCGATTCGAGAGTTGCTGTTGACGTTGGTGGAATCCTGGCCATCCACGCGCATGGTGACGTTATTGGTGATGCCGTTGACGATCATGGTGTTCTGGCCGGACTGAAGCGCGCCAGGCGTCAAGTTCATAAAGGCGAACGGGCTGCGAAGATAGCCGCCGGCGATGACGCTGAAGTTTATGGGGAGGCTATTGATGGTCATCCCGCTGATGGTCTGGCTTTGCTCCGCGCTTTCCGTGCGCAGCATTTCAGCGCCGCCCGTGACGGTGATGGACTCGGTTGAGGAGCCGAGCTTGAGGACCACATCGACACGAATGGTCATCGCCACATTGACACGCAGGCCTTGCTCGACGGATTTGCTGAATCCCGCGGCCGACACGGTCACGTCATAGAGACCGGGCGGCAGGGAATTCAGCGTGAAGTTCCCGGTGGCCGTGGTTTCGGTGTCGTACGAAGCTCCGGTGTCGGTGCTCTTGGCGCTGACTGCGGCTGCGGGCACGACGGCTCCAGCCGGATCGGAAACGGTACCGGTGATTGTACCGCGGTCGCCCTGTGCAAATGCAGTCAGGGCAAGGCACACGAATAGCGATAACTTCACGAATAACCGCATAGACTCCTCCTGAAGACTAATTCCCGTTTCGACAAAGCGAACCTGTTAACTGGGCGTATGGTCGCTAAACTTCGCTGGACACACCAATAGCAATAGTTGGCCACCCCGCGAAGGGAGGTCATCCTGCCCACGTCATTTGTCGCTTAAGTTACGACGCGAAACCAAATAAAGGCCAAAAAAGAGCCCGTTACAGTATAATTGCGTTGCGAATTACATACCATGACGAATGACAAAAGTCAAGCACGTTCTTTTGTCTGATTGGTCGCCGCAGCGGCACGCGGCGGCTCGCCTGCACTACCTGGCCGGGCGGGCGGGCGCCGGTCGGTGCCGATGCGCTGCGTTCGCCGGGTTGACAGACGGGGTACCCTCTGGGTCCGTCTGTCCCACATTGGTTTGCAGGGGCTTGTGCCTTTGTGGGGCAGGCGCTTTCGCCTGCCAACCGATTTCTTCACAGTCTCACGTTCGCGGCTCCGAACGAGGCCGAGCCGCGAACATCAGAGAGCGGTCCGGGCTACCGGGTACCCTATTTGGCCGGGGCGGTGGGCGGCCGCCGGTCGGTTCGCCGGCCTCTCGGGCCGATCCACGAACCGTCCTCGACCTCCAGCGGCGTCATCCAGGCCAACTGCCGTTCGACATCGCTGGCCAACTGGTATTTCTTCTGCACCGAAGCAATCTGCGGACCGCGGATGTCGATCTTCGCCATATCGTAATTGCCCAGCCCAACCTGCCCGCAGTATCGGAGATACCCGACCCACTTGGGATCGACCCCCATGCACTCCACGCCCACCCGGTCGGCGGCGACGAAATCGGTGGAGGCGATGGCCAGTCTGGAAGCCACCGGGGTGCCCTGGGACGGCCCGTTGCCCTCCATGCCTTCGTGGGCATCGATCACGGCGACGTCCCAGTATGGCTGCATGGCCTGCGCGGTGACCAGCATGTTGTAGTGGATCAAATGGAACCCGGCGTGATAGTACGCCTTTTCCGTGCGCGCGGGCGCGCCCAGCACCATGTTCTTGATGGACATGGTGCAAACCGCGTAGTTGTGCGATTTCAGCATCGCCGTTCCGATGATGAAGGCGTCCGGATCGAACAATGCGGCCGCCAGGCGAACCGGAACGACGTGCGCGTCCTGGTCCAGCAATGGCTGAGTGACCCACTTATTCTGGTCCGTGAAGTCGACCAGTTCCAGACCGCGGAACTTGTTGTACTCCTTGATTACGTCCGGGTACCCCAGACCCTGGTACGCCTTGAACCCGCCGCCCAAGGTTTCGCCGATGGTGACCTGTCCCTTGAAACGCGGCGCCAGGTAGTCCAGGAGTCCACGCAGCGCATCGGCGTGGGTGCAGGCCAGTTGGTTGCTGGGGTTCACGTCGTTCGGCTTGATGAGCACGCGCTTCTTGGTTTTCAGCTTGGGGAGGATCTGGTCGTCAATGGCAACCAGAGCGTTGTAGACGGTCTTGCGGCGATCCTCGCCGGCCACCAGCGCCACCGTTGACCGGGGTTTGTATTCCTTGACGGGAACGCCCGCCACGGGAATCTGTTCCGACTGGCCACGCAGCTCGGCGGCTGTAACCAGCGCTCCCACTCCGGTGGTCAGAAAGTTTCTGCGGGTGAAAAAGAGTCGCACAATCAATCTCCTTGTCGTATATACAGTAACAGTCTTTCGCAGCCGAAGAACCGCTCTTTTAGTTAGATGTGAGAGAATGGCAAGCTAACTTGCCCATTGCCCGCTTGCGGGCGATTTTTTCACAGCTTGTTACGTTCGCGGCTGCGGTCTGAGCCGCGAACGTAAGAGAGGGGCCCGGGCTGCTACCGCACCGGGTACTCGTAAATGCTGATGCTGATCGGTGGAATCGCCAGCCTGGCTGGCCCCTCAGTCAAAGAAGTCTCCACAATATCGACCACCAGCGGCTTCCCGGGCGTGTTGGCGGCGGTCAGGTCCGTAGGGGCGATTCGCCATAGCCGGCCCTGGTTCTGAACGGCCACGCCTTCGAGCGCTACGTCCATCTGCTGGGCGGACTCGGTCGGGTTGACAATCGCCAGGGTCAGCGATTTCCGATCGGCGGTCAGTGCCACCGCGGCATCCAGCGGGTATGTGTTGCTGCCCGAGGAGACCTTGCCCTTATCCACCCCAACCGTGCCCTTCACATCGTGTTGCGCCTGCGGGTTGTTGCCGGCAATGTGTAGTGGTATCGTCCCGAAATGCTGCCGGTACAATTTGAACATCAACCCGATGGGCCGCACTGTCGCATCGGTCTTGCTAATCGCGAGCAACTCGGGCGCGCCAGTGTAGGCCGAAATGGCGAACCGGTTGGAGTGGTTGAGCATCTCATTAAACGCCTGGGCGCAGGCCAGGGGTTGGAACATGGAATCTCGAGCGTCGCCGATCCTGCCGGAGACCCATTCATCGAGCGCCATCGGAATCTGGTCCATCTTGAGAGAGGGGTATCGCCGCTGGTATTCGTCCCAAGCCTCGATCGCCGCGCCTACTCCGTTGGCCAACTTCCGGGCTTGATTCACCAGTGGCTCATCCACCTTCACGTAGTCCTGCTTCTCGGCATCGAATGCCTTGTCCACCGTGCTGGGATAGATATGTTCGGCGACGGCATCCAGGTAAGCCGCGGAGTTGGCCAGAAGCCCGCCGGTGAAGTCCGCCGGCCCGCCGAATCCGGTCACGTGTTTTCCGGTGATCATGAGCGCCGCGCGACTCTGGCTGGCCTCGACGGGCGTCGCTCCCGAAGCCACAATCTTGATGCTCGGATCGACCTTCCGCATGGCCTGAACCACCATGTTGTGCTTGATGACGTAGTGGTCGAGAGCCATGAAGCCCAGTTGCCAGGGACCGAACATCTCATTGCCGACGTTCCACCAGACCGCTTTGTAGGGGTCCGGATGGCCATTGGCGGCCCGCAGTTTACCCATAGGGGTGCCCGCCGAACCGTTGACGTACTCTACCTCTTGAGCGGCGGAATACGCATCGCCGAAACCGGTATTTACGCAAATGTACGGATCCATGCCGAGCAACTTATTCAGGTTCATGTAGTCGTCGATGCCCACGTCGTTGGGTTCCAGCGCGTGCCAGGTGTATTCGTAGCGCGGGGGGCGCTTGTCCGGATCGCCGATTCCATCCCGCCAGTCGTAGTCGGAGGTCATGTTCCCACCCGGCCAGCGGAACATGGTCGGCCCGATCTTCTTGAACTCCGCGATGATATCGGCGCGAAAGCCGTTGAGGTTGTCGGCCGGCATCAGCGACACGGCGCCAATGTGGAACGACCCCTTGCCGGTTCCCACAATCTCGATCCGGGTATCGTCGCTATCCCCCCCGGCCGTGAAGCTCAAGGGAAATTTGGCGTACTCTTTTCGAGGCGACTTGATGGGGATGGTCTGCCGGTCGCTGGGGCCGGCTCCCCACACGAGGGCGACCTTCACTTCGGCCCCTGGTTCCGCCGCCAGCACCACGCGGCCGGTGTACTTCCTCCCTTTTCGAACCGCCATGCCCGTCTGCTGGATACCATGTGGCGTGGCGGCCTCCAGCTTGACCATGGGGCTGTGTTCGCCCACGTAGGCACGCTCGCGGTCCATCACGATGAACTCGTCCGGACCCACGGGCCTCCACCGGGCCACGAACGTCCTTCGATTGGGCGGAGTCTGTTCCTTGCTGGAGTTCACCGGATAGAAGAACTTCCGGTCTCCCAGCATCTCGGACCACATGCCGCCCTCGTAGCAGTTACTCAAGAGCTCCGTGAAGAACCCATACATGTACTTGGAGATGGGCGCATCGGTATGGCTGGCGACCACCGTCATGGTCACTGGTTGTGCGCTGGCACTGAGCGCAAGGCCGCTGGCGATCATCGCCGTCAGCACGCCTTTGACGAATCCCTGTTGTCGCATCGGCTTCTGAGTCAGTGTACACCCGAACGCGCAGCCTTCATGTAGCGATCGGCAAACGTCAGGAACGTCGGCCAGTTCGGTAAGTCGGTGTGGCCACCGCCATGTTGGCGGTAGGCCACGTCGCCCGAGATCAGCGCGGTTTCTCCGGGCGGGAATTCCGTGGCTCCCAGGTCCTTCTTGCCCAGGAGCTTGTACACGGGGCCGGCGCCAACCGCGGACAGGAACATGCCCTTGGGGTCCGCCCATCCGTCTCCCGTGGCGATAGGCTGGCCGGCGCCGATGAAGACGGGGCGCGGGGCGCACAGAGCCACCAGTTCGTGCGAGTCCACGGGCAAGTCGTTCCAGTGCAGCGGACCGGCGTACTTGATAAAGTTGCCGGCCATCCAGTGGTATTCCCCTCGGCCGGCGATGTTCTCCACCAGCTCTCCCCAGTTGCGGCGGTGCAGTTTGGAACCGCCCTCGCCCGAGGAACTGTCGTAGACAATCGCGAAACGTTGGTCGTAAGCCATGGAGATGAGGGCTGCCTTGCCCCAGCGCGAATGGCCCGCCACCCCGACGTGCCGCGCGTCCACGGATTTGTCCGATTCAAAATAGTCCAGGGCGCGGCTGGCGCCCCAAGCCCACGCGCGCAGCCCACCCCAATCGTCCAGTTGGCGCGGCTGGCCCTTGCTCGCCAAGCCGATGATGCCGCGCGTCAAGCCCCCGCCGTTGTCGGCCTGGACGCTGGATGTGGACAAGCTGGCATAGCCCCAGCCCTTGGCCAGAATCAGTTGCTGCGCGGTGGGCCCCGCCGGTCCGCGTCCCGGCGCACCCGCGGCGGCTGCCGGCGGCGGCCCCGCCCTTCCCGCTGGCGGCGCGCCGCCGCCGAGCAGCAGCATCACCGGCACCGGGCCCGCCGCGTTGGCCGGCGTGGTCAGCGTCACTTGGATATCGACCGAGACTTGCGGGTACGCGGAGTTGTCCACGTGGCCCACCAGTTGTTTCGTCACGACCGGCACATCGCCGACGGTCCCACTGGTCGTGTCGGTGACCTCCCACTTCACCTTGGGCAGATCTTTGGGGACGCGGCCATAAATCTCCCGGTCGAACAACTCGACGATTTCGGGACGGCGCTCGCGCCACCAGACCTTGGCCGTCTTGACCTTCTTGCCGTTTTTCAACAACAGCGGATCCGGCAGGTTGGGATAGGGATTGGCTTTCGACTCATCGAAGTTCACGCCATTCGGCGCCTGCGGGTTCCTCTGGTCGGCCCCGGGCCGCAGGGACGTAATATGCAGGAGGTCCATCAGTCGCTGGTGATCTTGCTCCGCCGTGAGTGGCGTCGCCTGAAAGGCTCCGCCCCGCCGGGGGCCGGCAGCCATCGCCAGGAGGATCGGGACAAGTAGCCATCGCACCGATCGTAGTTTCGACATGGGCCCATTAGAGCATAGCTACGGCCTGTAGACTAGCGCACGAGGGCGAGGCATGCCGCGCCCTTACACCGGCGCGCAGGGCGCGTTGTAGGGGCCGGGCACGCCCGGCCCGCGGTACTAGCTAGCCTGGCGGCGCCAGCCTCATCTTTCCCCTCATCATCGCCACCAGCAGCACCGCCACGTGCAGCGCGTGGTTGAATTCGCCTTCGGCCGCGGCCCACGCCAACTCGGGAAAGGAGTAGGTCAGCACTTCGATGCCTTCTTCGGGCGCGCGGCCTTCGACGCGTCGCGCGCCCGTGGCTACGCAACTCCAGATGCGGTTTCCCAGGCGGCCGGTGTCCGGCTCCATCGATCCCAGCACTTCCACTTCGGCCGCTTCGTAGCCGGTTTCTTCCAGCAACTCGCGCCGGGCCGCTTCAGCCGGACTCTCTCCCGGGTCCACCAGTCCGCTCGGCAACTCGATGGTGTGCCGCTCCACCGCCGGCCGGTATTGCCGCACCGCCAGAACCCGCTGGTCCCCCGTGATGGCCACCATCGCGGCGTAATCCGGCAGGCGCAGAGAGTAGTAAGGCGCCTCTCCGGGTTTCATGGTCTTGGCCAGCACCTCGAACCACGGCGTCGCAAACGCTACTTCGGTTTTCAGGGGTTTCATGGTCACTTCAGCTCTTTGGGCCGGGCGTGCCCGGCCCCTACACCGCACCCTCGCAGGCTCTGGGTCCCTCGTCCACTAGTAATTCATGTTGGCCCCGAAATCCGGCTTCAGCCCGGCGCGAATGAGAGCCATCCATTCGGCCAGCCTCCCGCGGTTTCCACCCCAGAAGGAGCCGCATTCCTCGAGGTACTGAAGCACCGCGGCCGGTTCGCCGCGCTCTAGCAACTCCCGCGCCAGCGCCATGCTGGGTCCCTGCGCCGCCAGCGACGTGCTGCCGGGCGTCTTGCCGGCCAGCAGCAGGTAGCGCTTAGCCTCCTCCACCTCTCCACCGCGTAGCGCCAACCGCCCCAGCACGATGTTTCCCTGGTGAATGGCATCGCCGGTCCACCAGAAGACGCCGTGCTTCGATTCCGCGAGCGCTTCGTTGGCATAGCGTCCGGCTTTTTCCAGGTCGCCGGCGGCCAGCGCGGTTCGCGCCAGGCGGGCCAGTAGCGGTCCGCGCGAAATCGCGTTGCTGCCGGCCATGAATTCCAGGTGCTGCAGCTCCAGGTCCGGCGTTGCCCCGGTCCTGGGGAGCCGCTCCACAATGGAAGCATTCAGCCGGACAGCCAGTCGCCAGGCTTCGTTCCAATCGTCCAGCCGGATACTGGCGCGAATGTCGTCCAGCATCCGATACATCTCCTGCTTGTCGGGTTGCTGCTGCGCGGCCGCCCGGAACATGAACGCCGCCACCAGGCAGCCAAGAGCAAAAAGGCGCATGTGGTTCACCCCTCTACAGGTTCACACTGACCGTCTCTTCAAATATGTTGTGCGGTACCTGAATGCCGCTCACGCGCAGGCGCTCCAGAATCTTGGGCGAAATCCCGGTGGCCCGGAAACGTCCCTGCACCTTGCCCGCGTCGGTAACGCCCACGCGGTCGAAGGTGAAAATCTCCTGCATCTGCAATTTCTCATCGCGCACGCCCAGCACTTCGGAAATGCTGATCATCTTGCGCGTGCCGTCTTGCAGGCGCGATACCTGCACCACCATCTTGATGGCGCTGGCGAGCTGTTGCAGAATCACACGCGTGGGAATTTCCAGGTCGGCCATCATCACCATGGTCTCCAGGCGCGAAAACGCGTCCCGCGGAGTGTTGGCGTGCACCGTGCTCATGGATCCTTCCACGCCCGTATTCATGGCTTGCAGCATGTCCAGCGCTTCTGCGCCGCGGCACTCACCCACGATGATGCGGTCGGGCCGCATGCGCAGCGCCGTCCGCAGCAACTGCCGCTGGTTGATGCCGCCCTCCTTGTTGAGGTTCGGCGGGCGCGTTTCGAACTTCACCACGTGCCGCTGCTGGAGCTGCAATTCCGCCGTGTCTTCGATGGTGATGATGCGCTCTTCCTCGGGAATGAATCGCGAAAGCGCGTTGAGCATGGTGGTCTTGCCCGAGCCCGTGCCCCCCGAGATCAAAATCGTGGTCTTGGACTGCACGCACGCCGCCAGGAACCGCAGCATGCCGGGGGTGAGCGTCTTGAACTGCAGCATCTCCTCCTGCGTGATGACGTGGCGGCCGAAGCGGCGAATGCTGAGGCAGGGGCCGTCCAGCGCCAGCGGAGGAATGATGGCGTTGACGCGCGAACCATCCTGCAGGCGCGCGTCGACGATGGGCTGTGCCTCGTCGATGCGGCGCCCCACCTGCGAGACGATCTTCTCGATGATGTGCAGCAGGTGGGCATCGTCCTTGAACCGCACCGTGGTTTCCGAGAGCTTTCCGTTTCGCTCGATATAGACCTTGTTGTAGCGGTTCACCAGAATATCGGAAATGCTCGCTTCTTTGAGCAGGGTTTCGAGCGGCCCCAGCCCCAGCACCTCATCCAGGACCTCCTCTACGATCTTGGTCTGCTCGGCGGTAGTCATGGGCACGCGCTCTTCGTCCAGCAGTCGCTCCACTACGCGGCCGATCTCCGCGCGGACCCGGTCTTTGGGGATGGAAGACACGCGGTCCAGATTCAGCACGCCAATCAGCTTGCGGTGAATCTGCGACTTCAGCTCGAAATAGCGGTCGGCGCTTCGTGCGGCCATGAGCGGAGCCGTTCCGCGCATAGGCAAGGGGCGATTCGGTCCCACCTGGTCTCCCTCAATTTGCACTCTTGGTGCGGTCGATGCGACTACAATTATATCCCGAGCGGGCGCTGCGCCGTGGCGTACACGCTCTGCTCGAAATCGCGCAGGAGGCCCATGGCTTCGCGGTCGCAAAATGGATAGAACTGCATCATGAGCGTGGCGCAGAGGCCGCGCCGCGGGTCGATCCAGAAGAAGGTGTTGCGAATACCCGCCCACGCCAGGCTTCCGGCGGACCGGCCACCCTCGTAAGCCTTCGCGTTGATCAGGAACCCGAAGGTGAAGCCGTCGGTGAAGCCAGGGTGGAAGTCGACATCGCTCGAAATCTCAGGCTTGACGCTCTTCAGTTTGCCGGCGCTCAAGGGGCCGATCTGGTTGGTTGCCATCACGTCGACGGTTTGCGGCCGGAGAACCTGTTGCCCGTTGCTCGACCTGCCGCCCCGCAGAATCATCTGCATGAAGCGCACATAGTCCCGGGGCGTCGAGTTCAATCCGCCGCCTCCGTTGAAGGACTTTGGGGGAACGAACGGCGTGCGGGGCTGCTCTTTCAAAGAGCCATCCGGCTGCCGCTGCCAGACGTTCACCAGGCGGTCGAACTTGTCCTCCGGCACGATGAAACTCGTATCCTTCATGCCGAGCGGGCGCAGAATGTTCCGCTGGAAATACTCTTCCAGCGTCAGCCCGCTGACCGCTTCCACCAGCCGGCCGGTCCAATCCA
>Ga0265316_10003528_pt1 | contig 15792 bp, 13 predicted proteins | sample 4522metaG_FD_202092 | JGI IMG/M metagenome (GOLD analysis project Ga0265316, IMG submission 202092) | Rhizosphere microbial communities from Carex aquatilis grown in University of Washington, Seatle, WA, United States - 4-5-22 metaG | ecosystem: Host-associated > Plants > Roots > Rhizosphere >...
GTATCAGCAACAGGCAGCCTTCCGATAAACATTTCAGGAATATAGTCACCATTACCATCAAATTCTCCATAATACAAATCTGTTATGTTCCCGGAACCGCCAGAACCATAATAGGGAACTCTGTTGATATCTCCAATTATGAGCAGATATTCGGGCGGAGGATCGCTTTCTGTCGAAGAATTGTAAATACTGTTGAGTTTATCCTTTATTTGCATATAATCATTCCCCGCCATTCCGGTTCCCTCGTAGATAACAATAAGCTTGAAACCCTTTTGGGTCTTCCACTTAAAAAACGGCTGAAGTTGTTTCTTAAATGCAACATCAGTTACTATTACCATTTTAACCGGTTTGCTGGAGAAACCTGGAATAACCTGGCCGGGATTGTAATTCAGAACTCCCTTATTAAGTGATTCATTAATAGATCCAGGTTGTGCGATAAGAGACTTTGGAGCACCATTGGCAGAATTTGAAAATATTATCTCAATTCTCATCGATGTGATTATCTCCAGTGAATTTGAGAGCGAATTATATCTTACGGGCGAAACATAAAGGTTTGCAAGTTTATTATTTCTTACAGTGCCCAGCGGTTCAATTTTCACTGTGTCGGAGGAAATAATTCCTCTTGTGGCATAGACAGATTTATCAATTTTAAAGGCTGGTTTTGCTTGCTGGCTTTCCTTAGTTTCGCTTTCCTGGGCAGGAAAAAGAAGTCCGGTAATTTTTTTCGATGCCGGGTTTATTTTTGATGTTCTGACATCTGATATTTTTACTTTGTACCTTGATCCTCCAGGGATTGAGATCAGCCGGCAAAAGACCGGAAGCTCAGGTTTCCCCAGGTCAGATGAAGGAATATGGCCGGGAATAGATATACGATAAAATGATCCGGCATCATTTGTTATACTTTCAATGTTGATCTCAGATATTGAATAGTTTATGATGATAGATTGCCCTCCGGTTATGACATCGGTTTTCTGCAAATTACCATTTAGAGGAAATTTGTAACTTCTTCCCGCTTGTCCGCTGGCTGATGCTGCAAAAACCAGAAAAACTGCTAATAAAGTAGCCTGTTTATCTTTCCCTAAACGCATCAATTTTAATAAATTAACACCTTGACCTAAATTCCGGAGGCAAGTTATTAAAAAATCAATATATTATGAATTTGGGAGTAAGAGATTTTATGAATAATATAAGAGGTAGTGAGTATTTATTGAATTATTCCTAAACTTTGTGTATTGTCTGACATTTAAACTTGATGATATGAAGAACTTCCCGCTGGAGATATTAAAGTAAGCATTTATAATTCTAATTTTTACAGCTATGACAATTCCTGGTTTTTATCAGGATCCACTAATTAATCTAAAATTAATAGCAGAATTATTATGCCTATAATAATTGATATTAGGATATCCTTTAAGTATTTTCTTCTACCCCTGCGATAGTTCTTATATTGTGAGTCGCTCATCCTTAATACTAATGAAGATTGCTATTATGTTAGGAGTGTTTCAATTTACCATAATGCTAAGTTCCATGTGTTTATTATAGACTATCATAGTTGATAGAAGAACCCCCCTTAAATTTGACCTACCGTTTCCCAAAACAGATACCCCCGTTTTGATTAACTGCTGTTAGTCGGATCAATCCTATTCAGGAAGAACAGATTCTAGACGGTTAGGCTGTTTTTCACTATGGTATAATTCTTTTGATAATTGTAGAAAATGTTTCATTGCATTATCATTTTTATAAATGCACCACTACCATCATAGTAGAATTAGTCATTAATTGTTAATACTTCTGTTTAATTAAAGGCTACATTAAAAGCACTTTGAGCTGATCTTAAATATATTTTAGTTACTTCATAATGGCAACGTATCGAATCTTTTTCTTGTCTTGTTTCCTACATCGCTACCTTATTATTTCTACAGATCAAAGTATAGAATAAATCATTCTTCCTAAAATGTGTTTTTAGTATTTTCATTGTTATGATATTAAATTGTAGGTGATTATTCCGGAACAAAATGAGCCATTAAATCCGAATAAAACTGACACGAACTGCGCAGTACAATTGTATATGTTTGGCAAGCAGCAAGATTATAGAAAGCTCTATAAAACAATCCGTTAAATAGCAGATTTCTAATTGCAGTTTATTTTAATTGTCTATATATCAAAATTTCAGTTATGCAACAGTACCCCTTGGAAATTTGGGAAGAGGGGAATAAAGTTGCTTATAGAATAACTAAGGTTTAATTTTGATAATGAATTAAATAAATATTTGATGTCAAGCATAATAGCAGGTTACGAATATGACATCTTCATCAGCTACCGTCAGAAAGATAATAAAGGTTACAGGTGGGTTACCGAGTTTGTAGATAACTTAAAAGGGGAACTTGAATCAAATTTCAAAGAAGAGGTAAGCGTATATTTTGGCATAACCCTCACGACGGTCTAACAGAGACTAACCAGGTAGATGCCTCGTTAAAGGAGAAGATAGATAACCTTGCATGTAGGCAAAACTTAAGCTAAAATTAGTGTTATGAAAAACCTAATGAAACCATTAATTGTGTTTATTATGTTCCTAATAGCTTCAGAATCTTTTACTCAAACAATTGGAATTAAAGCTGGTTATAATTTGTCAAATTTAATATATAAAGAGCCACCTCATTATGGTAATCAATTTTATGTGGATGAATTCAAGATGAAACCCGGGTTTAATGCAGGAGTAACAGTGGAATTTCCTACAAAAGATTGGTTTTCAATTGACATGAGTTTAATTCTTTCAACCAAGGGTTGTAAAACAATTCATAAGAGTGTAACCTTTAATGATAAGGGAACCAGGAATCTAGTATATCTTGATATTCCATTGACAGCAAAAACATACTTCAATGCAGGAGGTGCGAAGATTTATGGTGCATTTGGTCCATACATTGGCATTGGCTTAGGCGGGAAATGGGATGAGATAGAGACTAATAATTTTTCCGGTGGAACAATTTCAAGTTCTTCTAATGCTTTTGATGGCCTGAATAAGCTAGATTTTGGATTAACTGCCGGAGTAGGAGTTTCAATCTATTCTTTCCAAATCGGATTGTCCTACGGTTTTGGTTTGTCAGATATTTCATCCGATTCTAATGTTATAATTAGAAACAGTGTATCAGGAATATCATTAGGTTATATATTTGGTGGAAAATAATAAACCAACGGATTCGATAGAATAGCAAAATAAGTGATTAAGCGGATTGCGAAGGTAAGTTCCTTTATCAATTTTTGTGTCGTGAGAAATGTAAGTAGTCTAACTCTTATCTTTGACCCAAGATGTCGTAAGTAGCATATAAAAAGGCTTTTACGGCATGTTGCATTTTTATCACATGAATCAACTACCTATCTTTCAATATATTAGATATCATTTACTGTAGCCTGGGACTTTGGGACCAGGCTTTCTCATTTCTATTTAAACACTAATCAAACTATTATGAAAACACAACAGACAACTATATCTGAAGTAAGACTTGTCTATAGGACCAAGATTAAGGCTTCAGAGCGACAACAGGTTAAATGCTCAAAGGACGCATTTGACATATTTATGGAGAATTGGGATCTGGATTCAAAGAACATATTGAAGAGTTTAAGCTTCTGCTAATGAACCGGTCCAATTCAGTATTAGGTATTATGCCTGTTTCTAAGGGAGGTTTATCCGGGACGGAAACGGATGTAAGGTTAATTTTTCAAGGTGCGATTAAAGCAAACGCATCTGGGATATGATAAATCAACCACCAGATGACCTTTCAGAAATGTATAGTAGTGCTGATCCTGGACTATGAATAATAAGTACATGAAACAATAATGCCCTGGCAGATTGTATGTTACTAGGGCTATATGTTTAAATATGAAGGGATTAATAATGATTACATAAGTATTTTGCAACTTATAATTTCAAATATCTCGAATAATGTTTAACTTTAATTCTATTGTGATTGTTAAAAGTTAGACTTATGCAATATTCTTATACGACAGATTTAATAGGTGAAGTAGCTTTAATAACCGGAGCAGCCAGAGGAATTGGTCGTGCCTGTGCATTAGCATTGGCCGAAGCTGGAGCAGATATTGTCCTGGGTTTACGAGATATTCATTCTGATGAAGGTCTCGTAAATGAGATAAAAGCATTAGGCAGAAAAGTATTGTCCCTGCAAATGGATGTAAGTAAAATCAGTGAAATTAAAGCTGCATTTGAAATCTTAGAGAAAGAGTTTGGGAAATTGGATGTCCTTGTGAACAATGCCGGAATAGGGCCTCCAAATGCAATTGAAGATGTGACGGAAGAGGACTTCAATTATACCGTTGAGGTAAATTTAAAAGGAACTTTTTTTGTGAGTCAGTGTGCTGGAAAACTTATGAAAAGACAAAAATACGGACGTATTGTCAATTTAAGTTCGCAAGCCGGATTCATAGCTTTGCCAACTGAATCTGTTTATTGTATGACTAAAGCGGGAATAGCTCACCTCACAAAATGTTTTGCAGTTGAGTGGGGGAAATACAACATTACTGTTAATGCGGTGGCTCCTACGTTTATTAAAACTCCAGGCACTGAAAAATGGTTGTTGGATGAAGAGTTTAAAAAAGATGTCTTGTCCAAAATAGTATTGGGAAGGGTAGGCATCCCAAAGGATGTAGCAAGTGCAGTTTTGTTTCTATCCTCACCAGCTTCATCTCTTATTACCGGGACTACACTGATGATAGATGGGGGCTGGACCGCCCAGTAATATAACTTTTGAACAATATTGAATAATTGAATCTCACGCTGTAGTGCTGTTGGGACAAGCTGATGTAATGTTGCAGTTGCTATATGCCATACAAAGTAATGTAAATGCAATTATTATATTTCACAATCATCAAATTGGTAATGTGCAAGCAAGTGAATCTGATATTGCAATAACCAGGAAGATAAAGGAATCTGGTATTGTTATTGATATACAGTTATTGGATCATTTGATAATAGTTCCGGAAGGTAGTTACTACAGTATGGGTGATGAAGGATTCACTTAAATTACTTTTATTTCATAAATGTTTCTTCTATGTCTCAGTAATAACAAATAAAAAAGCCTCGACATTAATGTGTGTCAAGGTTTTATTTGTTTAAAATTGTACCCGGAGCCGGGATCGAACCGGCACAGCATTGCTGCCACTGGTGTTTGAGACCAGCGCGTCTACCAATTCCGCCATCCGGGCAACTTAATTGGACTGCGAAAATATAAAAAACTTTTGTCTTTTTACTTTTGTCTTTTTACTTTTTTTCTCCCATTCTCCCTCTCTCCCCATCACCCCTTTAATTTTAAAATTATCTCCCTGATTGCCAATTCTATTCCCTCAGCATCAAACCCACACTCCCTGTAAAGTTCTTCCTGCGTACCATGCTCAACAAAGTAATCGGGTATCCCCAGTCGTCTCACTTCTGAGTTGTATCCATTATCGCTCATAAATTCAACGACAGCGCTTCCGAATCCTCCTTTAAGCACTCCGTCCTCAACTGTAATTATATGTCTGAACTTCTTAAAAACGGAATGTAGAACTCCTGTATCAAGGGGAGCGACAAACCTCATGTCAAAATGGGCAATTGATATATTTTCTTTTGCCAGGTTACTTATAACTGAAGCAACAGCTATCCCCGGATGACCTATTGACAAAATCGCAATATCATTACCTTCACTCAGCTTACGCGCTTTCCCTATTTCAATTTCAAGGAATGGTTTTTTCCAATCGGTATATATTCCCCGTCCCCGTGAATAACGGATTGAAAAAGGAAAATTGTTTTTATCAAGTTGAGCCGTATACATCAGATTTCTTAGTTCAATCTCATCCATGGGGGCAGAGACAACCATATTCGGAATACAACGCAGTACTGCCATATCGAAAAACCCATGGTGTGTGGCTCCATCGGCGCCTACAAGACCACCTCTGTCAATACAGAATACAACGTGCAGTTTCTGAAGGGCAACGTCATGAATTATCTGGTCGTAGGCTCTCTGAATAAATGTTGAGTAGATACTGCAGAAGGGGATCATTCCCTGCGAGGCAAGCCCGGCAGAAAAAGTTACCGCGTGCTGTTCTGCAATACCGACATCGAAGGTTCTTTCAGGCATCTCTTTCATCATGATGTTCAGAGAGCTGCCTGTCGGCATAGCAGGGGTAATACCGGTAATTTTATTGTTAAGTTCCGCAAGCTCCAGAATTGTATTTCCAAATACTGCCTGGAAAGTTAGCGGGGCATCCTCACCTGAAGTATTGATTATTTCGCCTGTTTTTTTGTTGAACATACCCGGTGCATGAAATGCCGTCTGGTCTTCTTCAGCCTTTTTGAAGCCCTTCCCTTTAACCGTCAGGCAATGAAGTAGTTTTGGTCCGGGGATTCTCTTAAGATCTTCGAGGACTCTTGTAAGGTGGAGGACATCATGACCATCAATCGGACCAAAATATCTGAAATTCAGCCCTTCAAAAAGATTGCTCCTGTCGAGTATTGTACTTTTGGCTCCAGCTTCAATCTGTGCAGCCAGTGTCCGGGCATTTGGTCCAAGTTTCCCGAATACTCCCAGGACTTTCCATACCCGGTCTTTAAACCTGTTATATGTTTTACTGGTGGTAATATCAAGGAGATACTCCTTCAAAGCGCCTACATTAGCATCGATAGCTATATTATTATCATTAAGAATCACAAGTATATCTGACTTGCCAATGCCTGCATTATTAAGACCTTCGAAAGCCTGACCTGCAGTCATTGCGCCATCGCCGATTACGGCCACAACATGCCGGGTCTCTCCCTTGGCACTGGCCGCAACTGCCATACCAAGAGCTGCCGATATTGATGTTGAGGAGTGACCGGTTCCAAATGCATCGTACTCACTCTCAGCCATTTTTGGGAAACCGCTTATCCCTTTATATTTTCTGTTAGTTGAGAATTTTTCCCGCCGTCCTGTAAGTATTTTATGAGCATATGCCTGATGTCCGACATCCCAGATAATTTTATCGTATGGGGTATTAAAAACATAGTGAAGTGCTACGGTTAACTCAACAACACCCAGACTTGATCCGAAATGGCCGGGGTTATTGCACACAACATCAATAATGAACTGCCGGAGTTCTGAACTCACCTGTATAAGGTCTTCAGGATCAAGTTTCCTGAGATCTTCAGGAGTATATATTTTAGAGAGTAAATTCTCTTCTTTGTCCATTAAGAGATGGTTAAAAGAAATAACCGACAAATATAGTAATTATTATTCCTGAGTGTTTGCTGAAGCATCCCCCGGATTTTCTTATTTTTGTTACTGAATCCGATGGGTGAGATACAATTTTCGTGGGGAGCGGATATTATAAATAAAATCAGACTGAGGTTATGAAAAGATCAATTTTTTACATCCTGGGCTTTATTGCTTTAGTAATTTTTTCAATATCATGCGTTTCTGCAAAGAAGTTCAGCAGCTTGCAGGATACCAGCAAACATTTCATGAATGAGAGGGATGCTTTCAAAACCGACAACATCGGACTGGAGATGCAAAACAAAGAACTGAAGGCCAGGCTGGCAAAGCTTCAAAAAGAAGCTGATACAGTTCAGAAGGAGATCACTTCTGCACAGAATGAACGCGACAGGGCTGTAGATGAATATAATAAAATGTCCACTAAGTATACCGAATTACAGAATGCACAGGAAGATCTGATCAAGGGGAATGTTAAGGAGACTCAGAAATTACTTGCAGAGCTTCAGACAGCCCAGGCAAACCTTCAGAAGAAAGAAGATCTTCTCCGTCAGCTCGGGCAGAACCTTGATACAAAGAAAGCCTCGCTCGACGAACTTACTTTTGAGTTAGAAAAAAAGAATGCACGGTTGGCAGAACTTGAAAAAATACTCGATGCTCAGAAAAAGATAGTACAGGATCTGAAGAGCAAAGTGTCTGAAGCTCTTCTTGGATTTGAAAACAACGGTCTTACGGTAACTATGAAGAATGGTAAGGTATATGTTTCCCTTGATGAGAAACTCCTTTTCAAATCAGCCAGCTGGGATATTGATGCAAACGGGAAAAATGCATTGAAAAAACTGGCAGGTGTATTGGAAAAAAATCAGGATATTCAGATTATGATCGAAGGACACACTGATAACGTTCCCTATAACCCTGGTAACAGCCAGTTAAAGGACAACTGGGATTTGAGCGTAAAACGGTCCACCACAGTTATCAGGGTTCTGCTCGAAGGATCAAATATTGATCCGAAACGGTTGACTGCAGCAGGGAGGAGCCAGTATTCTCCTGTGGATGAGCACAATACTAATGAAGCCCGTCAGAAGAACAGAAGAACAGATATTATTCTGACTCCTGATCTGACAGAATTATATAATTTGATTAATAAGTACTAATACTTTTCTCTGTGAGCCTCTGTTCTTCTCTGTGCAACTCTCCCGCCTGAGCGGGACAAGTTGTGTAAATAGTTACACAGAGGTCCACAGAGATTTATTTAGAGAATTCCTGCAGTTTGACATTCATATTCTTAAGAGCTGAAAGAAGATTATCTTCAGGTCTGAGAAAATCCTGGTTTCCCCAGAATAAGGGATCATAGTTCATAATGGTCTTTGAAAATATTGAATGAATAGGAGCAAGTTCTTCCCGCTCAAACCGTGTGACATTGTCTAATTGGGTTTCTGTGATCGCCAATTCAAAAAATACCTTGAACTGTGTATTAAAAAGCCTCTTCTTATGGTTTGAGGAAAAAACAAGATCGCCTCTTACGTGATTTAAAAAATATCTGTTATCCATTTTCCGGTAACTCACGGAATATTTTACCGAAACAGGCCAGGTGTTAAATCCATGTGAGGAGGTGGTGATAAACGTATCTTTCATCTTATGGATTTGCTTTGGATTGATTTCGAATTCAGCATTCAGTATCCCGTAATCAACTGTATTGATATATATTGTGCCTTTAAATAATGGCAGGTCAACATTTTCACGCTGCTCAAACTCGATGGCGTAGGCGGTTTCATCATCATATGTAACGATATCTGTCATCCTGTAGGTGTAATCAGTCGAACTCTCGACGTTAATGAAATCAAAGATGTTTTTTGCCCCGTCAAGCTCAAGACAAGTGCTCAGACCTGCTTTGAGTCTTATTGCAAGCGTATCGCTACGGTCGGTGTTTTCAATTTTCCTGCTTTTATAAACTTTAATCTGATCACCTAAAAGAGTTCCTGAGTATGCACTTTTATAAATCTTCAATATTGCCTCGGAATAGGTCTGAAGTTCAGATTTTTTCAGAACGCCTTCCCTGTAAAAAGCTGTCATTAACACAGGTGTGTTTCCATAGTTATGAGGAATCGCCTTAAATGTCCGTGAAATGATCTCCTGAGGATTATGATTCTTGATAATTATTTCAGGAATAGAGATGAATTCTCTCTTCATTGAAATTGTCAGGTTGTTTCCAAAGACTTTTTTAACAGGAATTTCTCTTCCCAGATATCCGAGATATGAGACGGAAAGTGTATCGTTAAAGAGATCAGATGTTATTTTCAGTCCGAAATCACCGTTATTATTTGTAACGGTTCCCTTCCCTTTGTTTTTTAATGCGATTGTTGCAAAAGACAACGGGTCGGAAGTCTCATCATCGATTATTTTACCGGTAATATACTTTACTTTATCCGCTGTTGTTGAATCTGCATGAAAGGAACGGCGTTTTTCAATATGCGAAATAATGATGTACTTATCAATTACTGAAAAACCCAGGGAATCATTTTTGAGGATGCTGTCAAGAATAATATTCAGTTTTGTAGCCCTGAAAGTCATCAGTGTCTTTTTCTCCTGATCAACCAGGCGGCTGTCGTAGGTAAAGTAGTATCCTGTTTGCCGGGTAATAAGATCAAGGGCAGTGCCTGTTTTCACTGTCCCTGCCCTGAAGGTAAATGTAGAATCAAGAATAGTCTTCTGGCATTCCGCTCTTTGCTGAAGTATCAGAAGATTGAATAATGCAATGGCCAGAAATTTTATAAAAATATTGCCATTGGGAGATGACATTTTTAAGTGATGAGTTATTTTTTTGAAAGATGATAAACATTCCCATCTTTTGTATAACCCAGGTTAAAGCTACGACAAATTAAGTTAATTATTGTTTCCTCATCGGCATTAACTATAGGGGAACGCCACGGGTTATCCAGAATAAGAGAATCATCTGCAACAATATCCATATTATATACTCTCTTAAGATCGCGGAATACAACGCTCAGTTTTTGTCCACTGTAAACAAGGTCCCCGGTCTTCCACGCAAGGTAGTTTTGATTATTGTTAAAGGTCTTAACAGCTGCTTTTGAGCTGACCGTTCCAACATAGCCTGGATCGAGCTGCAGGGTTTTGGATCCCGAATTATCAGAAACCAGAACTTTTCCTGTTTTGACAAAGACCTCAACAGCAGATTCCTTGTTATTTGTAATTACATTGAAGGATGTTCCCACAACTTTCACTTTGGCATTGCCGGCGTCTATAATAAATGGTTTTGATTTATCCGGAGATATTTCGAAGAAGGCTTCTCCGGCAAGTTTTACATCCCTTCTGTGTTTGCCAAAATTTTTCCGGTAGCTGAATTCGGAATTCCTGTTGAGACAGATCTTACTTCCATCGGGAAGTGAAACCAGAACATTTTTTTCATAATTTCCTGCTATAACGGTGATTTTTTTACTTAAAAATCCAGAGTTATTCATATAAATTACAGCAGTTCCGAGACTTAACAAAACAAGAGCAACAGCAGCAATTCTCAATATTGTAGTTCTCATGAAGTTTATCCTGACAGGGCTTTCACTTATTTTAAGACCATTTTCAATTAACCTTGAATGAACATTATTCCAGGCTTTCCCAACATCTATTTTCTCCTGACTATTCATATTCTTTAAATCTTTCCACTTTTTACCTGAATTATTTGTATCTCCGGCCATAAACTGCCCGAGGAGATCTGTTTGTTCCCCTTTTTCACCTGAAAGGATGGAGGCAAGTTCCTCCCACTCCTTATCTGTGAACGTCCCTGTCTTTTTCATTTCTTTCATTATTGTGTCAATTCCTTTCTGAATTCTTTTAGTGCCCTACCCATATTTGCCTCTACTGTTTTTATTGAGACTGATAACTTATCAGCGATCTCAGAATATTTAAGTCCCTCGAATCTGCTCATGGTAAATATCTTACCGCATCTTTCCGGGAGTCTTTCCAGTATCCTTGCTATTTTTTCCTGCAGCTCTTTGTAATTGAGAATATCTGAAGGGCTCTCCTGCCTTTCTGATTGGCTGTATGACATCTCTTCAGCATGTCGTTCGATAACCCTGTTATGTTCAATATAGTGCAGGCATCTGTTATGAACCGACCGGAAGAGATAACCATTCAAAGAACTTTCAATATTTAATTTTTCCTTATCCTGCCAGAGTCTGAAAAACAGATCCTGAACTATTTCTTCAGCAGTGTCGTGATCTTTTATCAGAGTCTTAGCATATCGTACCAGGGAAACATAGGAGGATCGGAAAAGCGACTCAAACTGTCCTATATCGCCATTTCTGATCCTCCATGTAATGTCAGTATCCCTGAGCATAGATCTGATTTTATTTGTTTTCTTCTCTGTCGCTGAATTTAAGCTTTCTGCTAAGTCTGCGTATTGCTGATTCAATGCTCTGGTCGGGTTCAATCACATTATAATCTCCCCAGAATTCCTTATCAGTAAATGCACTTACTTTATCAGAAAATACATCTGTGTACCTGATCTTATCTTTTCCTGCAAATTTAATAACTTCCTGGTCAGTACGATCTGTTACGGCTATTTCAGACATGGTAGTATAATAAGTATTGAAGAGTTTCTTTTTCCAGTCAACTTTAAATTTGACTTCAGCCCTTGAGTATTCAAAATACCATTTGCCTTCCTGTTCACGATATTTGGTTTTGTAGGTTGCAATTACCGGTGTTACTTTCATTCCAAGAGGTTTCTTCCTGATAAAAATTGATTGTGCTGCATCTTTATTAGAAAGATTGAATCCAAATTCTGCTTCAGTTATTGCATATGAGTCCATGTCAATATAAAGGCTACCCATGAATAACGGTATTTCTACTGAAGGTTTTTGAATGAAGTCAATAACATAGTGGGGTTTGTTACCTATTTCTATAACACCGGTCAGACTGTAATTGTAGTTTTGCATAGCATCTAGTGTCAGAACAGTTTCCGAGTTTTTAGCAAGATCAAGTTCCAAAGCGGTTACAGGCCCACCCTGAAGTTTAAACAGGACTGTATCCATTTTTTGAACATCGGTACTTTTCCTTCCTTTATAAATCCTTGCACCATCAAAACGCGCATCATTGTTATAAGGCGCTTTGAAGATCTCAACTACGGCTTCTCCGATTGATACATACGTACGGTTCTTTCTGATAGTTTCCCTGTAGAAAGCTGTCATCAGATTCGGAACCGATTCGTAGTTTTTACTAATGTTCCTAATAGCTTTCTCTACTATACCCGTAGGATCAACAGGCTTTACAATAATCTCTTTTATTGGAATTGGAGCAGCTTCAAGAGCTATAACATTTTTGGTACCATTTTCCTTGAGCTCACTTATTGGTATACTCTTATTTTTATATCCCAAAAAGGATATCTCAAGAGTTTTTGAGGTCAAAAGGTCACCGATTTTAAGTGTGAATTCTCCATCGATGTTAGTCACGATTGCAACATTTGATTCCTTAACGGCAACAGTTGCAAATACAAGAGGAGTTCTGCTTTCTGCGTCAACAACCTTACCTTTTATTGTTACAAGATTCTGCTGGTCACTTTTCTGCTTCCCCGAAAAATTCCCGGCAGACGCATTCTGGACCATAAAGGCCAGCAGAAGGACCAGTACAATTAGCGAAGTGTGTTTAAAAGTTTTCATGGCGTAATTTATTTAAGTTTAAAAATTGAGTACTTTAAGTTTCAAATACTGTATTCTTTCCATTTCAGCACTATGACCCTTGAGTTGTTCATATACCCTATTATTATGATAATTATTTTTATATCTTACTTCCCTTTTTTAATAATCCATGATTAAAAGTCTTGTCAGACCTGTTAATCTTTTTGAGGCGGGATATTCATATCTTAAAAGTGCAGTTACAGGTATCCCGGATATAAATGGTATGCCTGTATCCATAAGTACGGAACTGACAAATCACTGCAATCTTCACTGTCCACAATGTTTGTCAGGATCAGGCATGATGGGAAGAGAGCGTGGCTTTATGGATCTTGAGCTTTTTAAGAAGATTATGAAGGAGCTCAGTCCTTACCTTTATAATGTAAATCTTTTCTTTCAGGGTGAACCAATGTTGCATCCGTTATTTTTCGCTTTTCTTGGAAATTGCCTGATACCACACAGTGTTGTTTCAACGAATGGCCATTTTCTGTCTAAGGATAGTTCGGAAAAGATCGTGAGAACGGGATTAAAAAAGTTGATAATATCACTTGACGGGATGGATCAGGAAACCTATTCAGCTTACAGGGTTAATGGGAGTGTGAATCGTGTAATTGATGGACTTAACAATGTGACTCTTGCAAAGAAAATGTACAATTCAACCCTGAAAATTGAGATACAATTTCTGGTGAACAGATTAAATGAGCATCAGATACCACAGGTAAAGCGGTTAGCTAAAAGCACTAATGCATCGTTAAGGCTGAAATCGATGCAGATCATAGATAAAAGAGATATAGCTTCATGGTTGCCATCTTTTGGGAGATTCAGAAGATATAAAATTAAGGAAGGGGAATTTGTAATAAAAAACTCCTTACCTGACAGATGTGCTCGGTTGTGGTTTAATCCTGTAATTACATGGGATGGGAAAGTTGTTCCCTGCTGTTTTGATAAAGATGCTGAATTTGTGATGGGAGATCTAAACCGTGATTCATTCAGTGATATCTGGAATGGACCCAGATACAGGATATTCAGAAAAAGTATCTTATCGGGCCGACAAATGATAGAAATGTGCAGAAATTGTACATCAGGGCTGAAAGGATCTATACCGTCATGACATCCTTTTCTTTGGATGCCATTACTTTATCAATTTTTGTGTTGTAGGAATGGGTCATCTCCTGTATGATGTCGACAGCTTCTTTTTCGAGATCTTCAGGTAACCCGTCTTTAAGCAATTGTTTCAATTCATCGTTTGCCCATTTCCTTGTTGTACGTACACTGATCTTCGCTGTTTCACCTTCATTCCTCACCTGTTTAACAAGCTGATGTCTTCTTTCTTCTGTAAGAGGAGGTATATTTATGCGGATAACTTCACCATTATTAACAGGTGTCAGTCCGATATTTGCTGCCATTATTGCTTTTTCTATTATCCCAAGCATATTTTTTTCCCATGGTTGTATAAGAATTGTTTTGGGATCGGGAGTATTGATATTAGAAACCTGTGTCAATGGAGAATTGACCCCATAATAGTCAACTGTGATGCCATCGAGAAGAGCAGGATTAGATCTCCCGGCCCTAAGACGGGCAAGTTCATGTTCAAGATGCTCGAGGGCTTTTTCCATTCTTTCCCTGGTCTCGTCAGTTATAAGCTCAATTTCTTCGTTCATATGGTTCAGGTTAGAGAGTTGTACAACAAAAATAGTAAAATAGGTGGAATAGCAATAATACTTTCAATTGCTGACCAGAGTCCCAATCGTTTTTCCCTCAATCAATTTAACGAGATTACCGGGTTTGTTCATATCGAAAACCACCAATGGCATGTTGTTTTCTCTGCACATAGTGAATGCGGTGGAATCCATTACTTTAAGCCTTCTGTTAATCACTTCCTCAAAAGAGATTTTATCAAATTTTTCTGCAGTGGAATCTTTTTCCGGATCGGAGGTGTATACACCATCTACTCTTGTACCCTTAAGAAGGACACTTGCCCCGATCTCGACTGCTCTCAGGGCTGCGGCTGTATCAGTTGTAAAGAATGGATTACCGGTACCTCCGGAAAGAATGCAGATTGTATTGTTTTTCATTGCTTCCACCACTCTGTCCCTGTTATAGAGTTCTCCCACAGGTTCCATCCTAATAGATGTGAATACCCTGGCTTTGGTGCCCAATCTGACGATAGCACTCTCCAGGGCAAGACTGTTAATTATTGTTGCCAGCATGCCCATCTGATCGCCTTTTAAACGATCAAAACCTGATTCAGTACCACTAAGACCACGAAATATATTTCCACCCCCGATTACTATTGCCACCTCACAGCCTTTGTTCAGAACATCAATTACCTGTTTTGCATAGTCATTCAAAACAGTATCACTGATTCCCTGGTTCCCTGACCCTGAAAGTGATTCCCCGCTAAGTTTGAGCAGAATTCTGGAATATTTCATAGTATTTATATATTAATGTATAGTAAATAAAAGGAAAGAGTGCAACGAATTTAATAAAACTGAGCGGAATTATTGAAGTTTTTCCAAATTTCAGGTAGGGGAAATAAGATTTCTCTTATTTTTTATTTTATACTTTACGATTGGAGATCCCTCGCTGACGCTCGGGATGACAGTATCTTTGAGGAGAAAAGGGGCCAGAAGTGGCGATTGGCATAAACAATTTTCTTTTAAGTCATCAAATCGAATGCGAATCGCCACTTCCGGCCCACACATAACAACCTAATTGCCATATCATTCCGAGCGCCAGCGAGGAATCTCCTTATAGCATTTATGATTTTATCAAATACCAAATCATTCTGGGAATCAGGGAGGAATCTCAGTTGACATTATTCTCAATTACGTAACCGGATATTATATGATATATTTCAAAAAAATCTTGAT
>Ga0265316_10003529_pt1 | contig 15790 bp, 18 predicted proteins | sample 4522metaG_FD_202092 | JGI IMG/M metagenome (GOLD analysis project Ga0265316, IMG submission 202092) | Rhizosphere microbial communities from Carex aquatilis grown in University of Washington, Seatle, WA, United States - 4-5-22 metaG | ecosystem: Host-associated > Plants > Roots > Rhizosphere >...
CCGCGCCGTGCTGTTCTGGTTCCAAGCGGATTGCGTCAGCGCCAAAACGCCCATCATCGCGCTCGCGGCCTGAGTATTCGAATTGTTCGAACTCAAGGCGTTCGGCACAGCCCCCAATGACGCGACGGTCTGAGCCACGGTATTCAGATTGAGGGCGCCCGCGCTTTGACCGCCGCCTGGCGCCACCATCGGCACTTGACTGAAATCGACGCCCGACACCTGTCCGCTCGACGGCGCCGTTGTCCCCGTCCCCGAAACCACCGACGATCCCGCGCTCGGCACGCCCGACGGGCCAGGCGTGTCGACGCTTTGCTGAATGCCTTGTGAAGGTTGTTGGGTCTGCTGCTTATAGACCTTCGCCTTCGTCATGCAGTCGGAAATGCTTTTTTCCGTCGTCTCGCGCGCCGTGTCTTGAACCGGAATGTCCGCCCGCGCGCCCGCTACGTCGCAGAGGAGCGCAACCGATAAAAGCAAAGCTTTATGCCGCATGCGCCGTCTCCCGCGATTCTTTCTTCCAATTGCAGAAAATCGGAACCCACACGCTCGGGTCGTCGCCGACCCTCGCGCGAAGCTCCTCGCATTCCTGAACGGTATCGACGTTGCCCGAGAGCACTTTCACCATGTCCAGCAAGTTCGAAAGATCGAGCCGCGCGATCACGGAGTCCTGGTCGTGCTTGATGAGAAATTGTCGCGAGTCGGGATGCGTGTTCACGACCCATTCGAACTCGCGCTCCGAAAGCTTGAAGCCGTCGACGTAGCTGAATTCGTCCGCTTTGGGATTAGGGAAGAAAATGTTCGTCGGCGTTTGTTCGAGAAGCGTATGTCCCATCGGCGAAGAGATGATGTCTTTCGCCGATTGCGTGCCGAAGCCGACGATTCCGTTGAGCTTGCGGATCGTTTTCAGCTTATCGTTCAAGAAGCCCGAGAACTTGTCGTCGGAGAGAATTTTCCAGCCTTCGTCGATGAAGAGCATCATCGGCGTGCCGTCCATCATGCTTTCAATGCGATGAAAAATGTAACCGAGCGCCGCCGTGCGAATGTCGTCGTCGTCGAGCACCTTCGTCATGTCGAAGCCGAAAATGCCGTTCGTCGCCGTCCAGGCGTCCACCGGATTGTTGAACAGCCAGCCGCGTGCTTTCGTCCACACTTCGAAGCGCGACCCCAAATCTTCCTGCCCCAGACGCTCGGAGCCTCGCAGCAGTTGCGTCACGTCGGCGAAACGCCGCTCCCGCATCGGAACGCCGAAGATCTGCTCGACGGCGCCCTCGACGATCTTGATTTGCTGCGCGCCGAGATCGGAACCGTCGCGAGGACGCACCATGAATTTTATCAGGTCTTCGAGAAACTTCCGGTCATCCGGGCTTCCCGGCAATTGCAAGGGATTGAAGCCCGTGGGGGTTCCTGGCGAGAGTACCTCGTAGCTTCCCCCCATGGCCCGAATGAGCGGATCGGCGCCGCGGTCCTTGTCGAAGAACGCCACGCGTGGCCTCGGATGCACCCGCATCGCCTGACAGAGCAGGAAGCCGAGTCCCACCGTCTTGCCGGAGCCGGTAGGCCCCGTGACAGTGAAATTGCCGACTTGGCGACGATGGAAATTGAAAAAGTATGGGGTTTGGCTCGTCGTCTCCAAAATGGAGATCGCCGGTCCCCAGCGATTGCCGTCTCTCTTGCCCACCGCGAAATTGTGCAGCGACGCGAAGGCCACGAAGTTTCGCGAGGAAATCAGCGAGCGGCGCGCGATATAGCTGAAATTCCCCGGAAGCTGCGCCCAAAAGCACGGCTCCGCGTTCATGTCCTCGCGTACTACGATCGTCCCGAAATTTTGCAGCTCTTGCGTTACCTCTTGAACGCATTTTTCGAGATCGCGCAGACGGCGGCCCAGCGCGCACACGGTCAGATGATGATAGCCAAGCACCGTTTGGCCCGTGACCAGTTCGTTGCGCGCGATGTTTATGGCGGTCTCGACCGCGGTTCCCTTCTCGTCCGAGGCGGCAATCTGGCGCTCGACTTTCGCCACATGCGACATCACCGGCGCGCGGTCTTCGAGCGCGAAGGACTGCGATACGATCATTTCGTGCGGAACACGCAGCAGACCGTCCAACATCCCGGCGCCCGTATAGGCGGGATATTCGCGAATCGACAGCATGCCGCCAAAGCGCGTTTCGTTTTGCGTGGCGCCGCGGAATTCGAGCGCTTTTTTGCCAAAGGTGATTCGCTTCGTCGGCAGATATTCGTCGAGGCCCATTCGCGGCAGCGCCATCGACAGCGGCGTCCCGCCGTTGAGCAGCAGCGCCAGAAATTCGCCGATTTCGGTGCAGACCACGCCCTCGCGCATCGCGCAGCCAAGCACGCGCGCGCCATAGCTCGCCATTTCCTTGCAGTAGTTGCCGACCGTGTCGCGCAACTCCCGCTTGGCCTCCAATTGCAGTTCAGCCGGATCGACACCCATTCCCTTGCGAAAGAAATTCGTGGCTTTGTCGGCCATGCCGACCTTGCCTTGAAAGCCGCGACGAATGATCGTCACGTAGAGATCGTTCACGAACATGCGCTTGTGAACCTGTGTCTCCATGTAGCGGCGGTTCAACTCGGCGCATAAGAAATTGTCGAAGTCGCCACCGATTTCCGGCGTCACTTCACGGCGAACGATATGCGACCACACCGCAAAGCGGCTATCGTTCATCGAACGGATGATCGTGTTGCGACTGGACAGTCGCATGTCGATTTCCATCTGATCGGCCGTTTGAAAGCAAAAGCCCCCGACCTTGACCACCATCATGAAGTGGCCTTCCTTGGTCTTGAGCATGTCCTCTTCGACGTGACGCATATAGGGAACGTGCCGTGCGACGGATGCTTCCCGCGCATCCGTGCGCCCAAACGTCATAGAGTTCAGAATGTGCTTCGCCAGCCCAGCCAATCTTTCCTCCAATTCACGGTTTGTATGAGTCGCCGCCCCAAAAGCGATGATTGCGCGTCACGGGGCATTTGCCGAAGCGCACCAGGATGATGTCCACGAAACGATTGTCCCGCACGGTCAAGGCGTATGCGATGCCGTGGATCGGGATCACCAGCAGGAACATCAGCAGATTTTTCGTGTTGATGAAGATCAGCACGACGATGCAAAACTCCATCACGAAGAGCGTGTATGGAATCCCCACCATCATGGGCGGCCGAGTTAGGCCACCCACGAGAGGATCGAGGCGAGGTTGCGCCTGCGCACGCATTCAGCCGCCACCCATTCCGGAGGTGAGCGACTGGACGATCTGCGCGGCGCCGAAAATCAGGGCGACGCCGATCACGACGGAAAAGCACCAGGACCATGGAATGCGCGAGGTCAAAGCCAAGAATCCCACCGCCGCCACCGCGACGGTCGCCGCGGTCGTCGCGAACGTCCCCGTCATGAACGTCATGACGCTGGTCAGAGCCGTGTTCAGAGGCTGGAACGTCGCGCCACTCGCCCAGGCCGCGTCCGAACTCGTCAATACCGCCACGATCACAAGCGCAGTGATCACCCAACCGTCCTTCGACAGACTCACGCGTTTCATCGACCGTCTCCCTCCTCGTCGGAACTCACGTAAAGAACCGAACCGCCAATCCATTCCTGGCCTTTGGATGACCCAGGGTTCGAAGCCGGCGCGCGCGAGGCTTCCCACAGCGCCGAACCATTCGTTTCGCCTTTCGGTGAGCTCTTCCCACGGCGAGCCGCCAGCTCGCCGAGCCCGTAATATTTGTTGGTGACGGAGGCGACGTAGCGCACCGTTTCCGCGTTCGGCGGCACGCCGTTCGACCTGTAGACGCGCTCGCTGCCCGCGTTGTAAGCGGCCGCGACCAACATCAGATTGCCCTGAAACCGCGCCATCAGATCTTTGAGGAAGGCCACGCCGCCCCTTACGTTCTCCACCGGGTTGCAGATGTCCTTGACGCCGTATTGAGCCGCGGTGGCCGGCATCAGCTGCATGGGACCACGGGCGCCCTTCGGCGAGTTGACCTGCTCGCCATCCGTCGATTCTTGATTGAGGATTGCGAGCGCCGCCATTTCATCGACGCCCTGCTTTCGCGCTTCCTGCCTGACGAGAGCGCGCAAACTGGCCGCGTCCATCCACGCCGAACATTCCGGTTGAGCCGCGGGAGTTTTCTCGGGCGCTTGCCGCCTGACCACCACCGTTCGTCCGGGCTCCCTGAGGATGCCCGGCTCTGCTTCTTCTCCGTGAGCGCAAGCTGTCCAAGAGGCCGCCAAGGCAAAAACGAGTACGTAGCGCATGGGTGGAAATCCTTTGTCGATCCCTCCCTAGCCAAATTATATTGCAATGGCAATAGCGATGTAATATATGTAAATGAACAGCCTATGCAGGGAATGCGGCCTCTCCCGGGAGGCAACTTATTGCCTCGGCTCGGCTTTGGAGGAGAAAATGCGATCTTGGTCGCACCGCGAATTCGAAATCATCGAGGCGGAAAATTTTGCGCGCGTCGGCGGCTCATCCGGGCTCTATCCGGTGGTCGTGTCGGTCTGGGGCATCGTGGCCTTCGTCGTCGTCGTGGATTGGCTCGACACCGCGGCCGTCCAGATCTTCGGCTACGTCCTTTATCCGCTGGAATACGCCATCAACGCCGCGCTGTTCCCGCATGCCGTGACCCAGCTTCACGGCAACGCAACCGCGCTTCTGATTCTCATCCCGACGCTCGCGATGATGTTTGTTGGCGTCACCGCCATTCGTCGCCTCGCCGAGGGCGGCCGCGGAGCGCTCCAATTCCTTCGCCGGACTCGCTGATGCGCTCTTCGATCTTCGCACTTGGAGCCGCTCTCGCCGTCGCTGCGATTCCGTCAGCCCAGCCTTTCGCGCAGCTCGCGACGATGACCCCGGCGCCCTCACAAAATCCGCAGTTCACATCGGACCCAGAGGCGTGGCGCCCGGTGGCGCATTACGACCTCGCATTGCCAACCGGCGAAGCAGAAGCCTACGCCTCGATTTGGCAAGACCGCCTCGACGAGAGCAATCGCGAGCCGTCACCTGCCCTGCTCCCAGGCCAGAAGCCGAACCCCCCAATGAGCTACGCCGTCGGCAATCGCGGCGCGTCCGAGTGGAACTTCTCGATCAACTTCCAAAGCAAGCTCGTCGTGCTCACCGTGCTTCACACTCCGCACGTCTGCACCGACGAATTTCCGTCGCCTTCGCTCGCCGCTAAAATCAAAGTCTGCCCCATGCGGCTCGTCACCTTCGAGGGCGATCACTACTCGATCATCGACGGCGCCGCTTGCTTCCTTCTGAAAACCGGCGAAGGCCCGATCGAGGATTCGACCGCGACCACGACGCTCGTTTCCTACGATGTGAAGGTGCGCGCGTTCAAAATTCGCTACACGATCTCACATACCGACATCGCGCAGTGTGCTCAAACCGTTCTCTTGCATCCTGCCGATGTCGGAGTCGCGAAATAGGTCATCCATCCGAGCTCGAGGATCGAGGATTTCCCCCATGTCAGCTCTTCGCTTTTTTTCCGGGACGAAAATTGGGCCCGACTCAACGGCAGGCGACGGCTCGCTGCGTCAAGGGTTCGCTCAGCTCGAGCGTTCCGCACTACAACCCCTGGCGCCGCCTTGCGCCCGCCGTCTTCGGCGCCTGTCCGCGCGCGCCAAAACGGCAATGAAAGTTTGCGCGCGCGCGAAGGAGAAAATTATGATGTCGTCAAAGACACTCCTCATTCTCGCTCTTGCGCTCCTAGTCGTTCGCCCTGCTCTCGCCGAGCAGCAGCCGATGATCGAACATCGCTTGCTCGCGGAATCGATCCCGCTGACGGCGAACCCGGCGACGAACCCTCAACTGCAAATTTGGCGCGACCAGATTCCCGATTTGCTCAAATTTCAAAAGCATCTCCAAACCCAGCCGGGCATGCACAACGTCCCTCTGGTTGCGGAGGTTTTCACTGTCACCGTTGAGAGTCAGGGGCATACCTACATAGTGTCGGCAATCAACAATGACTGCTCGAACACCGGCCTGCCCAACTCGAGATTTTGCCCTGCTCGCCTGGTCGAACTTCGCAATGGCGACACGCGGCTCGTCAGCGAACTCCCCAATTTTGTCGTTTCCTCGCTTCGCGGCGTCAAAGGCTACGACGCCACTTCGAACGCGCAAACGCAATATCAAACCATCGTTTCGCTCAATCCGACGACTCGCACGCTCTCCTTCTTCGATGTCTATGACGGCGTGCGCTCCGACATGAACCTCGCCGTGCCTCTAAATTGAAATCTCGATCGGAGACGACGATGCGCCTCGGAACGCTCTCAGCCGCCGTGGCGGCATATTTTCTTTCGACGAACTCGGCCTCTGCCTATCTCCAAGCAGGCTGTGAGAATCAGCAGTACTCTGCCGCGCAAATATCCCAAGCAATTCAAAATTCCCCCTATGCAAGCCAAGCGCTCAAAAGCAGTTCATGCACGTTTGGCGGCGCCGGCATCGCGGAATCAGGTGGAAACACCTGCGAAAGCAACGGCAATAATTTCGGCGTCCTTCAGCTCACCAGTTCCAATCTTCCGCCTGGCACGAGCGCCAGCCAGTACCTAAACTCACCACTCCAAACTCAAGTCGACACATGGGCCAAGCAGGTCGGCAATTCCAACACATCGGGCGCATATCAAACGCTGGCCAACAACGGTCAAGTCGGCGGATATAACGTGAGCCCCGGCACGCTCGCGGCGTGCTTTCAATTCGGTCCGCTCATTTGCAAAAACGATGTCGCCGCTCTGCAAGGCGGCGGCGCATGTCCAACCTCCGGAAATGGCGGCGTCATCGCCACCGGCGCCACGCTGCGCAATGGCACGGCGAATCTCGATGGCAATGGGCAAAGCATTTGTTCCTGGGGCAAAGCCATACAAAACAAAATCAATCAGGCTGCCTCCACCTGTCAAAACGGCGGCGGGACAACGACCCCCACCAACAATGGCGGGACCAATTGTCCCGGCAGCGGCGCGAACCCCGGCGGCGTCATATCGCCCAGCCCCGGTAACGCGCCCGTCAACCTTCCCGCCAGCGTCGCTTGAACCCGAGGGCCGCACCAATGTCTTTGCCCCTCCCCCGTGACCTTGCGCGCGCCCTCGCTTTTTTCCTTGCGCCGCTCCTACTCGCTCCGCTCGCCCTGGCGCAGCAATCTGGCGCAGCCTCGCCTCCCCCTCCCGCGCAGGGCGCCACGAAGCCCCTCCCCGTTTTCGAAATTCCGCAAAGCGGCGTCGAGTTTCAAACCGGCGACACCTGGAGACAAAACGGCCAGACCTTTCGCCTCTATGGCGTTCAATCCTGCATTCGCGGAACCACTTTCACCAATCCCGCCGGCGCCAAACTCGATTGCGGCGAAGCGTCCATCGCCTATCTCGCCGCGCTCATTCGCGACACCAAACCCCGGTGCACCGCCGTCGCGCAAACCGTATCGCCGCCCCTGATCTACACCGTATGCGCCGCTCACGTCGGCGCGAACACGTTGGACCTCGGAACGGTCATGGTGACTCAGGGTTTCGCCTTCGCCGCCACCGACGCCAATGGAAAGCCCGTGAACCTCCAATACGCCGTCGCCGAAGGCGAAGCTCAGAAAGCCAAACGCGGCCTTTGGATCGCGCGCGACCTGCCCCACCCCACCGCAATATTGAACAAGGCGTTGCGCGACGCCGAGCGCGCGCAATAGCGGCCGGGGGCCGATGCAGCAGCGCGCCGCCGACATCGCCAAAATCCTTGCCGGGAAGCCGGAAGGAGCAGGCTACCTCTGTCGCTGCCCCGTGCGCAGCCACGGCAAAGGACGCGGCGATCTTCGACCATCCCTTGGAGTGTCTGACGGCGATCGCGGCCTGATGGTTCATTGCTTCGCCGGCTGCGATCCCCGCGAGGTGCTCGCCGCCTTGCGGAAGCTCGCGCCAGACGCTTCGCCCCTACGCGCTCCCGCCACTCCGGGCGGCGGCGTTCCGCCGCGCCGCGCGGTGAAAACCACGACCGACCTCGCCTTGCGGCTCTGGCGCGCGGCGATCGACGTCGCCGACACACCCGCCGAAACCTATTTGCGCTCGCGCTCTCTGCCGGCGAGCCCGCCCAAAACCATCCGCTTCCTCAGATCCTACCGCTACGACGAAACCCGACGCTTCCCCTGCCTAGTCGCCGCCGTTCAAGCTCCGTCGCGCGAAATCGTCGCCGTCCAACTCACCTTCCTCGATCCTTTCGGCCGCCGCAAAGCCGAGGTCGAACACCCCCGCCGCGCCATTGGTCCGCTCGGCGAGGCTTTGCTCCGCCTCGCGCCTGCGGCCGAACATCTCGGCCTCGCCGAAGGATTCGAAACGGCATGGGCCGCATCCATTCTCGAAAACGGCGCTCCCGTATGGGCGACGCTCGGCGCCGATCGCTTTGGCGTCGTTACGCTCCCGCCGAGCGTTCGCCGCGTCACCATCTATGCCGATTACGACGCCCCGAGCGTTTCCAACGCGCTCGCCTTCTTCGCGCGCTATCCAGAACTCGACGTTTGGATAGCGCGGCCGCCCATCATCGGCGCCGACTTCGCGCAAATTCTCGAATTGCAATCCGCAGCTTCAAAATGCGCCGCGCGTTTCAAATAAACGTCGCCGCGCAAAATCCCGGCGCAGCCCTTCGAGTGAACGGCGACCGAACTTCGAACCGTGCCTATCCGGTTAAGACAGACAGCCACTACATATAGGGATGCCGTATCCATTCTTCCTGCGGCGACAATGCGCCAACAACAGACTTACCCACGCAGTCTCTGGTTTTCTGATCTCAAGCTGATTGAACCAAAAATGTCTCCCCTAGAAATCGGAATTTTTCTTCTCCCAGCGATGGCGCGTCACACCAAACTCATCGGTCTCGAATTGCACGCGCTGCACGATGTGAACCATGACACTATCCATCGCGATCCGAAGAGTCGGCTCGCGCAAATCCGAGTCGCAACTTTCCAACGGCGTTTTGATAAGGGACGATAAGTCAGGCGGCCAGCTCGCCTTTTGTGCGCCTTCCGTGGACGCCGGCTCGGCTGGCGGCGGCTCGGGGGGCGGCGGCAATTCCTCAATCACTGTATAATCGATATTCCAACCTTCGTCTTCCCATTGGCCGGTGCGCGCATGAATTTTCGCCTCTCGCGGAATATCGAGCGCCTCGACCCAGGCTGCTTTGTGGAAGAGTATCACGTTCAGAACATCCCCAGCCGCCTGAACGGAGGGAAATAGGATGCCGTCCATCGGAACCAGCGACTCAGTCGCCAGAAAATCCGCAACGGCTTGCGTAGCTAGATACTCAAACGCCTCGTCATCCGGCATAACAGGCCTTATGATTCGCTGGCTGAGCGAACCCAAAAACATTGCGCGTTCCAAACGTTCCGCAAGCTGGGGATCGAAGATACTTCCGCCGATACTAACTGCGCTCAACGCTGTCAGGTCCAGCAGCCGCAATGGCCGTATAAGTTCGAAACGCGCTACCGCGACCTGACTCCCGACCGGCGGGCGCACTTCGGCGATCGCGACCTTTGGATCATTGGCACCATAGAAGACGGAAATGCCCCGCGCGTTCATGCGGCCGGCGGCCGCGTGTAATGTCGGCGGCGGACCCAAGTGCAGATCGGGCCTGCAGAGCGCCTCCTCCAGTTTCTCGTTAGATTGAAAAACACGGGCGCGATAGACCGAGCCGAAGGTAGTTCCGGGTCCCCCATCCACGATCAAGGGCCGCCCATCTTGCGTGCGCATGCCCTCAATGCCGTCGAACACGGATGCAAGATGTTTGGCGGCTGTTTGGCTGAAGAAACGCGCCTCGGTTTTCAACGACCTTTCAAACGAGTCCCACTCCTCGCGCCAGGCCTGGTCAGTAGTACCTTTCTCCTCGTAATACGAGTCGCTCGAAAATTCGGTTTCCTCGCCCATCGCGGCAGAATCGAAATCGCTATATTGGTCATCGAGAATGACCTGAACATCTTCAGCCGCAGCCTCCGGCATATCTGCTGCGTTCATGATCGCATCGACAACCGGTTCGCCATCGCGCTCCCACTCGTAATCAGATTCCTTATCGTTGAGTAGGCTGTATTGCCATGACGTGGGTTGATCGGACGTTCGGTAGTAGTGCTGATCAAATGCTGCTTCGATGCGTTCGGCTACCTCGCCGATCCGGAAGGCTTTCGCCGTCTTGTTGCAATAGGAGCATTTGAGCCGTTTTCCGTCCGCCTTGATTTCTTCGCTTAGATAGGCGTCGCCCACGCAATGGTAGCAAAGACTCTTCGCCTTCAACTCGTCGATATCGTCCAGCGTCATCTCATGCGCCTCAGAACATGAAGCTAGCTTGCCGCACTTCGTCGAGGCGGATCACGCCGAGCAGCATCCATTGCTTCGGACGCTTCTTAATCGTGCCCATCGCAAACACCATGCCCTTGCGCGGATATTCCTCGTTGAAGGTTTTTGAGAGATGATCGAGCGCGGTCTGTTCGTCATAGCCCCTGCTCAGCCGCCAAAAGGTTGCACTCGTCTCCCAGTCGCCGCACTGCATAAAGTGCTTGCCCGAAGCGTCTTCGTATGCGAACGCGAAGGCATAGGGCACAGGTTCGAAGGCCTCAAGCTCCTTGTCCAGCATCGACATTTGACGCGACGCAAGCCGATATCCTTCGCGCTCGGCTACGATAACATCTGAAGGTTTTTGGCGATACTTGAACTCCGACTTGATCGGCCGAATGAGCGTCAGACTCATGCCGCGGGCAGCGGCTTCATCGGTCGACGGCATGATCAACGGGTTGAGCAGCGATACGCGCTCCTTCTTGTCGAGCGCGCCGTCAACCTCCATGCGGTCCTCGTAAACATGGCAGCTTTCCGGCCGCGTGTCGCCAGTGGGTAGCCGATATTGGAATTTCACCCAATCCCACCGCCTAAACTTGTTGTCCTGTAAGTGCCGAAACCTAATCGGATACAGCCGCTTCCACTGCCCTTCGGCGGTCACGCCTGCGCAGCAGACCGTCTCACCATATTTCCGGCTGGGATTCGGCATGGCCTTGACTAGGACGACGACGCGGGAGTTTCTTGGCGTGACGGACATAGCGGCTAGGCTCATCGCCGAAAAGATCGAAGACTTCGAACCCGCGCACTTTCAGCCAGTCGGCGATCATTCTCCGGTGACAGGTAGCCGGGTCGCGCTCAAAACACAGTAAGCAAACGGAATCTTGGCGCGCCGTATCATCCAGCACCTTGAGCGCGTCGACTGCGTCGGCGGTCTTGATGTGCGCGGAATAGATGCGCCGAAACTCGTCGTATTTTCCCGCTCGCGCAGCGTCGCGGCCCGCCTTCGGGTCTCCGAGTTCCACGATGTGCACGTAAGAGATCCCTTCGGCTTCAAGCCGCTCACGCAGCCCGTTTTTAGAGAAGCCCTTCTTCCGCGAGACGGCGACGGCACGGACGTCAGCCAACACCTTAATGTGGGTGGCTTTCAGCGTCACGACGAAGCGATCGATATCCGTGCCTTCGTACCCGATGGTATAAACGACGCTCATGAATTTCCACTCGCTGGAGCTCTTCGAGCAGGGTGCGCGGATATAGTTAACGCAGATTTAACTGTTAGGCTACCCGACTCCGCTGAAGCCGCCCTCGCAGAACCAATTGCTTGCCGCCCAGGCTTCATAGGTCGCGCCGCGCCAGCCATTGAGACGACCCGCTAGGCAGCTTTCCGTGTGCTCGACGAGGTAGGACCGCACCTCCCTCGCTCCGCCAGTTGCAAGGATGGCGGTCAGCAGATGCCGCATGTTGAGGAGTTCCTCTGCTGCCTCGGACCCATACAAAGACGACAGCTTCAATCCCCGGAAGTGCCTCCGCACGCGCTCCGCAAGAAGCTCGTCCCAGGCATCGGGCGCTTTTACCCGGAAACGTACCGAAGCCGGCGCCGCCTCGACGACATCGGCATAGAGCCAGCGCTCGGAGTCCACGTTGTCGAAGTAAGGATGGATCGAGACGTCTTCTGGCGTGTGCGGCACGCTCGCAAGCTTCGCCTTGTTGCAATCGCTACACGACGGAACCAGATTGAGCGGTGCGACGGCGAGGGCAGGATAGTGAGCTTTAGGCAGATGATGATCGAGCGTCGTCACCGCGCGGTGCGCGCACAACGGACAGCGGCCCTTCGCCGCGGCAAAGATGTCGTCATAGATCGGACGGCCCGGCGTGTTTTGCTTGGCCATCCTGTCGGTGTAGACCGCCTCCATCTCTGCCGTCGTCACTACCCCATTCACCAAGGGGTTCCTGGCGATCTGATCGAGGGTCTGGGCCTCCGCAGCCGCCTCATACTCGTCCGATGCATCGACGATCGATTGCGTCACAGAGACGAGGCGAGCCTTCAAGGCCGGAATACGGACGCGGCTAATGCACGCGACGAATGCTTCCTTAGCCGTGTGCGCGGGACGATCGAGCGGCAGCATTAGTCGTCATCGCCGGCCGATTGCGCGGCAATGAGCGCTCGGATAATCGCCTTGGCTTCGCCGCCGAGTTCGCCTCCAAAGCGGTCGACGACTTCGCCGTAGCCGACGCTGTCGGAAACCGCGTCGCGCAGCATCTTGTGAAACCCGGAATCGGTGACCTCCAAGCCGAATACCTCACGCGTGAGGATTCCGACATTCTCGCCGAACGTCTCGATCTCGGGCCGGTCCGCTTCAACGCGGATGTTCGTCCGGCGCACTTTCCAGACGCAGCTCGTTGGCACCTCCTGCAGCACGACCGGTGAATGGGTCGCGATGATGCCGACGCCATTCCTGTTGATCAGCAGGTCCGACAGCGCGCGAATGAAGGCCGACAGTAGCGGCGGGTGGAGATGGGCTTCCGGTTCGTCGAGCAGGACTAGCGTGCGCTCCTCGACGGTCTCAACCAGCCGGGTCATGGTCAACAGGACGATCTTGTGGCCCGAACTCAACTTGCTGAACAACGTCCTCGCGCGAGCCCGAAATTCCTTCTCGGGTAGATCGTTGCCTGCGAGCGAGGCGACCTCGGCATCCTTGAAGATCGGGTCCGCCTCAAGCATCTCGAGCGCTCGCCGCCATCGGCTCGCTCGCGCTCCCTGCCGGCACAGCCAGACGCTTCGGCCGAAAACGGACGACAGCTGATCGGGAGTGCGGGGCGGGTGCGGTTCACCATCTTCACCCAGCCCGCTCCGGCGCAGTCCGATATAGGCATATTGCACACCGCTCGACTTATCCTGTCGGTCGGGCAAAGGACCGAAAGGGTCGAAGGCGCTGAAGGTGACCGACACGAGATTGGCGAATAAACGGTCGTCGAGCAGATCTTCCGTTTCACCTTCGAAGGATCCGACATCCTCGTCCTCGGCCGCGGCACCAACAAGCGCTCGTGTCATTCCGTTCAATAGGCGGGTCTTGCCGACTCCGTTTCGGCCAATCAGGACATGGATGTTGGTCGGCGGTTGGGATTCCGGCTTGACCGCGAATTCCAGTCGAACTGGATTGATGCGGGATCGGGGCGGCTTCGGTGCCGTATAGCTGAATTTATACCGAGACAGACGGGTGCCGCCGCGGGCTATACGATAGAATTGGCCTTGAACGCTCGCCGGGGTGACTGCCCTCAGCAAGGATACGCCGGTAACCTTCTCTTTAAGGGCTCTTTGAAACAGTTCTGTATCGAGCGCAACGTCCTTGAGATCCCGTAGGAGTCTATCACGATATTCCGGACCTAAGGCGTTTAATTCTTCATAGTAGCTATCATCCTGTCCAAGAGAAAAGAATCGGTCGTTAAGGGTGTCGAAGGTTTTAGGGATCGCAGGTCGCCTCTGGCCCTCCTCCATTCCGAACTGTCCGATCTTTACACTGCCAATCGAATGCGACGCACCCTCCTCATTGTAAACGACGAGGGTGTACATCGTGTTGTACTTGAACCAGTCGTCCCAATTGTCGGTGAGCAGATACGCTCGCGCACGGGCGTCCGCCGGTGGCCGCACCCCATGATCAAGCACACGAAAGTACATCTTTGAGCCGCCTCGCCTAGGCACGCTTCGAACACCCTCACTGATAGTTGAATTTCGTGTTCGACGGGCGCGCCCACATCACCTCGAATTTATGATCGAAGCTCGACACCGTCGGCTTGTCGCTGATGACCAACAGCTCGTTGTCTTGCCGTTCCAATCCCGAATGCGACTCGTTCGCCGAACCCGTCCGCAGCAGCACCCCGTTCACCGAGTAGGATTTCAAGTGCATCAGCCCGTCCTTTAGGCCTTTCACTTTGATTTCCACGTTGCGAGTGCGAGAGAGTTTCACCAAGGGGTGATCGTTCGAGAGCGTCAATTTTTCCAGTTCGCGCGGATCGAGATAAATTCTCACGACAGCGCCGCGTTCGGCCGCCCCGCGCAGCGAATCCATGATCGTGTAATCGCTCAGCACATAGAACGCGAAATTGATGCGTCCCCCTGCCCCGACTTGATTCAATATGGAGCGGTCGATCTCCTCGAGGTTCATCTCCGGCGAATTATACATTTGAACCAGCGCGGTTCTTTCCGCCCTGGACTCGCCCGCCGATCCTAGAAGAATCACAGGGAGAACGACCAAAAGCAGCGCTCTTTTCATCTACTCCCCCTCGTTCGATTCCGCTCAGGCCCTTTCGATGCAGCGTGCAAGAGTCCCAACACTCCCGACTAACCAGCCGCCGTCATAGCCGTCGTCTCAACCGCCGCTTTCGGCAGGCCATCCCAGGGCTCGACCCCCAGCAATTGCCAAACGGTCAACTCCAGGCGCTTCGCGATTTCCACTGCCGTCAAAATCGTCGGATTCACCAGGCCGCGCACCACGAGGTAATATTGCGGCATCGAAATGTTCGCGACTTTGATGAATTCGTCGCGCTCCAGCCCGCTCGCGTCCATTTTCGCCTTGAAGACCTCCCCGAAAGCTTTCGACATTCCCCAGCGATCGAGGTTTCGCCGATCGCCCAGCTCCTTGCCTTCCAACAGCTCGTAAACCGAAATGTCGAGAGCGCTCGCCATTCTGCACAGCGCTTCGATCGTTGGATTGGCTTCATGCGTGCGAACGTAGCGGTACTGAGACCCGGATATTCCGAGGAAAGCGGCAAATTCCGGTTTCAGCATCCCGCTCTTTTTTTGCTCTTCATCGAGCCTGCGCGCCAGTTCCGCAATGAGAGGAGACTCCTTCCGCTCCGCAATCGAAATCACGATCAAGCGCTTGCGCTCCCCCCTGCTCTTGCGTCGTTTGGGCCGCCGAGACCCCGGCCCTTGTCGTTTTGGCGTCATATCCACCTACACCGTCGCAACCGCCGCATCCTTGCCATTTTCGAAGATTCGCGACCCGAACAACAGTCCCAAATCCGCTATTCGCAATTCAATAGACAGAATTTTTGAGCATGACCATCCGTCGCTGGCGCCTTGCAAAATTTCCGGAGCGAATCGAAGCGACGAACCCTCAATTCGCAATCCAAAAACGGTTATTGCTAAAGCAATATAACGCGCAAGGGCAACCCGCCAAGGGGACTGCTCGTCCGAAGGAGTTAAGGCGTTTAGCGCCATTTGGCACTCTAATATAATTCGCGTATCCTAGCCGAGTCGCGCCCCCGGGAGGCCGCACCGCTGGCGCGGCGCGCTCTTCACGCGGTTGCGTAAGCGAATCCTTCGAATTTCGGAGAAGCGAACACCCAGAAAGCAAAAACCCGCCAGAAGGCGGGTCTCACTTGACCGGAGCGCTCAGCGCCGGCCGGGAATTTCTCTAGCTCGCAACTGAGAGATTCCCGCAAAAGAGACCTCAAGTCAAGCGGAAACCTCGTTTCTGCTGACGATCGGTCTTTGCCTGCATT
>Ga0265316_10003530_pt1 | contig 15790 bp, 14 predicted proteins | sample 4522metaG_FD_202092 | JGI IMG/M metagenome (GOLD analysis project Ga0265316, IMG submission 202092) | Rhizosphere microbial communities from Carex aquatilis grown in University of Washington, Seatle, WA, United States - 4-5-22 metaG | ecosystem: Host-associated > Plants > Roots > Rhizosphere >...
CGCGGTCGTCGCACGGCGCCTCACTGGCCGGCCGGCAATCTGGCTTGTCGATGTCATCCATGTTCATGAGCCGTCCGAGGCACGCCGGCGCAAACTCTGTCGCGTTTGCCACAAGCGCCGTTCACCTTGTTCCGGGCATCGGTCGCCCCGGGGCAGTGCAAGGGGTTCGTCTCCCACGGCGGAAGGCAGATCCGATGAAGTGCCGCCCAGCGAACGGTTAGTCCTCTGGATATGGGATTTCAGCCCATCAAGCAGCGTGTTCAGGGCCTCACTGGTGACTATTTCCGATTCGCTTTTGAACCGCTCACTCAAGTCATTGACATAGCCGACGAATCGGTTGTTTTCGTCATCGTCGTCAAAGGTTCGCGGGGCGCCCTGGCGGTTCATCAAGGTCTTTTCCATGGCGAAGTAATCGACCGTGAAGCTGACCAGTTTGTCGCAGGCCGCGCTACAGGATTGTCTGTCCTCGCCAGTTATCATGACGGCAGCGAGTTGCTCGATGAGTTTGATCACCGCTTGGCGGTCGCCGCCAAGCGTGTCGTGTATGCACGTCGGTTGGGTTCTCATGGCACTTTAGCTCCTGGCGACTCCTGCTTTGACAAGCCCTCGGCAAGGCATCTTGCGAGCTGCTCGAAATCAGCAGCCCCTCGGCTTTTCGGGGCGTAGTAACGAATCGGTTGGCCGGTCGCGAAGGCTTCGGCCAGGCGGATGTCGTTGCGGATGTTGGGCAGCACGCGATGCGCGCCAAACTGGTGACTCATCTCGCTGCTCACGGCGCGATGCTGGCGGATGTGATCGGCCGCCATGGTCGGCAAAAACCCCAGGATTTTCAGACTGCGGTTGTCGTGCGTCATGATCTTGAACAGCACCCTGACCAACTGGCGCACCCCTTCGTACGACAGGTAGTGCGGCACGTAGGGCACGAGGACGCGGTTTGCCGCCATCAGGCCGTTGATCAGCAGGGCGTCGAGCGAGGGCGGCGTATCGATGACGATCACGTCGAAACGCTCAGCGAGCCCCTCATTGAGGATCGCCTTGCGCAAACGCTGATCGTCGCGTTCTCCGCCACCGTGATCGAAGCGCGGATCGGCCATCGCAAGCCACAGGTTTTCCGTGGTCGTCGGCCGGAAGGCGGCACTCAAGGTGGCGTGCGGGTCGACAAACAGGCGGTGCACATTGAAATCATCCGCCTGTGCCTTCAGCCCCAGGCCCAGCGCACAGTGCCCCTGAGAATCAAGGTCGATGAGCAGCACGCGCCGCCCTATCGCCGCGAATTCGGCCGCCAGATTGACCGACACCGTCGTCTTGCCGGTACCGCCCTTGCGGTTGGAAATGGCAATGATGGGGATTTTCGCCATGATCCTGGCCTCAGGACAGCGCCTGCGTGATGGCCAGGCGCAAGTCGGCTCTGGCGAAAGGCTTGGCCAGGGTGGCCCTGACGCCGATCAGGGCGGCCGAATTGAGATTGAATTCGGCGCTGATGGTGCGGCGGCCACCCGAGATGGCGATGATGGGGACCGTACTGCCGGTCTCGACCAAGGCCATGATGGTCTCGATCCCGTCCTTGTGCGGCATCAGAATGTCGGTGATGATCAGGTCCGGCTTGACTTGGCCGGCCAGCCGCAAACCTTCTTCGCCGTCGCCGGCCTGTGTCACCTGATGGGCATCCTGGCTCAGCATCTGCGCCAGCATGGCGCGAAACTGATCGTCGTCGTCAATCAACAAGATGTGCGCCATGCGTTTCTCCAGTCTGTAACTTGTCGTTCGTAAGTGGCAGAAACACCCGAAACTCGGTCCCTGTCATGCCGCCGTCAAGAGGGCTTCGCGCCTTGATGACGCCGCCCAGGTCGGTGACGATGCCATAGACGACCGACAAGCCCAGGCCACTGCCCTCATTGGGCGCCTTGGTGGTAAAGAACGGGTCGAACATGCGTTCCAGCACTTCCGGTGTCATGCCGCAGCCGTTATCGGTCACCGCCAGGCAAATGCCGTCAACCAGGTGCGGCGGCTTGTCCTGGATCTGGCCCAGGGGATCGATGTCAACGCGGATGGTGCCGTGCAGGGCGATGGCGTGAGCGGCGTTGATGACCAGATTCATGACGATTTGTTGAATCTGCGTCGGATCGGCCAGGATCACCGCTGGTGACTGCTCTTCATCCATGGCGCTGCGCAATGACAAATGCACCGATGGCCTCAGCGAGGCGCGCAGCAAGGTGAGCGTGTCCCGCACCTCGGCCACGACATCGACCGCCACGGGTGTAATCGAACTCTTACGAGCGAAGGCGAGCATGCGGGCGACCAGATCCCGAGCCCGAAAACTTGCTTTCAGAATCTGCGCGACGTTAGCTTTGCCGTTCGAATCGTCTGCGAGTTCGTCGCCGGTCATTTCGGCAAAGCCGACGATGCTGCCCAGGATGTTGTTGAAATCGTGGGCGATGCCCGCCGCCATCGTGCCGAGCGCTTCGAGCTTGCGCGACTCCATCTTCGCTTCGCTTTCGACGCGCTGGCGTTCCTTACTCGCCTGTCGCGTGGCTTCGGCCGCGGCGTTGGCCGCGGCCAGCGCGTTTTCTGCTGCCTTGCGCTCGCTGATGTCGTGCACGAAGGCGATGCTGTGCGCCGCCATCTCGGCCGTCGCCGCGCCGTAATAAAGCAGGACCTCCACCGGGAAATTGCGGCCACCCTTAGTCCGATGGCTTGACTCGAACCGAAGCCGGCAAAGCACCGGGAGCACTTCGCGCAGTTGCCTCAGCATCGCCGCGTCTGCGTTCGCTTCGAAATCCGCAACATTGAGCTGGAGCATATGCTCCACGCTATAGCCTAGCGCTTCGGCGGCGCAGTCGTTGACATAAAGGATTCGCCCCGACTCAAGATCCACCCAGTAAATGCAGATGCCGGCGCCGTCCATCGCCAGCCGGATTTCTTGTGCTGTGCGGCTGGCCTCTTGCAGTGCGGCGGTGCGCTCGTCAACCATGGCCTCGAGGTGGCCACGATACTGGGCAAGCTGCGCTTCATCGCGGCGGCGCTCGGTGACGTTTTCCAGCGTGATGAGATAGCTCGCCGGGGGGTCGCCGATGCGTGCGCCGCGGGCAATGAATGTCCGTATCGATTGATCCTTGCAGGTCAGCGGTGCTTCCATCTGGGCAAAGGGCTGGCCGCTACCGCCCAGTTGGCCCAGGGCGTTCAACCAGGCGGCCGTTATCGACTGCCGCTGGGCAGCGTCCGGGCAGGCCTGCTGCCACCAGTCGACGCGCGTCGGAATATCGGTCTGTGTATAGCCGAGTTGCTCGGTGAACGCCTTATTGACGATCACGATGTTTCCCTGCGGATCGCTCATTGCCATCGGCACAGGCACCGCTTCGATGATTACGCGCTGGCGCGCGTTGCTCTCGGCGAGCCCCGCTTTTTGCTGCGCGAGCTCGGCGTTTGCATGGCGCAAGCTGAAGTGCGTCTGGGTAAGTTCGGCCTGCTTCGCGGCGTAAACGCCATTGAGTTCGAGAAGGGTCGTGGTCAGCCGCTCGATATCCTCGATGTCGTGTTCGGCAAGCAGGCGCAGGCCGTCACCTGAGCGCCAGACAAGGGCGCGCAGCGAGCGGGTCAAGCCATTGGTGTCGGCCATGGTGAGCAGACCACGGTAGATTTCGCCAGTCTCATCGGCTGGCTGGCCGATGAGACTGGCGAAATCGGGCTGGACGAAGTAACCGTCTACGCGCAAGCCTTTTGGCGCTGACCCGCAGACGCCGATCAGGCGCAGGTAGCCGGCATTGCCTTGGCGCAGGCGCCCATCCGCAAGGATCGTCGCGGCAACGACGGCAAGTAATGGATCGAGCTCGGTACCCAGCCAGTTGAGCGGCTTCATACGGCGCTGCCTATCCGCTCTGCGGCCAGGACTGCCGTTGCCGCATCGGCGCTGAACGCATCGGCCCGAGCGACGGCGGCCAAGTGATTGCAGCGGTTGACGGCCAGTCCGCCGATGATGACCGGCGGCCGGTTGCCGCCCAACTGATCCTGCAACTGCGCAATGACCGCACGAATTGCCGGCAACTGTTGTACCAATGACATCGACAAGCCGACCAGATCCGGTTTCCACGCAAGCACCTGCACGACCAGTGCCGCACTTGGTACGTTGGCGCCGAGATACTGCACCTCCCAGCCGGCGAGCTGAAACGCGTCGGCTACCATGCGCAATCCGAGCGAGTGCTGGTTGCCCTCGACACAGGCCAACAGGAGCCGCTTGCCGTTGGGCGCCGGCGGCGGCGAGCGCAGCAGGCCTTCGGTCATGATCGATTGGGCGATGGCGGTCACCATGTGTTCCTGAGCCACCGACACCCGGTTTGCCTGCCATTTTTCCCCGATGGCGTAGAGCGCAGGCTGGACAACATGCAGTTCGATGTCGATCAAGCCGTGTCCCCCGTCGAGCAGGCTATTCACGACAGCCGAGGCCTGGCGTTGCTCGCCGACGAGCAGCGCTGCCTCGAATGCAGCGGCCGCCGCCCAGGGGGCGGGCGGCAGCGGCGGTATCAGCAGCGCCTGGGCGGTGGCCAGAAAGCTTGTATGTGCGGCGCGCAGGGCGGCGGCAACCAGGGCGCCATCCGGTGCTGCCATGTGCTCGGCAAAATACTCCGCCAACCAGGTTAGCTGAAGTTCCAGGCGATCCGCCGGGAATGATGGTGCACTCAGGCGATCCGCCAGCAAGCACAGATAATCCACCAGCGGCTGCAGTAGGCCGAACGCTAGTACCGGCTGCAGAAATTCAAGGTGAACAGTCAGATCCTCGCGGCAGGCATCGCGTCCGAGCCACCCGAAGCGATCATGTGTCGAAGCGGGAATCGCATAAAAGCGCTCGGCCACGGCATTCACGGCCTCGGCCTGCACGGCCTGGAATTTCCGCAGTCCCGCTGCGCCCAGCCTAGGTAGCCCAGCTTCGACGATCATTCGCGCTTCCGATGCCAATCCGCCCGCAGCTCGTCCGCCATCTTGTTGGCAATCGTGCTCCGGCAAAGTGCAAGGCTTGTTGTCGGTGTCGTTGTTACTTTCATGAAAGCATGCCTAGAACAGTTGTATCTTGGGCTGGCTATCAGTAGCCTGTCCGCTGGCACCCGACACGCTGCTGGCGTGGCAGGCTTCTTCCGCCAGATAGTCTTCCAGCACGACGCCCAGGTGATTCGGCAGTTCCGCCAACCGGTCTGGCGTTTCGGCCAGCCGGGCGGGAAATTCCTCCAACACGGCATTGCGCCGCCCCACCACCGAGACAATGCGCTCGATGCGTTGGCGGACCACGTCCTGGTACTGGATGTGACCGAGCATTTCAGTTATCTCGCTGGCCAGGCGGGTGTTGTGCTCGGTGACGACGTTGAACAGGGTCTTGTAATACTGGCGCATGTCGTCGTAGCTTTCCTGCAGTTTGTGGATCGAATCGACGACCGTCCCGGCTTCCGCGATCTGCTTTTCCATCGGCGTCAGCTTCAGGCCATCGCGCATGGTGCGTTGCGCATCCCCCAGGCCCTTCTCGATCATGCTTGCCGCCTTGGCCGAGCGCTCCGAGAGCTTGCGTACTTCGTGGGCGACGACAGCAAAACCCCGGCCGGCATCCCCGGCGCGTGCCGCTTCGATGGCGGCATTGAGGGCTAGCAGATCGGTCTGTTTGCTGATTTCCTTGATCACGTTGATGAAGCCCTTGAGCCCGTCGATTTCCTTGATCGCCGCCGTCTGGATGATTTCCATGTCGTCCAGGATCATGGCCGGCAGTTCCTCGATAAACTTTGTAATCTGAATGATGGACGCGACGCTGCCGGCAATTTCCGTTTCCATGCTGTGTGCCGATATCTGGGAGGTGCCCAAGTAATCGACCAAGGTCGCAGCGGACTTGTCCAGCTTGCCCACCTGTAGGACAAGGGTGATCGCCGAGGCTTCGGTGTCGCTGACGACTTCCTGCAATTGCTTGCCGACGGCCGTGTCGAGGCGAAGATGCGTCTCCATCAGCAGGGTGGCCTGCGCGCAGGACTGCTGCAAGGCGATTTCCCGATTTTTGTGGCCATCCGCAATCAGCGTTCGCAGCCAGCCAAATTCCCGGCGCATGAATGGCCAGGCGAGCAGCACGGTCAGCGGTATCGCCGTCAGCATCGAAATCAGGGTGGTCAGGGTAATCTCCGCGGAATAGCTCAGGCCCGCCGGCGCCAGGAAGGTTTCGTGCAGCCAGGCCGAGCAGATCCAGGCGATCAGGGCGGTGACACCCGCCGCCGCCAGGGTCGCACCGAACAGCCTGGGAAGGAGACCGGAGCGGGGAAAGCGGCGATCGATGGAGTCCATCAGTGATTCCTCAAGCGCCCGGCAGGACCTGTTTGATGATCTTCAAGAGGTCCGCTCCGCCCACCGGCTTGACCAGCCAGCCCGTGGCGCCGAGCTTCTTGGCCTCGTCACGCTTGGCGGTCTGGCTTTCCGTGGTCAGCGTCAGGATCGGGGTGAAACGCAGGATGGTGCGGGCATTCCTGATGAAGTCAATGCCGTTCATGTTGGGCATGTTGATGTCGGTGATGATGAGGTCGGGCTTGAGGCCACCCTTGACGCGGTTGAAGGCTTCCAGCCCGTCCTTGGCGGTTTCCACCTTGAAACCGGCCATCTCCAGGGTTTGTTTGACGCTCATCAACATGACTGTCGAGTCGTCGACGATGAATATGGTTTTGGCCATGCTTATTTTTCCAATAGCGAAATTATTGAGGGTTCGAGCGCGCGCCTGAGCCACAGCGCGAGATCCGCGTCTTCCGGCCAGGCGGCAATGTTCGGTTTGGCGGCCATCAGCACTTGCAGGTTGGCGGCATGCAGGTGGCTGCAGGCGGCCAGATCGACCTTGCCCCTGGGGTTGGCCTGCAGCCATTCGAGCAGGCCCTCGGCTTCCTCGACGCTGACAAACGCCGTCAGGCGTGCGCTCTTCTTCGTGTACTCGATGCTCATCGGAAGAGCTCCTTCGGGTTCAGCACCATCAATACCGTACCGTCACCCAGCAGCGCGGTTCCGGCGTAGCGGGTCAGCCTGGCCAGTTCACCCGGCAAGGGTTTGAGGATGACATCGACGACCTCGCGGAAATCATCGACCAACAGCCCCACCTGCTCGCCGCCGACGCGCACGACCAGGGCGGCCAACTCGTCGTCGGCATTGGCGGTGGGCGCGGCCGCAACGCCCAGCAGATCATTGAGAGCGACGAGCGGGACGATGCGACCGCGCAGGACGATGGTCTTCTGCCGCTTGATGGTGTGGATGTCGGCCCGCGGCAGGCGCACGGTTTCCACCACCATGTCCATCGGCACGCCGAAAATCTGCCGGTCCGATTCGATGATCATGACGTTGCTCACCGCCATCGAGAGCGGCAGCGAAAGCCGCAGGGTCGTCCCTTTGCCAGTCGTGCTGGTCAGCGTCACCGTGCCGCCCACCTTGTCGATGGCGCTGCGCACGACGTCCATGCCGACGCCCCGGCCGGAGAGATCGGAGACCGCCTCGACCGTCGAAAAGCCCGCGCCGAAGACGAGGTTGATCGCCTCCTGGTCACCGATGCGATCCAGCGTGGCTTCGTCGATGACGCCCTTTTCGTAGGCCTTGCGCTTGATGACCGCGGGGTCGATGCCGCGGCCGTCGTCGACGATCTCGATGAGCACACGATCGGACTCCTGCGCGGCGCGGATGAGCAGCCGGCCGAGGCGCGACTTGCCCGCCGCGAGGCGCTGCTCGGGCAGCTCAAGGCCATGGTCCAGGCTGTTGCGGACGATGTGTACGAGAGGATCGGCCAGGGCCTCGATGATGTTCTTGTCAGCCTCGGTGTCCTCGCCTTCGAGGACGAGTTCGACTTCCTTGCCGAGCTTGCGCGAAATGTCGCGCACCAGGCGCGGAAAGCGCTGGAAGACGAAGGACACCGGGGTCATGCGTACCTGCATGATGGCATCCTGCATTTCCTCGGCGATGCGGTTGATCACCGCGTACTGGGCCTTGATCTCGCGACCGAGCTCGGGCACCTCGAACTGGTTCTCGGCCCGGCTGGCGAGATAGGGCAGGCTGTTCTTGGCGACGACCATTTCGCCGATCAGGTTCATCAACTGGTCCACCTTGGCCTGATCGACCTTGAGCACCTTGGCGACCTGGGCGTCCTCGGCGCGGCGGCCGAATTTCGGTTCGCTGCCGGAAGCCGGGTCGTCGAGCGCGCGGCGCCCGGCAACCACCACCGGCACAGGTACAGGTACAGGTACAGGCACCGGCACGGGTATCGGTACTGGTATTGGCACAATGGCGGCGGCGACAAGGACCGCGCTGGCAGGCAATTTTGCATCGTCGTCGGCGCTCGCCGCCAGCGGCGCCAGGTCGTCGGCCGGTGGGGCCGGCACCGCGCCTTCGCGGAAGGCGGCCAGCCAGTCACGCAAGGGGCGGGCGGAGCGCTCGGCGAGCGCTGCCGCCAGCGCTTCGTAGACTTCGGCAACGTCTTCGGCGGCTTCGCCCTGGTTAGTGAGGCACGCCGCCAGCGTCGCCGCCACGGCCATTAGCCGTCCCGGCAGCCAGTCCACAGCGTCGGGCAGCCTCAGGATATCGCCCTGGGCAGCGAGAATGGCATCGAGCCGGATACGGTCTTCCGCGTCCAGGGCGGGCATTTCGGGCACGGGCGCCAGCGCCGGTTCGGGCTCGCCTGCGTCAACGGGTGGCGCAATGGCGCTCCAGTCAGGCAAGCTCAGGGTGTTGAGGGCTTCGATCAGCAGGTGCAGGACATCTCGCCGCTCGGGCGAGGTTTCAAGGACCGCCAGCAGCCAGCGCAGGTCGGATGCGAGCCACAACTGGGCCGACGAGAGTTCGAGCAGTGATTGCGCCGCTGCCACCAGCCCGGCCAGATCGTCCGCATCGAGCAGCACCAGCGCCTCGCTGACGAAATCGCCGTAGACCGGCCCGCCGTTGGGAAGACCTTCGGGAATGACCAGGGCCAGCGGCGCGACCGGGCGGATCGCCACCTGTTCCGGCAGGTAGCGGAAATATTCGTCGACATCGGCGCGTTCGGCCGCAACAAGAAGGTAAAAGTCGGTCAGGCAGCGGTAGCAATCGAGTTCGACGAGCGGCGGCCAGGGGGCGCGGGCGACCGCTTCGCCCCAGATCAGCCCAGGTACTTGCCGCGCCTGGTGGAAGGGGTCGTCGCCCTTGAAAAAGCATTCTTCATCGGGGCGGTAGGCAATCCAGAACAAGGTATGCCCGGCAGCGGCCAAGTGCCAGGCGGCTAGCCGCGACTCTTCCGGAATACGGGCGAGGTCAGGCGGCGCGGCGCTCTCCGGGGATGCGGTTGCCGCCGTCGTTGGCGCCTCGGCCACATCCTCTTGAGCCGGAATCAGGGCGCGCAGCAACTGGGCCAGATCGTTGGACTGTTCGGCATGGCTGGCGTCGGTGGCACCGGTGGTTTCGATTTCGTCGAGCAGCAGGCCGACGAAATCCATGGCGTCGAGCAGGCAGTCGGCCAGTTCCTCGGAGTAGGCGACGCGCCCGTCGCGGACGCTGTCCATCAAGTCCTCGCCGGCATGCAGCACCCGCGTCATTTCCGGGAATTCGAACAGGCCGCTGTTGCCTTTCAGGGTATGGACCAGGCGGAACAGTTCGGTCATCAGCTCGACGCTGTCGGGAGCCACTTCAAGGGCCATCAGCTTCTCGCCGATGCCCTGGAGGAAATCGCGGCCTTCGGCAATGAATTGTTCGAGTAGCGGGCTCATGCCGCACCTCCGGGATGACTAAGGAGCAGGCGGCAGTGCGCCAGAAGTTCGAGCGGCCTGATCGGCTTCACGAGATAGAAGTTGGCGCCGGCTTCATAGGCGCGCGCCCGGTCCTGGCTTGCCGCCTCGGTCGAAATCATCACGGCCGGGGCTTGCGGCATCTCCTGCCGGCGCAGTTCGCGCAGGAAGCCGTAACCATCCAGCTTGGGCATGTTGACATCGACGAGGTAAAGATCGAAAGGCTGGTTGAGCGCCTTTTCCAGCGCCTCGATGCCATTGACCGCCTCGTCGACGACGTAGCCCGCCTCCTCGAGAATGGAACGGTGGTACATGCGCACTGTAGCGGCGTCGTCGACGACGAGTATGCGGTTTTCAGCCTGACTCATCGGGCCTCCGGTTTTTGATAGACGATGGCTTCGGGAAACTTGCGCACGCGAAACAGCGAGGTGATGCGGCTCATCGATTCGGCATGCCCGAGGCAGATGAAGCCGCCGGGGTTCAAGGCGTCGTAAAAGGCCTCGGCCGCCTTCTGGCGGGAAAGGTCGTCGAAATAGATCAGCAGGTTGCGACAGAAGATCACGTCAAACCCGCGATAGCTGCGCGTCTCGGCGGGCTCGGCCAAATTGACACGGGTAAATTCGACCGCCGAGCGAAGTTCGTCGGAAATCTGGTATTCGCCGTCCGGCGTGCGCTTGAAATGCTTGTGCAAGAGCTTCCCCGGCAAGTGTTGCACCGAGCGTGCGCTATATTTTCCGGCACGCGCCTTCGTGAGAATGTCGGTGTCGATGTCGGAGGAGATCAGTTCGACGTCCCAGGTGGCGATGGCCGGCCAGTATTCGATCAGGTAGAGAGCGATCGAATAGAGTTCCTCGCCCGACGACGAGGGAATCGACCAGATGCGCAGGGTCGATCCGGGTGTTTTTTTCGCGATGACTTCCGGCAGCAGGGAGTCGACCAGGCACTTGAATTGATACTCCTCGCGGAAGAAGTAGGTTTCGTTGACCGTCATCAGATTGGTCAGCGCCTGCAACTCTTCGCCGGAACCCTGGAAACGCAACATCGTGAAATAGCTGCGAAAACTGGCGCAGTCCGTGGCGGCAATGCGTTCGACGAGACGTTTATCCACGAAGTAGCGCTTGCTCTCGTCAAACTGGATGCCGGTTTTGCGGTAAAAGAACTCCCTGAACTTGAGAAAATCCGAATCGGTAATGCCGGACGGGGCCAGATTCGCGTTCACCGGCTAGCCTTCGCGAATGCGGCGCAAGGCCAGGTCGGCCGCAAACTGGATGTAGGGTTCGTCGGGGAAACGCTGCTTCAGCGCTTCGAGTTGTGTGCTGGCTGCGGCACTGCCGACTTCGCCCAGGAGATCGACGGCAGTGGCGCAGACGTTGACGTGCGCATCGTCGGCGATGACGCCGATCAGCCAGCGCTCGACGTCGGGATGGCGCAGCGACTCGAGTACATTGACGGCAAAGATGCGGACGTCCGGGTCAGGGTCGGCGAGCAGGCCGGCCATGATCGGTGCGACGGCCTCCGGCAGGCGCTGCATGGCTTCGATGGCCTCGTTGCGCAGCTCGACATCTTCGCTGCGCAGGCAACTCACCAGCCCCTGCACGGCAATGGCGCTGCCAATATCGGTCAGACTGAGCAGGATAGCCTCGCGCACGGTAGCGTCCAATTCGCCAGCCAGTCTGGCGATCAAGGCCGGCGCCGCTTCGCCAAAAGGTGCCAGATCGTGCGCTGCCCAGCGCCGGGCGACCGGATTGGCGTCGTCCAGCTCGGCCGTGAGTCCGGCGAGATCGCGGGGTCGGCGGCGCTCTTCGTGATCGACGATGACGCTCTGGCTGCGTTTGACGATGGCCACAACATTTCTCCTGGTCAGCGCGTCCAGCTGATCAGCTGGGCGGCAATCTTGTCTGAAGGCAGCACCAGGCTGGCGCCACCGCGTTCGATGAGTTCCGCCGGCATGCCGAAGACGACGGCCGAACTTTCCGACTCGGCAATGGTGCGACCACCGCGCTTCTTGATTTCGGCAAAGGCGTCGGCTCCGTCGTAGCCCATGCCGGTGAGCATGACCCCGACGACGCACGACGGATCGCAAAGTTCAAGGGCCGAGCGCCCCATGAGTTCCACCGATGGATGCCAAAGAAAATCGCGGCTTTCCGGTTTGGCGAGCACGGTTAACTGCCCGCCGCGCTGCACCAGAACCATGTCAGCCCCGCCTTTGCCGATGTAGATGGTGCCTGCCTCGAGCGGCATGGGGCGGGCAGCTTCGACGACCGAGAGGGCGCACATGTCGTGCAGACGCTCGGCAAAGGGCCGGGTAAAGGAGGCCGGCATGTGCTGGGCAACCATGACCGGCCAGGGGAAATCGGCCGGCAGGAGTGGCAGGATATCCTCCAGGGTACGCGGGCCGCCGGTGGACACGCCGATGATCACCACGCCCTCCCTGACGATGCCACGTCTGACGGCGAGCGGCCGGGGCGCTGGCCTTTTTTCTCGCTCTTCCCGCAGGCGCTGGGCCAGCCCGCGGACGCTCGATCCCTTGCCCTTGATGCGGGCCCGGCTGGCGGCGCGCACCTTGGCGACAAGTTCGTTCTTGATCTCGCCGATGGATAGCGAAATCGTACCGCCCGGCTTGGCGATGTAGTCCACCGCCCCCAGATTCAGTGCCTCGAAGGTCGCCAACGCGCCCTTCTCGGTCAGTGATGAAACCATCACCACCGGTACCGGGCGTTCCGCCATGATCAGCGACAGGGCGGTGATGCCATCCATCTCCGGCATATTGATGTCGAGGGTTACGACGTCAGGCTGAAATTCGCGGTTTTCATCCACCGCTTCCTGGCCATTCCTGGCCTGCCGAATCGCGAAATCGCCCTCGGCCTCGAACAGAGTAGCCAGTTGCCGGCGCATCAGTGCCGAATCGTCGACGATGAGCAGCTTGATCACGGGTTAGCCCGCCTGTCCATGGCTTGCCATTCAGGCCGCGATCTTTGCCAGATCGGCAAGTTCGCGGTCTTCGACGAGATGCGCCGGGGCGATCAATTGCACCATGCGCTTCTGCTTTTCCAGATTGGCCATACGCGCCAGCAGTTTGCCCTGCGTGCTCGACAGGCGTGGCGCCGGCTCGATGGCCGACTTGTGGATTTTCAGGACCTCGGCGACCGAGTCGACAATGAAGCCGGTACGGATGCCCGCGATCAGGAAGACCATGACGCGCTGCCGATCCGAACGGGCAACGCTGGGCAGGCCCAGGCGGCGGCGCAGATCGATCACCGGCAAAACCGCACCACGCAGGTTGATGACGCCCTCGACGAAGGGCGGCGCCATCGGCACATGGGTCAATTCTTCGGGGACGCGGACGATTTCCTGAACGCTGTCGATGGGGACGCCGAACTCCTCCTTGTCGAGGCGGAAAACCACGACTTGCTCGTCGTCATCGTTGACCACGTCGTCAGCGCCGACATCGTCATGTGCCTGGTCATCATGCAAACTATCCACGGTGGTCAATGCCTCCTTGATGGCAGAGTGGCGGAACAAATTGCTGGCGGAGATGATTGACACCAGGCGCTTGCCACCGTCCAGGCGGCAAATTTCAGAAATGTCGGCCAGTTCGCCATCGCGGGCGAAGAGGGCGGGCATGGCGTCAACATTGGCCTTGGCGACGCGCAATACTTCATTCACGCTATCCATGACGATGCCCACCGAGGCGGCGCCCAGTGAGACCACCACGATCCGGCTATGCTCGTCGGCGTCCTGGATCGGCAGCGCAAACATGCGGCGCAGGCTGACCAGGGGCAGCAGGCGATTGCGCAGGGTCATCAGGCCGAGCACGTGCGACTGCGAATGCGGCACGTGCACAATATTCTCCGGAACCTGGACGATCTCCTGCACGTCTTCGATGGTGATGGCGTATTCCTGCCCGGCCACATCGAAGCTCACCAGTTGCAGTTCGTCGCTCGTTTCCTCTTCCTCGCCCTCGGTGCCAGCGTAAACTCCGCCGGCCATGGCGGCGTTCTGGGCGACAGCGGCGATCTCGGCAAACTCCTGGGCAATCAGCTTGGCGAAATCGAGCACCATGATCATCGGGTGGCCGCCGACATCCTTGATGATGCCGGAGAGCAGTTCGGTATTCACCGTGCCCTGGATGGAGCCGACGCCTTCGAGTTTGCCCGGCTCGACGCCGACCACACTGGCCACCTTGTCCACGACGAAGCCGAGCGGCTGGCCGATATCGATGACCAGGGCCCGGGTCGCGTCGTCGTGCTCCTGTTCGTCGAAGCCAAAGACCCGGCGCAGGCTGATGATCGGAAGCACCTTGCCGCGCAGATTGGCCAGGCCATCGAGCGTCGCCGGCGCCATGGGCACCCGTACCACCGTCGGCACCCGGATGATTTCCTGCACCGGTGCCATATCGACGGCGAAGACTTCATCGCCGGCGATGAAAATCACAAACTGCCGGGTGTCGGATACCTGTTCATCAATGCCATTCTCTTCAATCGGCTGCGCCAGCGGCGCGCTGCCCGGAGCTTCCGGGTCCTGATTGCTGGTCGTCATCATTGTTCCTTGGCCTAGGCGCTTTGCAGTTCATCGGCGAGCGAGGCGATTTCCTCGATGGCGGCGGCCAGTTCCTCGGCTCCCTGGGACTGCTGCTTGGCAGCGGCAGCGGCTTCGGTCGAGGCCTTGTCCGCCTGCTGGGCGGCGGCGGAGATCTGCTCCATACCCTTCTTGACCTGGGCGGTGGCCGCGGCAATTTCATTGGAAGCGGCAAGGATTTCCTGGGTGCCTTTTTCGACGACCGAGATATCCGTTTCGATAACCACCAGGTTCCCCGTGCTGATCTTTGCCTTCTCCACTTCGCCCAGCGCGCTGAAGACTATTTCCTCGAGATCGCGCCCGACGACGCCAATCTGATCCTGGACCGCCTTCACCAGGTCCTTGATGCGGTCGGCATTTTCCGCGGAATCGTGCGCCAGGTTGCGAATGTCGGTCGCGACGACAACGAAGCCCTTGCCGAATTCGCCAGCGCGGGCTGCTTCGATCGAGCCGTTGACGGCCAGCATGTTGGTCTGAATGGACACGGTGGTGATGGCATCGACGATCTTGTCGATGCGCCGCGACACCAGTTCGAGCGCCTTGATCTGCTTGATGCTGGCCCGCGACGACTCGGCCGATGCCGAAACACCATTGATCAGGGCATCGATGGAGGTCTTGTTGATGCCGAGCAGGGTCTTGATCGCATCGACCTTCTCGGCGCCTGCCGTGGCGCGGCCCTGGGCCAGTTCCAGCCCGGTTTCGATCTGGCTGATCGCGGCTGAGGCCTCCGTGGTGCCAGCCGACTGCACCTCAGCGCCCTTGCGAATCTGCTCGATGGCGGCCATGATCTGGGCGCCGGAACGATTGATTTCGGCGACGGCAGAGGACAGTTCCTCGGCGGCGGAGGCGACCTCCTCGGCACTCTTGGCGACATCGGTGGAGGTCTTAAGATCCTCGGCGAGTTCAGACAGGCTCTGCGCCGCCTGTTCGCATTCACCCAGCGCCTGCGATTGCTCTTCCACGGTCTTGGCCGTCTCTTCGGCGGCGGCGGATTGTTCCTCGGCCGCGGCGGCAATATCTTCCGAGCCCTTCAAGGCCTGCTGCGCCGCCATCTTGGATTGCTGGGCGCCAGTGGCGATTTCCCGCACACCCTTGACGATTTCCGCAGCGTCGATGCGAATCTGCTCCAACTGCAAGGTGATGGTCTTGCCATTTTCCACCTCGCCTTCGACCGTTTTGGCCGAGGAACTGATGCCTTCGGCGATCGTCTTCACTTCTTGCTGGATCTGGCCGACCAGATCCTGAATCTGTTTGGCGCTTTTCTCCGATGTCTCGGCGAGCGTCCTGACTTCGTCGGCGACGACGGCAAAACCCTTGCCGTGCTTGCCGGCGCGGGCGGCCTCAATCGCCGCATTGAGAGCGAGCAAATTGGTCTGGTCGGCGATCCGCGCCACGGCCTTGACAATGTCGCCAATATTGGCGGCCTGCTTCTCCAGTTCGGCGACCATGGCGACCGAGGCGTTCTGCCGCTG
>Ga0265316_10003532_pt1 | contig 15783 bp, 14 predicted proteins | sample 4522metaG_FD_202092 | JGI IMG/M metagenome (GOLD analysis project Ga0265316, IMG submission 202092) | Rhizosphere microbial communities from Carex aquatilis grown in University of Washington, Seatle, WA, United States - 4-5-22 metaG | ecosystem: Host-associated > Plants > Roots > Rhizosphere >...
CGCCCTTCGCGATCAATACGACGGGAACCAGCTACGCCCCCGCAACGTTGCCTTCCGGCGCAACCTACTACTGGCAGATCGTGGCCCGGAACATCTACGGCTCGGCCAGTTCCGAGACGTGGTCCTTCACCACCGGCCTCCCGGAGATCGGCGCGCGGTTCGTGCCAGTGACCCCCTGCCGCGTGGCGGACACCCGCAATCCCGGGGGGCCGTTTGGCGGTCCCACCATGACGGCCGGCTCGGTGCGCTCCTTCACAATTCCCGCGAGCCAATGCAGCATTCCGGCCACCGCCCAGGCCTATTCGCTCAACGTCACGGTGGTGCCCGCGGGGCCGCTCAGCTATCTGACGCTGTGGCCCAGCGGCCAGTCCCGGCCTTTCGTCTCTACCCTCAATTCGTTCGGCGGCATCGTGGTGGCCAACGCGGCCATCGTGCCCGCTGGCTCAGGTGGGGCGGTCAACGTGTTCGTCAGTGACCAAACCGATGTGATACTCGATATCAACGGCTACTTCGACGCGACCGGCGCTTTGTTCTATCCCGCCACGCCGTGCCGTGTGGCCGATACGCGAGGCCCCAGCGGCCAGTTCGGCGGGCCCTCCATGTTCGCCGGCCAGACCCGGGATTTTCCCATTCCTTTGGCTTCCTGCCAGGTCCCGGCCACGGCGACCGCTTACTCGCTGAATGTGACTGCGGTTCCGGACACGGACTATCTCGGCTATCTGAGCGCCTGGCCGACGGGACAGGCTCAGCCGAATGTCTCCACGCTGAATTCCTGGACCGGCAAGGTGGTCGCGAACGCGGCCCTCGTTCCGGCCGGCGCCAACGAATCAATTTCCGTATTCGTTACCGACCCCACGGACGTGATCCTGGACATCAACGGTTACTTCGGCCAGCCGGGAACGCTATCGTTCTACCCGGTGACGCCCTGCCGGGTGGCGGATACGCGGAATCCCATCGGCCCCTTCGGCGGCCCGGAGATCTGGGCGGAAACCCCGCGCTCGTTCGCCATCCCCGCCGGCGCCTGCAACATCCCCAGCGCGGCGGCTGCCTACTCCCTCAACGTGACCGTCGTACCCGGCGGCCCGCTGTCGTACCTGACGACCTGGCCGACCGGCTCGGTGCAACCGTTCGTCTCCACTCTGAACTCTTTTGACGGTAGCGTCGTGGCGAACGCAGCCATCGTTCCGGCGGGGACAAACGGGGCGATCAGCATCTACGTCACGAACCCGACGCATGTGATCCTGGATGTCAATGGCTATTTCGCGCCGTAGAGCGGCGGAGGGCCCGCAGGGACCGGGCCCGATCCGCGCTTCTGGGTGGCTGGCCGGCGTCCTCACGCGCGGCGCGTTCGTGCTCGGCCTTCTGGCCGCCTCGTGCGCCGGCGAGAACATCTCCACGGACCTGGTCAAGCCTGAGGTGATCCAACAGCGCTTGGAAGCCGGCGCGGTGGCGGCCTCGAAACGGCAGGACACGATCCGCCGGCTCTTCGAGCATGTGGGTTGCGCCGCCCAGGAGCAGCGCGTGGACAGGAAGTCGGCCAATGTCATCTGCGCGCTGCCAGGCGAAACGCCGTCCACCATCGTGATCGGAGGGCATATTGACTTCGTCGAGCTCGGCCAGGGGATCGTCGACGATTGGAGCGGCGCGTCTTTGCTGCCGTCCTTATACCAGGCGCTGAAGAGCCGCACGCATCATCACACGTATGTCTTCGTTGCCTTCACTAAGGAAGAAGAGGGGATGGTGGGTTCTTCAAGGTATGTGAAGAACCTGACCGCCGAGGAGAAGGCTGCAATACGCGCCTTTGTCAACCTCGAGTGCCTCGGATTGTCGCCAACCAAGGTGTGGGTGAATCGTTCTACCCCGGCGCTGGTGAGCCGCCTTCTTGAGGTTGGAGGCGCGTTGCGCCTGCCCATCCAAGCCGTGAACGTAGATCGAGTGGGCGACGACGACACACACCCGTTCTTTTCAGCCAAGATTCCGGTCATTTCCATTCACTCGCTAACCCAGAAGACCTTCGGAATTCTGCACAGCCCCGGCGACAAACTGAGCGCGGTCCGGTCCGGCGAGTATTACGACACATACAGGCTGGTAACGCTCTATCTCGCCTATCTCGACACGAAGCTGGAGTAAGGCTTACCGCGCCGTGGCGGCCGCGATCTGTCCCTGGCGCGCGTAATCGATCGCTTCCGCCAGGATGCGCGCCGACTCCTGGGGAGCGTGGAAGCCCATCGAGTTCTCGGCGTTCACGAAATCCACGCGCCATTGCGCCCGGCGTTGAAGCCTGAGCGCCGCCTCCAGCGCCTGGTCCGGCGCCCCGGCGGCGCGCGCCGCCTTGACCTGGTCGAGGAGCGCGACGAGCGCATCCTCGGCGCGCGAGAGCAGCGCCGCGTGGCGGTCCTGTATATTCTCGATCCGGGCCTTCATTTCCTCGGCCGGAACCGGGTGGCAGGTCAGGCAGGCGCGGTCCAGGTTCTCGAGCGGGCTGCGCACGTGGTGGTCGCTCACCTTCATCGCGCCCTGGCGCAGGAAAGGCATGTGGCAGTCGGCGCAGGCCACGCCAGCGCGTGCGTGCACTCCCTGGCTATAGGTCTCGAACTCGGGGTGCTGCGCCTTGAGCACCGCCGCGCCCGTCTCGCCGTGCTTCCAATCCGTGAAACCGATCTCGTCGTAGTAGGCCTCGATCTGTTCCACTTTCAGACCCTTGGCCCAGGGGTAGGTTACGATCTTGTGCGCTCCCGAGAAGTAATACTCTACATGGCACTGCGCGCAGACATAGGTCCGCATCTCCTGGCGGGTGGCCATGGTGTTGGGGTCGTAGTTCTCGACGCCCTGGCTCTTCTTGAGCGCCTTGATGCCGTAGAGGAAGGCGGGACGCGTCACGCGCAGTTGCATGCTGGCCGGGTCGTGGCACTCCAGGCAGCCGATGGGGTGACTCACCAGCTTGCGCGCTTCCGGAAACGGCATGGAGGAGACGACCTCGAAGCCCTTCATGATGTCGCCGCCGCCCGCCTTGCGGTAGGCCGGCAGAATTGAGCTATGGCATTGCAGGCAGCTACCCGGCTGCGGGCGCTCGCGCGTGCGCCGCGTGTTGTCCTGGTCGATGAGCGACCACGCGTGCCCGCGGGCCTTGTTGTATTCGAGTTCGAAAGCGTAGCCCGCGAAGATGCGCTTCAGCCGCGGGTCGCGATCCAGGTGGGAGAACGGCACGCTGCCGCCGTACTTGGTGGCGTGCATCTCGGTGTTGCGCTGGAAGCTGTCGAACTCCCGTGGGAAGTCGCGGCCCCAGACAACGGGATCGAGCGTGTTCTCGGTGAGCGCGACGACCCGGACGTACGCCTCGCGCGCCTCCTGCTTCCGCTCCCGTATGTTCACCAGCAGCATGGTGACCACAAACGTGGCGGCCGCGACGGCGCCGCCCACCAGCACATTGGTCCAGCGCGAAGGTTTCATCGTTCTCTCCTGGGGCCGTGACCCGCGCCAGCATGGCAGGCCACGCAGTGCAGGCCGGCCATCTCGCTTGCCATCTCCCGGTGGCAGCGCAGGCAGTTGGCTTCCAGCACTTCCGAGTTGAACTCGTGGATGCGGATGGGCTCGGGGAAATCCTGCAAGGTGAAATGCAGCGAATGGTTCCAGCCGTTGCGGGCCTTCACGAAGTACTTCGGAGCTAGCGCGTGGGGTGTGTGGCAGTCGTTACAGACCGCCGCGGCGTGGTGCGGGCCGCGCTGCCACGAGTCGAACTGCCCGCGCATGATGTGGCAGTTGGCGCAGGCCTCCGGCCGGTTGCTGAAATATGAGTAGCCCTTGGCGTAAACGAAGGTGAATGTGGCCAGGCCCAGCAGCGCTCCGGCGAGCGCGGAAAGGGCGTACCGCCAGGGGCGTGGCATCCCGACTATTGTACGTTCTGAGCCGCGACCGCGAGGGAGCGGTAGCGGGGCCGAATCAGGCCGCTTTTTGGACCTTGCCGCTGCGCAGGCAGGACGTGCAGACGCGAATGCGCTTGGCCGCGCCGTTGATCAGGGCGCGTACGGGCTGCAGGTTCACGTCCCAGCGCCGCTGGGTCACATTATGCGCGTGGCTTACGCGGTGGCCGAACCGTGGCCCTTTTCCACAGACATCACATACTCTCGCCATCGACGGAAATCTCCTGACGTAACGGTAGGAAGCTCCATCTTAACAAGTTGTTGGCGACGAGAGCAAATGGCGTGGCTTGCCATCCTGCTCCAGGAGCACCAACGCCATAGCGGTGAACTGCTTCGACACCGACGCTACGTGGAAGATAGTCTGCGGCGTGATCGGAATGTCGTACTCGAGGTTGGCCACGCCGTAACCTTTCTCGCAGGCCAGACGCCCACCTTGAATGACCGCGACGGCCGCACCGGGCGTACCGGGCCGGCTCCATTCCTGAAAGATCGCATCGACGGCTTTGCCGCGATCGTCTTGTTGGGCCGGAAGCGCGGTCGCGGCGCAAGCGAGCGCAAGGAGGACGGGAAGGTTCATGCAAGGAATATGGTCGCCGCGCCGTCGGGGTTCCCACCGTGCGTGTTAACCTCGGGTTTCGACCGACTATGGAGCGGCGCTACGAACTAATTGTCCTGCTGATTGCCTCCGCCATCTTCCTCACCGGCATTCTCAGCCCTCCCTCGCTGATGGACGACGTGGATGCCACGCAGGCGCAGATGGCGCGGACCATGGTCCAGTCGGGCGACTGGGTCACGCTCCACCTGGATGGCGTGCCTTACCTCGAGAAAGCGCCGCTGAAGACCTGGATGACGGCGGTCTGCTACCTGATCTTCGGTGTCCACGACTGGGCGGCGCGGCTGCCGGTAGCGCTGGCGGCGATCCTCCTCGCCTGGGTCGTGGTGCGATTCGGGCGTTGGGCCTTTTCCTCAAAAGCGGGCTTTTATGCCGGACTGGTGACCGCCACTTCGGTGGGCCTGTTCCTGTTTACGCGCGTCGTGATTCCCGACGTGGTGCTCACGCTGGCGATCACCGTGGCGTTGTGGAGCTTCCTGCGCGCCCTCGACGAGAACGAAGCGCGTCCCCGGCTATGGGCCTGCCTTCTGGCGGCGAGCCTGGCGGCCGGCGTGCTTCTCAAGGGCCTGATCGGAATCCTGTTCCCACTCGGAGCCGGTTTCTTCTACCTGCTCCTCACGCGGCAACTGTTCTCGCTGCGCGCCTGGCGGCGCCTCTACCCGCTCACCAGCCTTCTGATCTTCCTGGCGATCGCGGCGCCGTGGCACGTGCTGGCCACGCTGCGCAATCCGCCCTACTTCGTTTGGACGCTGAACGGCGGGCCGGGAGTCTGGAGCGGCTTCTTCTGGTTCTACTTCATCAACGAACACCTCCTGCGCTTCCTGAACCGCCGCTACCCGCGCGACTACAACACCGTGCCCCGGCTCTATTTCTGGGCGCTTCACCTGGTCTGGTTCTTCCCTTGGAGCGCGTACCTGCCCGCGCTGGTGCGCCTCGGCTACAAGCCAACGGACCGGGCGGGGCGGGCGCGGCTCATGGCCCTCCTCTGGATCGCCGTGGTGATGCTGTTCTTCACCTTCTCGACAACCCAGGAATACTATTCGATGCCCATCTACCCGGCCGTCGCGCTCCTGATCGGCTGCGCGATGGAGGCCTATCCGGAGCGGCTGCGGACAGGAACGCGGATCGTGGCCGCCATCGCGGCCGTAGCCGGCGTGGCCGCGGCCGCCATCCTGATCGCGGTGCGCAATCTTCCTGCGCCGGGGGACATCTCGCGCGCGCTGACCGACAACCCGGCCCTCTACACGCTCTCGCTGGGGCACATGGCGGACCTCACGCTGGCGGCCTTTGCCTACCTGCGCACGCCGCTGGCGCTGGCGGCGGCGGCCTTCCTGGCCGGTGCCATCGGTGCCTGGAGGCTCCGCGGAGAGCGGGCCTATCTGGCACTGGCCCTCATGATGGTGGGTTTTTTCCAGGCGGCGCGGCTGGCGCTGGTAGTTTTCGATCCCTACCTGTCCTCGCGGCCGCTGGCCGAGGCGCTCCTCCACGCGCCCAAAGGAAAGCTGATTCTGGACCGCGAGTATTACGCCTTCTCCTCGATCGTGTTTTACGCCAACCAAAATGCGCTGCTGTTGAACGGTCGGAGAAACAACCTCGAGTACGGCTCCTACGCTCCCGGCGCGCCCGAGGTCTTCATCACGGACGCCGGCCTTCCTGGGCTGTGGGCGCGGCCGGAGCGGTACTACATGGCCGCCGAGGACCCTCAGAAAGCGCGCCTGGAGAAGCTGCTGGGTCGCTCGAACCTGCACGCCGTGGCGGAGAGCGGCGGCAAAACGCTTTTCACGAACGAGGCCATTCCTCCGGCCAGGGTCCCTCATGCGCATCGGGATTGACGCCACGGCGCTTCTGCTGCGCAGCGCGGGCGTGAAGAGTTACACCTACTATTGGCTGGCCAGCCTCCGGCGCGAGGCCGGCAAACGCGACGCGATCCTCGCGTTTCCGGTGCCCGGACGGTTCGCCGAGCTCGATCACGAGCGCTCGATGGCCGGATTCTTCCGAACCGCGGCCGGCCTCGCCGCGCTGCACGGGCTCAACATTTCGCGGCTGCCGTGGGCTTTCCCGGGCCTGGATGTCTTCCACGCTTCGACTCACTGGCGCAATCCTCCGCGCCGTGCGAAGCTCACCACAACCATCCACGACATGACCTGCTGGCTGATGCCCGAGCTGCACTCCAAGGCCAACGTGGCAGTGACGCGCTGGGTCGGCGAGAACATCGCGAAGCGCGCCGACGGCATCCTGGCGGTCTCCGAGAGCACGCGGCGCGATGCGATCGAGATTCTGGACCTGGACCCCGGGCGCATCAAGGTCGTTTATCCCGGCGTGCCGGAGCCGTTCTTCGCGGTGACTGCCGAGGACGTTCACGCCGTTCGCGCGAAGTACCGGCTCGATCGGCCCTACGTTCTCTCCGTGGGGACGGTGGAACCGCGAAAAAACATTCCCGGCCTGCTGGCGGCCTGGGCCGACCTGAGCGCGACCACCCGGGAGCAGTACGAGCTGGTGGTGGCCGGGCCCATCGGGTGGGCCGACCCCGCTACGGTCGCCAAGGTGCGCACCGTGACGAAAGGCGTGCGCTATCTGGGCTATGTCGGTGAGACGGACCTGCCGGGCATCACCGCGGGCGCCACGGTCCTCGCCTACCCTTCCTTGTACGAAGGCTTCGGCCTCCCCGTGGCGCAGGCCATGGCGGCGGGAACCGCGGTCCTGACCTCGAACGTCTCGTCGCTGCCCGAAATCGCGGGCGGCGCGGCGCTCCTGGTAGACCCGCACAGCACCGCGGAGATTCGCGACGGCCTCGGGCGCCTGCTTACGTCTCCTGCCCTGCGCGAGCGCCTGGGCGGCGCGGGCCGCCTGCGCGCCCGCCAATTCCGTTGGGAAACCGCCGCGCGGAGCAGCCTGGAGTGGTTCCGGAACCTGGCGGGCTAACGGCCGCTACGGCGCGAAGAACCCGTTGATATCGAGAATCAGGTGCGTCTGATCGGTGACGAAGGCGCTGACCGCTCCGTTCGAGCCACTCGGCACCAAAGCGGCGTTGGCCACAATCAGTCCCTGGAACGAATTCAGGGTGGACACGAACGGTTGCGCGCCTCCCGTCGGCCATAGCGTGAGGTAGCTGAGCGGGCCGCTCGGAACCACCGTGGCGTTGAGCGAATACGCTTGCGCCACGGAAGGGATGCCGCAGGAGCTGGTTGGCACGGGTACGCTGCGTGTCTCTCCAGCCGCAAGAATAGGCCCGCCGAATGGTCCCGCTGCGTTGCGCGTATCAGACACGCGGCACGGCGTCACGGGATAGTACAACAGGCCCCCTGTGCCCGGCGGGGCAAAGTAGCCGTCGATGTCCAGGACCAAATCCGTGGTGTCCGTGACATAGGCGGAGATATATCCTGCGTTTCCTGCCGGAACGATCGCCGCGTTGGCCACAATGCTTCCATCGAACGAATTCAGCGTCGAGACCAAAGGTTGGCTCTGGCCCTGGGGCCAGAGGGTCAGGTACTGAAGAACGCCGTGGGGAACCACGGTCGCGTTAAGCGAGTACGCCTGAGCGGACGTGGGTATGTTGCACGCGCTGGAGGTGACGGCGAAATTGCGGGTGTTCGCAGCGAGGATGCTTGGGGCGCCGAACGGACCCACGGCGTCGCGCGTGTCGGCAACCCGGCAGGGGATCACGGGGTAGAAAGCCAGCCCACGCTGGGCGCCGACCGGCGCGAAATAGCCGTTGATGTCGAGTATCACCTCGGTATTGTTGGTGACGAACACGTCGATAGCGCCATCGGCTCCGGCCGGAACGAGGGCGGCGTTGGCGACAACCTTTCCGGTGAGCGAGTTCAACGTCGAAACGAGTGGCAGTGGCTGCCCGGTGGGCGCGAGAGCGAGGTAACCGAGGGGTCCGGCGGGCACCACCGTAACATTCAGCGAGTAGCCCACGGCGAAGTTAGGGATGCCGCAAGCGCTCTGCGGAATTGGGAAGGAGCGGGTCGAGCCGCCGACCATCATGGGGCCGCCGAACGTGCCGTCGGGACCACGCGTGTCCGCGATGCGGCACGGCGTCACGGGGACGAAGAGAGTGCCCGTCGGTATGGGCGTCGGCGTCGGTATGGGCGTCGGCGTGGGTATAGGCGTCGGCGTCGGTATGGGCGTTGGCGTCGGCGTGGGCGTCGGATTCAGCGTGGCCTTGAGATTGTAAGTGAACGTATAGTCCACTGGGTTCGAGTTCGCATTGCCGCACCCGGGGCACGAGACCTGGCCGACGCCGTTCAGATCGAAGCCGGTGTCGGGAAACGGGAATCCCATGCTCATGTTGATGGGCATGAATCTCATGGACACCGTGGAGGTGGTGGTTTGCTGCAGACCGGCGCAATCCTGGACGCTTACCTCCGTACCGTTGACTGAGTTGTTGGACGGCCAGAGGCTCCACGTGTCCGAGCCGATATCGAAGCTCAGGTTGAATATCAGGGGATGGCCCAGCCAGTCCGTTTGAGCCGCTGTACTGGCTGTCAGCGTATTGGTGATGGTGCAGGCGAAGGTGTTGATCGACGTCTCGGAGACCGTGATGGCTCCATCAAGTGTGCCTGTTAAGGCGTAGGTGAGCGGGTTCCAGGTATTCAGCGTGAGGGTCCCGGCGACCTCCTGATCCGTCTTGTACTGGGCCGTGCTGCCACCCGGGCCACTGACCGTGCCGGTACCTGTCCCGTGCACATCGAGCGTTCCCGCCACCGATTGAACGTTCGCGCGGAACGCCGTTTGCTTCGGCCCAAACTGCGCCCACGCAAGGCTCGCTATTGCGATCACAATCAAGCACGCGACCCGTATTGCGCCGGTTTTACGCCTCATGCGCCCCTCCCGAGCCCGGGGACCAGAACAGGCACCTGTCCACGGGCGCTTTTCTGATGTGATTCCGGAAGGCCCTGTCTGGTCGCAAGATTTTGTCGGGGTGGCTCACGTCCCGCACTCCCGCGGCCACTTGGTCTCGGTGGGGCGCCCCCGGGCGCGCTCAGTATTTCATCAACTTCAGCTTGACGACGGTTCCCGCTGCCGGTAACCGCACACCGAAGAAGATCTCGTCGCCGCTCAACTGCCGGAGGGGCTTCCACACGCCGTCCTCGTATGCGCCCTCTTCCACGCTCACGAAGTCGGCGCGCGGAGCCGCCGAGCCAAACCGCGGGCGGAAGCTCACCGTGGTGTCGAAGCCCGCCACGACGAACTCCTCAGGCCCGATCTGCCCGATCAGCGCGCGTCCGGTGGTCAGCGGCGTCCCCGCCGCCCGGGCGCCGCCGTAGCCCCAGCGCGAGGGGCCGAACTGGGCCATGGCCTCGTACTCGCCAAAGTCCACCACCAACGTGGCGACGCCCTGTTCTTCCACCACCGAGCGCAGCTTGCCGCGTTCCTTCGCTTCGGCCAGCAGCGGCGTGGCGGCGCCCACGACGCGGTAAGTGGCGGCCAGGTCGCTCAGGCCTTCGGGAATCGTGGAGTTGTCGCCTTCGCGCGAGCCCTCGACACCGAATGCCGACACGCCAATGCCCTTGAGGTCGCCGAGCGCATAGAACATGCGCCGGCAGAAGCCCAGGTCGTGGCCGGTCTCGGGAATCAGTAGCGGGTTGTCGGGCCGGCTGTAGGGCGTGGCTTCCTCGATGTACTGAACGTAGCTTTGCTTGTAAATGTCGGGCGAAATCCAATCGATTGCCGGCACGATCGCCTTATACAGGGGCAGCATCCGCGTCGTCGCGCCGCCGCTGGGGTGCGAGAAGCCCGGTTCGTAGAAGCCGTCCTGAATGTCGGTCCAGACGTTCAGGAACATCGGCAATGGGAACTCGCGCTTGCCGGCCTCGGCCACGCGGTTGAGATATCGAGCCTGGTAATAGGCGGCGAACGTCTCGCTGGAGTAGGCGCCGAACACCTCGCTCCAGGTCCCGCCGTTGGCTTTGCCGAAGGCTTTCGCCACCTCGGCCGGTACCGACGTGGCAAAGAGCTGGTTGGCGCTCTCGGAGTGGTCGCGATCGGTGCCCAACACGCCGGCTTCGTTCTCCACCTGGATGGCGATGACGGTGTGCTGGTCGCCGTCAACCTCCTTGAGATGGCGCATGAAGGCGGCGAATGCGCGTGCGTCGGCGGCCTGGGTCGCTTCGACGTGCGTAGCCAGCGCGCGGATGGGGCTGCCGGTCTGGTCGATCATGCGCGGGTATTTCTTCACGTCTTCCTTGACCCAGGCCGGAGCGAAGTGCATGGCGCCGTTCTTGAAGCCGCCGAACCAGGCCAGGATCAGGCGCCGGCCATTCGCCCTCGCCCCCGCCAACAGGCCATCGACGACCGCGAAATCAAAGCGCCCTTCCTGCGGCTCTACGGTCTGCCATTGAATCGGAATCTGCACCGTGTTGGCGTGGATGCGCTTGGCCAACGGCCACGTGCGTTCCAGTTCACCGGGATATCCGCTGGAATTCCCGGTTTGAATTCCCAGGATCAGAAAGGGCCGGTCGTCAACAAGAAACTGAAAGCCGCCATTGCTCTTCGCGAGCCGTGGCATCGGACCCGCAGCCAAGGCCGTCGCGGCAAGCAGCAGCGCCGCCATTGGGTTCACTCTCATGAAGCCTCCTGAAGAAACCGTGCGAGCGTTGAGCCGCGCAGGATCGCCCGGCGCTGTGCCCTCGCCCAAACCAACTAAGAGCATACACCGGCGCCTCTGCAGAGGCGTGACCGGGGTATCGCGCGAATCGAATGCTGGTTCACGGCGCCAGGAAACGCGGGCAGAACGGGGACGGCACATCCAGGGGCTGGCCGACCGGCGTCAGCTTTCCCGTCTGCTGGTCGATGCGAAACACCATCGCGGTGTTGCTTCCGTGATTCGTCACCAGCAGCCAGTGCGCCGTGGGGTCCATTTCGAAGTTGCGCGGCGTCTTGCCACCCGACGGAACGTCCTGGATCGGTGTCAGCCGCCCGGTCTGCCCGTCCACGGAGAAGACAGCGATACTGTCGCGCCCGCGATTCGACGCGTACACAAACCTGCCGCTCGGATGCACCTGCACCTCCGCGCACACGCTCGTGCCCTGAAAATCCTTCGGCAGCGTCGACACGGTCTGCACTTCGGACAGGGCGCCCCGCCTGGTGTCCCAATCGAACAGCATGATGGTGCTGCCCATCTCCGTAATCAGGTAAACCCAGCGCCCGTTGGGGTGGAATACAACGTGCCGTGGGCCCGAGCCCGGAGCCGCCTTGACGAACGGCGGATCGTTGGCCGTCAGCGATCCGTCCTTCACGTTGAACTTGTAGACGAACAGCTTGTCCAACCCGAGATCGGCCACCAAGGCAAAGCGGTTGGTGGGATCCACCCGAATCGAGTGTGCGAACGCATGCGATTGCCGCTGCGGGTTCACACTGCTGCCCGTGTGCTGCACGAAGGCGGTGCGCTCTCCCAGGCTTCCATCGGGAGCGAGCGCCCATACCGCAATGTTGCCGCCATCATAGTTGGCCACCAAAACGTAGTGCCCGGTCCGGTCGAGGCTGATGTAACTAGGGTCCCCGCCACCGCTCGGCTTCTGGTTGATCAGCTTCAGTTGCGCGGTGGCCGGATCGATCGAATAGGCGCTAACGAATCCCGTCGAGTTGCAGGCGTACAGGCGGCGGCCTCCCGGCGCGATCACGAAATAGGCCGGCGCGGGAGTTTCCAGCTCGAACTCAGGACTGCTCAGCGCGCCCGTCGCGGTGTTGAAGTGGGAAACCGAAAAGCCCTTGCCCGGCCCCGCCGTGTGGGTGCCGAAATAGACCGTCAGCTCCGCCGCAGTCGCCGGCAGGAGAGCCAGGGCGACCCAGGCGGTCGCGGCCAGCAATGAAACTGCTCGATCCCTCTTCCTCGTCACAGACTGACATCCTTTCCCATCCGAACGCTACCAGCTTACCCCCGCGCGCCCTGAAATGCGGCCCGCAACGAAAGCAGCACATCGCCCAGATTCAAGGCCCACTCGGAAGCAAACCCTGCCGAAGCCCGCGCCTATCCCAACTCCTGCTCGTAGGTCCGCCGGAAGAAGCCGTCGGTCATGCCCGCGATGTAGTCGCAGACCACGCGGTGGAGGGTCTCGCCGGCGGTCCCCTCGCGGTACGATTCCGGAAGCCTCTCTGGATGCCGGACGAAGTGGCCGAACAGCTCGGCGATCATGGCTGCCGAGCGGTCGCGCTCCTCGGCCAGCACCGGCGAGAAGTACACCTGGCGGCGCAGGAACTGCTTCAGGGCGGCGTTGGTCTCGGCTGCGGGCTCTGCCAGGCGGGCCACGCGAACCGGGTGGCCGCGCACCGCAGCCACATCCGCCAGACCGGCCTCTTCGGCCACCTTCGCAGTTCCCTCGATCAAGCCCGTCACCAACAGGTCGATCAGCCGGCGTAGCGCCTCGTTGAAGCGGATGCGCTCCGGCGCTCCGGGGAACTGGTTCTCGGTCTCGGCCAGGATCGCCCCGAACGCGGGAACGCTGGCGCCGGCCTCCTCCAGGCTGAAGAAGCGCGCGGAAAAGGCGTCGTCCAGGTCGGCGGAGTTGTAAGCGATCTCGTCGGCGGGATCGATGAGCTGCGCCTCGAGCGGCGGCCGCAGCCCGGTGAGGTACTCGTCGAACTGCGGAATCTCGCCCGGCTCGAAATCGCGCGAGTGCTTCACCATACCTTCCCGCACCTCGAAGGTCAGGTTGAGGCCGGGGAAGCGCGCGTAGCGCTGCTCGAAGCTCTCGACGATGCGCAGCGCGTGGAGGTTGTGATCGAAGCGCTCGCCATAGCGGCTCATCTGCCGGTCGAGCTCCTCTTCGCCGGAGTGGGCAAAGGGGGGATGCCCGATGTCGTGCGCCAGCGCCAGGGCTTCCGTGAGGTCCTGGTCGAGCCCCAGAACCGCAGCCGCGGTGCGCGCGATCTGCGCCACCTCGATGGTGTGGGTCAGGCGGTTGCGGAAATGGTCGGAGAGGCCGGCGGTGAAGACCTGCGTCTTGTCTTCCAGGCGGCGGAAAGCGCGGGCGTGAACGATGCGGTCGCGGTCCCGCTGGAAATCGTTGCGATAGGGATGGGCCGGCTCAGGATAGCGGCGCCCTCGCGAGCGGGCCACCGGGAATCGCAGCGCCTCCAGGCCCGCCGCCATGGTCGTGCGGGCGCTACCGGGAGGGCAGCGCGCTCAGCTCGTCGGTGGCCAGGCGGCTGATCGCCGGCCGCGCGGTCCGCAGGGGTTCCAGGAGCTTTCGCGCCCGCCCGGGATCGGTCGAGGCGATATATCGGGCCAGCGCGATGGTCGCCTCCTCCTTCGAGACGAAATCGGTCGGCTTGTCGACGAGGGACTGGAGGAGCCTCTCGCCATCCGCCTGTTTGTGCTCCGACTGGTAGACGCCGGCCAGCGTCAGCTTGGCCAACGAAGCGTAGCTGGCGTTCCCGGAATCGATGGCTTCCTTCAACGCCATCTCTGCCGCCGCCAGCTTGCCGCTATTGACGGCCGACGCCCCCAGATAGTACTGCGCCACGGCGGCCTCGTCACTGCCGGAGTACTTGGCGGCGACGTCGCCGAACGCCTTCAGAACCGCCTTCTGCTTATCCTGCTCGGTCTGGAAGGGCTTGGTGTCCTGGCCTTCCTGCGGCGGACCCACCGGGGTTTGCCAGACCTGCAGCGCCGCGGTCAGCGCCGCCTGCCGTTCCGCACCCCGATGCCGGAACCAGACAAACCCGACCACGATGAGGACGATGGCGATCAGGCCGGCGACGCCGTACCGGATGGCTTGCGGGCGATGCTCATTGAGGAAGTCGACGGTAAGGCCGACATCCTGGGCAAACTCGTCTTGCTTCAGCTTCTTGCGGGTAATTCTGTCCACGAAAACCTCAGGGAAACACCGATTCTAGCACACGGGCGCAGTGGGGCAGGCGGTCGCGCCTGCCCCGCATGCCGGAGGTCCTGTCCCACTTCTCAGGCAAAGCTGCGAATGGCGGCTGCCTCGTCGTCGAAGACCTCGAACACCGTGTACAGCTTGGTGATCTGCAACAGGTCTTTCACGCGCTTGGTCAGGTTGATGAGCTTCAACTGACCGCCGGCGTTGGCCACCGACGTAAACCCGGAGACCAGTTCGCCGATCCCGGAACTGTCGATGTAAGTCACTTCGCCGAGGTTCAGAAGAATCTTCTTATTGCCCTTGGCAACCATCTCGCGGATGCCCTCACGAAGATTGCTCGATCCTTCTCCCAGCGTAATTCGGCCGGCAACATCGATTACAGTAACATCGCCCACCTGGCGGGGGCTGAGTTTTGCGCTCACGAATCTATCCTCCTCTATTGGCCCGCCTCAATCGATCGGGCTCTCGACTATTGCGTTATTGGATGAACTTCACCAGCTTGAATTCGGTTCCCGACGGGCTCAACCGCCGGATCTGGAACTCGTCCATGAATGCTCGCATCAGAAAAATCCCGCGTCCGGACTGCTGGAGCAGGTTCGGCTCCGCCAGCGGATCCGGCAGCTTGTCCGGGTCAAACCCTTCGCCTTCATCGCCCACCAGGACCGTCACGTGATCTTTACCGTTTAAAACGGCCAGGTGGACCCTCTTGCGCCGGTTGTAGCGGTTGCCGTGAACCACCGCGTTGACGATGGACTCGCGCACCGCCATGCCGATCTTGTGCAGGTCATCCTCGTGGAATCCCATTTGCTGGGCCACGCCGAGCACCAGGTGCTCCGCTTCGTCGGCGCTTCCCAGCGCCGAATCGAGATAGGTATCGACCTCTTTGATCTCGCTGGTGTTTTCGGCCATCCCGGACCAGACCCCCAACAAGCCGCCATGTAAGCGGATCGAAACGTTAAACTTAGCAGATATTGCGGGCCAAAGGCAAAGGGCAGGGTCTGACAAAGGCGTTGGGGGGCCGCGGAGGTGTCCGTTTGTGGGATTGGCTTCGTTTCGTTTTTTTTGGCTGGCTGGCTGCAATCGATTGATGCCGTGGAAGTTGCCTCGCACAGGATCGATTCTCGCCGGGGCGAAGCCAGCCGAGTTGGGCAGAGCTGCGGAAGCGCCGGAGGGGCTTGGAGATAGAGTTGGGTGTCGGTGGTGACCGGAAAGCGGTAGCGGTCGCTCGGCGTCGTAGAATCGGAACAAATGCCCATCCAAAGCGTGAATCCAGCCAGCGGCGAGGTAGTACGAACATTCGAACCCGATCGGCCGGCGGAGGTCGAGCGCAAGGTCGCGCTGGCGGCATCCGCGTTCGGCCAATGGGGCCGTCTGCCGTTCGCCGAGCGCGCGCGGCTGATGACCGCCGCCGCCGAAATCC
>Ga0265316_10003533_pt1 | contig 15776 bp, 12 predicted proteins | sample 4522metaG_FD_202092 | JGI IMG/M metagenome (GOLD analysis project Ga0265316, IMG submission 202092) | Rhizosphere microbial communities from Carex aquatilis grown in University of Washington, Seatle, WA, United States - 4-5-22 metaG | ecosystem: Host-associated > Plants > Roots > Rhizosphere >...
CAGGGCACGCCCAGCTTCTTCGTCAACGGCCGCGCCTTCAGCGGCGCCTACCCGCTGGAAAGCTTCCAGATGGTGCTCGACGAGGAACTCAAGAAGGCCGATGCCAAACTGCAATCCGGCACGCCGCGCGCTGATCTCTACGCAGCCATCATCAAGGACGGACTGGACAAGAAGGAAATGCCCAAGGAGCAGGCGCGACCTAGCGAACCGTCGCCCACCGACATATACAGGGCCGACGTCAAGGGTGCGCCCATCAAGGGCGCCAAGGACGCGCTGGTTACCATCGTGCAGTTCTCCGACTTCCAGTGCCCGTACTGCTCGCGCGTTGAGCCGACCATCGATAAGATCATGGAAGAGTACAAGGGCAAGGTCCGGGTGGCGTGGCGAAACAAGCCCCTGCCTTTCCACGACAAGGCCAAGCCCGCAGCCATCGCGGCCCTGGCGGCCGACCAGCAGGGCAAGTTCTGGCCCATGCACGACATCATGTTCAAGAACCAGCAGAACCTGGATGCGGCAAGCCTGGAGAAATACGCCCAAGAAATCGGCCTCGACATGACCAAGTTCAAGGCCGCCCTGCAGGACAAGAAGCTGCAAGAAGCCGTGGAAGCGGATGTCGCAATGGGCGACAAGCTTGGTGCGCGCGGCACGCCGGCCTTCTTCGTGAACGGCAGCTTCCTGTCGGGCGCGCAGCCCTTCGATAACTTCAAGTCCCGCATCGACGAGCAGTTGAAGAAAGCCGAAGAACTGGTCAAGAAGGGCACGCCCAAGGCCAAGGTGTACGAAGCGCTGATGAAGACAGCCAAGGCTGAAGCGGGTGGGGCCGCAGCCCCGGCCCCTGCTCCGGCTGCCGCGCCTGAGGCGGGTGCGGTCAAGGATGTCGATCCAGGGAACGCCCCCTCGCGCGGGCCCAAGAACGCACCGCTCACGGTGGTGCTCTTCTCGGATTTCCAGTGCCCGTTCTGTGGAAGGGTTGAGCCCTCACTGACCGAACTGGAGAAAGCCTACCCGGGCAAGGTGCGCGTGGTGTGGAAGAACTTCCCGCTTTCCTTCCACAGCAACGCCAAGCCCGCAGCTGAGGCCGCCATGGCCGCCAACGAGCAGGGCAAGTTCTGGGAGATGCACGACAAGATCTTCGCCAACCAGCAGAACCTGGACGCGGCTAGCCTGGAGAAATACGCGAAAGAGATCGGCCTCGACCTGGCCAAGTTCAAGGCTGCAGTGGACAGCCACAAGTTCGCCGCACAGATCGAGGCGGACACAAAGCAGGGCAGCTCGCTCGGTGTGCAGGGCACGCCGGCCAGCTTCCTCAATGGCCACTTCATCAACGGCGCCCAGCCGGTCGATGCCTTCAAGAAGATCGCCGACGAGGAACTGGCCAAGGGCGCTGCCGCCAAGGGCAAGAAGAAGGTAGCCGCAGCGATTCAGTAGCAGCGTCGACCGTCCAGAGCCCAGAGGCGAGAGTGCCGGACAGGGGGCGGGACAAAGGAGCGCAGCCGGGGGACCGCGAGAACGCGGTCCCATCGGGCGTGGGTTCGCGGCGCGCGATCGCCGTCGCAATCGTCGCCCTGGCGATCGCCACACTAGCCGTCCGCTTCTTTGCTGGAGCCGCGTGGACCGCAGCGGCAGCACGTAGCAGCGCCTGTCGCACGCTTGCGCCTGACCTGCTGTCACCCAAGCTGCGGGGTCTGGCGCCTGACTTCGAACTGGCCGATGCCTCGGGCAAGCTATGGTCGCTGCACGCGCTCCGGGACAAGCCAGTGCTGGTCAGTTTCTGGGCTACCTGGTGCCCCCCATGTGTCCAAGAGATGCCCTCGCTTGAGGCGATGGCACGCCGCCTTGGTGATCGAGCCACGATCCTGGCGGTCAGCGTGGATGAGAACTGGGATGCCATTCGCAAGTTCTTCCCGCATGGAACGCCGCTGACCGTTCTGCTTGATCCCAGCAAGGCAGTTCCTGCAAGTTTCGGAACCAGTCAGTTCCCCGAGAGTTTCCTCGTCGATCCCAGCGGGCACGTGCGCTACGCCTTCATCAACCAGCGCAACTGGTCCATCCCCGAAGCTGCCGGCTGCATTGAGGATCTGAGGTAGCTAGCTTTTTTCACCACAGAGAACACAGAGGTCGGAAAGGGAGAAGGGTTTCGGATCGGACCCAACCCTTCCCTTTTCGGTCAGGCTCTGTGAGCTCTGTGCTCTCCGTGGTGAGACAGCTAGTTTCTAGTCGTGCCCCAAGTCGCCGTCCTGGCGCCCCGTCAAATCGAGAGGCGGTGGCGTGCGTTCCTGATCGTCTTGCATTCCGTGCGCCAGGCGCGCCTTCACTCGCATGGTCTGACGTTCTTTGTAGCGCTCGTGGCTATTCTCGCCGATCTCGTTGGCTTCGGCAGTACGGGCATCGACGATCTGGAACTCGGTGAGCACGAACACCACCGAGCCATTATCCATAAACAGATCGTCAGTTGGCGGCCGGTTCAACAGCTTGTCCACGCGCACGGGAAGGTCGGCGACGAAATTTACCACTCGGTAGCTGGGCCCCGAGAACTCATTGAGCACCGGTGTGCGCTTGTCGGCTGCCACCGTCGACAGATCGAGCAACTGGGGCAAGTGGTGCCGCAAGATTGGATCGCGTTCCACAAAACCGTGCAGGTCCACGATGTCGTTGAGCGATTCCCCGGGAATCACGTAGTTGAATGGCACCAACCGCTGCACCAATTCGCGCAAGACGAAAACGATTTCATCTTCGGAATGGGTGATCATGCGAAAGCGCAGTTTGTCGTAGACATCCGCGGCGATGTTGTCGCGTTTGGCCAGCAGCTTGGTGATGAGGCTGTCTGGCTCCTTGCGACTCCATTCGAACTCCACGATGGCGCAGCCCGCGCCCTTCATTTCCTCGACGGTGCGCAGAACTTTGTCCTCGACCGCGCGAAAGATCTGGTCAGCACTAACCGCCAAGCGAGTGATAAGTTCGCGGCCCGATAGGTGTTGCAGCACGTGCATCACCTTGAGCACCACACAGGCATGGGTGCGCCGCTTGCCATTCTGCGAAGCCACCAGCAGGAGGTCACGGGCCGGAATCCGTTCCGCGACTTCCTCGGGAATGTGGAACCCGAGGTGGTGCTCCAGGTAGTCAACCGCTTGCTCGCGCAGCGCCTCGAGCCGGGCCATGTCCTGGCCGTTGTCCGGGTCGAACTCATGCACGCGCAGGAAACGATCGACCTGCTCGCGGTCGGAGAAGTACAGACGGTGCCAGTCGATAACTGAGCCACCGCGGATTAGATTCCGTATGGCTGTCAGATCGGCGATGGTCAGAAGAGCCAAACGCCCGTCCTGCGCGTCACCCTCGCCTTTCGCTCCATTCTGAGCCGCGCCTTCAAGTCCGTCTAACATCATGCGGCCTGCCGATTGCTTTTGCTCGCGGAGTGTAGGCGGCGGGATAGCCTCCGGCAAGGCGAATTGCGGCGCATGCCGCTCGCTCGCTATGGCAGCTTGCTGCGCGGGGCTCGGCCGAGACGAAGCGTCGCCACAAAAAGCGCAAACGCCCCGAGGGCCGTGAGAGAGCTGCCGATGACAGGAATCATTGCCATGAGTAGCACTATATCCTACATGTCCTACCTGGCAAGTTTTCCTGATGTCTGCGCTACCGTCTCCGTCGCTTGCGTAGGCGGCGACCGCGCAGCAGGGAAATCAGGAGCATGCCGCCAAAGATGGTGGCCACCCCGGTGGATACGAGGCGCGCGCCTTCCTGCCCCCGACCCTCGAACACGACCGACAGGCTGAAGGCCGTGGCGCCCAAGAAGCCCCAAAGCAATTGCTGCCCCAACGTGTACAAAACATCCACGCCGGCCTCGATCCCGCGAATGCGGACCTCGACATCTCCGCGCGAGGCCAGGGTCAAGAAGCGGCCCAATTCGCCGGGCAATGCAAAGGCGGAAAGGGCCGATTCCCGCAGAGTGTCCAGCATCGCCTCGGACCATTCCTTCTTCTCGCCAAGCAGGAAACGGTCCACGTAGGGCTGGATCACCGCCGACGGGTTCATTTCCGGGTCCAAGGTTGTGCACACGCCAAGCAGAAGAAGCAGAGTCCGTTCCAGCAGCACCCATTCCTTGGGCACGACAAAAGCGTCGGTAAGGTCGCGTAGCGACACATTCAGATCGCGCAGGTCGAGCAGGGTGGCAAGCTGCGCGCGTGGATCGATCTTCAAGTTGGACAGGGAGAAGCCCTCGAAGCGCATCTGCGCACGAAAGTGCTCGTAGAAGTGCTGCACCACCCGGTCGAAAACTTCATGGTCCGCATGGCGGGCCAAGAAACCCATTTCCTTGAGCGCGGTGACGATGCGCCCCACGTCGCGGGTCATGGCCCCCTGGAGAAAAGTCACGATGCCCTTGCGCATGCCTTGGGACACCCGCGCGGTGGCCCCGAAGTCGAGAAACACCACCGTGGGTCCGCTCTCGCCGGGGGCGGCCGGCCGCAGCAAGAGGTTCCCGGGATGCGGGTCCGCGTGATACACGCCGTCGACGAAGATCTGCTTGCAATACGCTTCCACGCACAGACGGGCGGCCTGCTTGCGGTCCACGCCCGCCGCATCCAGGGCTGCGATGTCGCCCACGCGAATACCCGTCATCCACTCCGTGGTAAGCACACGCGCGGTCGAGAATTCGTCAATCACGTGCGGAATGGCAACGTCTTTGCGATTGGTGAAGTTGGCGGCGATGGCACGAATCGCGGCAGCCTCGTGTTGGTAGTCCAGTTCAGCCAGCACCATCTCGCGGATCTCGCGGTAAATGGTGGCCCAGCCCCAGTCAGGCAAGAACCGGCGCAGTAATCCGAAGATGCGCCGGATCACGCCCAAGTCCGTCTTCACAATGGTCTCGATGCCCGGGTATTGCACCTTGACCGCCACCCTCTCACCCGAACGCAGGCACGCCACGTGCACCTGCCCAATCGACGCAGAGGCCACAGGGCTCCGCTCGAACTGTGCGAAAACCTGGCTCGGCTCGCGACCACCGAGTTCCTCCACCAGCCGGGCCTCGATGTCCTCATACGGTCGCGGCGGCACGCGATCCTGCAGGGCCTGCAATTCCTTGCGGAAAGCCTCGGGCAGCATGTTGGCCATCACGCTGATGAGCTGCCCGACTTTGATGAACAGGCCCTGCAGCTCAACGATCGTGGCCAGCACCCGCCGTGCGTTTTGTCGATGGACCGCCTGCACCAGTTCGGCCGCGGCTTCATCGCCGCGCAAGCGTCGCCGCATACGCAACAACCAGTATGACAACACGACCTGCAGAGTCACGCGATAGGCGCGCAGCAGGCGGCGTAGCGGCCGCCGGTACACGGCACTGCGATGGGCCGCCTGAGCAGGGTCCAGCGGAACGGTCGGCACACCCGTGCCTAGGGTTGCAACACCCGGTCGATCCTGCGTTTCTTCACCGGTCACGACTTGCAGCATATCTCGCCCGCGCGTTCGGCGCACCCACCGACGCGTGGGAAGCCGCCGGCTCTGCCGGCGGCGCACCATCGCGGGAAAGCATGGGAACCCTTTCAGGGTTCCCATAACAGCGCCAGCTCGTGCTAGCCTCCATTCCATGGCGGAGATTCCGGCAAACCCCAGTGCGGCCAGCGCGAGCGAGGAAGACAAAGCCCCCCTCGACGGAGAGCCGACGCGCGAGCGTGTCGATCGCGGCCTGTCAGATCTCGTAAAACGAGCCATGTCGGCCGGGCTGGAAGTGGCCAGCCGCTCGAAGGACGACTTCGTGCGCGTGGCGACCACGGAAATGCGGGCTTGGCTCGATCGGCTGGACCTGCAGAGTGAGCTGGCCAGAGCCCTGACCAAGATGGTGGTGGAGGTGAAGGCCGAGGTCCGTTTCCGCCCGCGCAGCGACGGGAAACTCGAACCCGAGGCGAAGAGCGAGATCAAGGTCAAGCCAACAGGCAAGACCTGACAGCAGCGAATGTGATACCCTGGCTTGTACCAACTAGCGCCCAGGCGGAGGGTTCATGGAAAAGTCCGAGGTGCTCGCGCAAATCCGCGCCATCGGTGTCGTCCCCGTGCTCCGCATGTTGTCCAGTAGCGACGTCCTGGACATGGCGGATGCGCTCCATTCCGCCCACATTGACGTCGTCGAGATTCCCCTGGACTTGCCCGAGGCCCTCTCGCTGATCTCCACCCTGGTGCAACGCTTTGACGAAAAGGTGTTGGTTGGCGCCGGCTCGGTTCTCGACGCCGAATCGGCGTCCACCGTGATCGCGGCGGGCGCCAGCTTTGTCACCAGCCCGTTCTGCGACGCGGAGGTTGTTAAGTACTGCAACGCAACCGATCTGGCGGTCTTTCCGGGTGCGCTCACCCCGACGGAGATCGTGTCAGCCTGGAAGGCTGGGGCCGACATGGTCAAGATCTTTCCCTGTTCCGCGCTGGGCGGCCCGAGCTATGTGAGAACCATCAAGGCTCCCCTGCCGCAGATCGATCTGTTTCCCAGCGGCGGTGTGACGTTGCAAAATGCAGCAGCCTTCATCGAGGCCGGCGCCTGCGTCCTCGGGGTTGGGAGCGATCTTGTCGACCTAGCCTCGCTGCGCGAGGGGCGGGCAGACCGCATAGCGGAACGCGCACACCTATTCATGGAATTGGTGCGTGATGCCCGCGGGGACGCGCCCACGCCGCCGCCAGCGGCGTTGACTGCCTCGCGCTAGAAGTCGCAGCCGGAAGAATGTCCGGCCACGGCCACGACCATCATTCATTGCCTGGCTGGGTGAGCGTCATCGCTTTGGAAAAGGACCATCAAACGAGCGTCGTCGCCCACGTCCCCAACAAAGAAGAGAAGAACCGTGGTCGTAACCGTGGCCGACCTAGCTCTCTTCTTTGTTGCCACCTTCGGGCTCCTCGCGCGGCTTGCCGGCCGCGGCCCCGATGCCGTACTTCTCCAGCTTGTAGTACAGCGCGCTGGTCTTGATGCCCAAAAGCCGCGCGGTCTCGGTCTTCACCCCGCCAGTCTTGTCGTAGGTGCGCTGGATGAGCTGGCGCTCCAAGTCTTCCAGAACCTCGGGCAGCGTCATCTCGCCCGACGGAACCGCCAGGGATGTCTCGCTGGCGCCCTCGCGCAGGAAGGCGGGCAGCGCGGCCACGCCGACGCTGTCACCGTCGGCAAAGACCATCGACTGCTCGACGGCGTTCTCCAGTTCGCGCACGTTGCCGGGCCAGTTGTAGGCGCCCAGGCGCGCCAGTGCAACGTCCTCGATGCGCCGGATGCCCGGGTTGGTGCGTGGCCCCAGCTTGCGAATGAAGTGTTCGACTAGGGCGGGAATATCTTCACGGCGTTCGCGCAAGGGCGGCACATGGCAGGGCACCACGTGCAAGCGGTAGAAGAGATCCTCGCGGAAACGCCCCGCCTCAACTTCCTGCTTGATGTCGCGATTGGTGGCTGAAATCACGCGCACATCCACGTGCACGGTTTCTTCGCCGCCCACCCGTTCGAATTCTTTTTCCTGCAAGACGCGCAACAATTTGAGCTGCAGGTTGGGCGTCATGTCGCCCACCTCGTCGAGAAACAACGTCCCCTTGTCGGCCAACTCGAAGCGGCCCAGCTTGCGCTTGATCGCGCCGGTGAACGAGCCCTTCTCGTGCCCGAACAATTCGGATTCGAGCAGAGTTTCAGTCAGTGAACCACAGTTGACCTTCACGAATGGCCCAGTCGCCCGCTTGGAGCGGGTGTGCACGGCGCGCGCCACCAATTCCTTGCCGGTGCCGGTTTCACCCGAGATGTGCACCGCCACGTCGCTGGGTGCCACCTTCTCGATGGTCTCGAACAGCGCGCGCATCTGCGGCGATCGTCCCACCATCTCGCCCAGGCCATAGGGCAGGGCCGCGTCGGCACGCAGGACCTCAACTTCCGCCTCGGCCCGTTGGCGCGCGACTTTCTCGCGCCGCATTTCCAGCGCACGCTCGACCTTCAGCCGCAGGACCTCGGGTGCAAATGGTTTTTGCAAGAAATCCATGGCGCCCAGACGCATGGCCTCTACCGCCGTCTCGACGGTGCCGAAAGCCGTCACGATGAGCGCAGGGCAGGAAGGATCGATGCGCTTGACCGCCTCCAGAACCTCTAGGCCGCCGACGCCCTCCATTTTCAGGTCGGTAATCACGAAATCCGCGCCCTGCTTCTTGAGCTTGGCCAGACCATCGGCTCCCGAGGCCGCGGTCACCGCCTCGTGACCCATGCGCCGGACCGTGGCCGCCATGCCCTCTCGCATAGTCTCGTTGTCGTCGATGATAAGAACGCACGCCATTGAAGAACCATACTACGCGGCCGGCCCGGTGCGAGTCGCGAAACGGAAACGAGCGCCACCTTCCGGGCCGCGGTCCACCGTCACCTCGCCGCCATGGTCGCGCGCGATCTCGCGTACGAAGGCCAAGCCCAACCCGGTGCCCTTCTCGCGCGTCGTGAAGAATGGAGTGAAGATCTTGTGCACAAGTTCCTCTGCCACACCCGGACCGCTATCGCGCACCTCCCATTCGATCGCGCGCTCAACCCTGTGCGCGGTGACCACCACTTGGCCTGACGCCCCCGCCGCAACTACGGCGTTCTTGACCAAGTTAATGAGGGCACGGCGAAGCTGGCCTCGATCACCCTCGGCCACCAGCTCAGGGACCGCCTCGGCGCGCAACATCGGCCCCGAGCCCGCAGGCCGACAGATCTCACACACCTCGGAGAGCAAGGCAGCAACCGGCACCGATTCCATCACCGGCGGCGGCCGGCGCGCGAATTCCAGAAAGTCGGACACCACGTTCTTGAGGTAGCCGATCTCGCGTTCCACCCGCGCCACCTCGGCCAATCGCTCGGGCTGCTGTGCCAGGCCTTCGCGCAGCAGGCCCGCGTAGAGTTCCAAGCCTCCCAAAGGGTTGCGCACCTCGTGCGCAATCCCCGCTAGCATCATCTGCATGCGCTCGTCGCGCGCCTGCAGCGCGGTCCGCATCTCGTCCAGGCGAGCCGCCAGGTAGCCAATCTCATCGCGGGTTTCGACCGTCACCGGCCGGGTTAGGTCGCCACGCCCAATCCCTTCGGCGGATCGTGCCAGGCGCGCCAGCGGACCTGTCATCCGTCGGGAAAGCCACCCCGCCAGTGCGGCGATGACGACCATGCACAGGGCTCCGCCCGCCCCCAGCCAGCGACGAAAAGCGGCCAGCTGGGCGAAGTACTGCGCGCTGCCCTCCACCACCACGAAGCCCGCAGGTTGGGATCCACCCACGCGGGCATAGCCACGCTGGTAGGGCCGGCCATCGCGTCCCCAGAACAAGGGCGATCCTGCCAGGGCGCCGGCTGCAGCCCGCTCGATCTCGGGCTGGTCGGCGCCAAGCTCGTAGGCGCGCGCGCCCAGCGCCACCAGCCCCTCGGTATCGCCTCGGCCGGCCAGATCGCGAGTGACCAGCAGAACTCGGCGGACACCCAGCCGCTGCCGTGCCAGTTCGATGCGCCGGGTGAGGTTGGCGTAGGTATTGGACTGCTCATCGCCCAGACCGATGGCCGCCAACTGTTCGGGCAAGATCTGCATGGCGATGCCAGAGGCCGCCGTGGCGAGACGCTGGCCCAACTCATCCTCCAGCGCCCGCCGCGCCACCGCGTGGGCCAACGTGCCGAACAACACCAGCGCAACCAACGCGGGCAGCAGCGCGGCCACCAGCACTTTGGCGAGCAGTCTTGCTTTCGGTGGCCGGGAGAGCATCCCGGCCAAGTGTAGCAACGGACGGCCGTGACTGCGTGGATGAACTCGCCTGCGTAGCGTGGGCGTGCCTGTGCAGCCTATGGCGCCGGTGGGGTTGGACTCACGGGCGAGGCTTGCTGCTGACTTTCTTGCAAACCCCAGCAGGGAGTCGATACTTCTGCTCGGCACATCGGAACAAGTCATTAGGGCTCGTCGACGAATAGAGGCTGTGAGTGACCATCTCAGACGCCCATTGACCAACGCTGTCAGATACTCCGTGTGAACTTCGATGTTTCGTTTCTTTGTCGTCGCAGCTCTGGCTTGGGCCGCCGTGATTGCGCTTGCGGCGGGTGGTCTTGGCGTGGCCGTGGATGCGGGAAGGCTGCTTTGGGCTGGCCATTCCATTCGGGTGGCGACGGCAGGCGCGTTGGTGGCAGGCGCATTGGCGCTGATCTTGGCTCTTGTGCTCGCGCCACTACTGACCGCGCTGGCCGCGCTCGGCGCCAAACTCTGGCGCCAAGGAATCGCAGCAAAGCTGCTCGCACCCTTGCCGCTGGCTCTGGCCGCGACCGCCGCCGGTTGGCTGGTGACCTCGGTCAGGCACAGTCAGGATCCAGTCCAGCGGGCCGGCTTGGTAGCCGCCACCACCTGTGGCTTCCTGGTCTGTGGGCTGGCCACGCTGCAACCGCGCTGGCGTCTGCCTCGCATGGGCGCCTTGGCCATCACAGGAGCGGCCTTTCTTTTCGATATGGTGATTCCCCGTTGGTACTACCGAGAGATCCACGATCTGCTGGCCCTGATCACCATAGCGGGTTCAGTCGCATTGTTGGCGCCATGGCGGCAGCGCTTGTCCATGCACCCAGCGCGCCTGGGAGCATGGCTGGTGGCGCTCACTTCCGCGGCTGTGTTGCTACTCTTGCTGGTGAGCTGGGCCGTGCCGGGCTGGCGCCCCGCTGCGGATCGTGACGGCCAGTACGGCGCAGCCTTCGCCCGCGGCGTGCGCGCGGTCTTCGATCTGGATCGCGATGGCTTCTCGGCGCTGGCGTGGGGCGGGGATTGCGACGACTTCGACGCCGCTCGCAACCCATTCGCGCTGGACCCCCCAGGTGGCGGCGATTCCAACTGCAATGGGATCGATCCTCCTGCAAATCCGACAGAAGCGGAACGTGGACTCGCGCCGGCCTTTGGCGAAGCAAACCTAGCGGCAGGCACCGCCGACCTGGTGATCCTGCTGACCATGGATGCCCTGCGGAACGAAGTCGTGCGGCCGGACGCAATGCCCGCCTTGTCTGCGCTGGCGGCGCGTGGGGCTCGTCTCGAACGCACCTATTCAGCGGGCACTCGAACCATTGTGGTGCTGCCGCTGGTCCAGCGAGGCGGGGCCGGCGGGCAACTGCTCTCTCAGCGTTTCGCCGCCGCGGGCGCAGCGACCTCGCTGATCGTTGGGGGATGCGACGAGGCCGTGGTCCCAGTGATCGCGGCAGGTTTTGCCCATGTGGACAACTCCCCCGACCGACGGAGCGGTCGAGCGGCCGCACAACTGGCCTTGGCTGAAATCGATCGCGTCGGCCGACAGCGACATTACTTGTGGCTGCATCTGTTCGATGCGCACACGCCCTACCCGGCCGCGGCCCAGTCCGGGCCACTGCCGCACGGACTGACTGCTTCGTACCTCCACTATCTGGCGGGCGTGGCTACCGTCGACGAAGGCATCGACGTCCTGGTTAGAGGCCTGGAGGCACGTGGGCGCATGGAAACCACCGTGCTCATCGTGACGAGCGATCATGGAGAAGGCTTTGGGGAGCACGGGATTCTGTTCCACGCGACTTCTGCCTACGAAGCGTTGGCTCACGTGCCCGCCGTGCTGGTGGCGCCCGGAATTCCAGCAGGCCGCTATTCCCACCTGGCGGCGCACGCCGATCTCTATCCCACCATTCTCGGGGCCTTGGGGCTGGCGCGGCCCGAAGACGAACGCTGGGGTCGAAGCTGGCTCCGCCTGCGCGACGGAACCAGTGCGCCGCTGCGAGAATTCGCCTTCGTGCGCTCCGCGCATGCGGCCAGCGGAGGCGAAGTGGTCTCGCCCATGATGGCCATCGTGTTGGGCCGCTACAAGCTCAGCAAGACCCTCGAAGACAACCTGATGGAACTCTTCGATGTCATCTCCGATCCCAACGAAAGCGTGGACCTTCTGCCGCGCGAACCAGACGTGGCACGGCATCTGGAACATGCGGCCGAGCTGTATCGAGATCTGGTTGGCTATCCCAACACCAACGACCGCACCGATCTGCGCAACTTTCGCGGCGGCCGGGTGGAATGGACTTGGTAGCAGGGGAGCCAGCAGGCTCCCCACACAACCGGCGCCGGTTTAGCGCTTGGAGAACTGGAAGCGCGCGCGCGCGCCGCGCTGACCGTACTTCTTCCGCTCTTTTGCGCGGGCGTCGCGGGTCAGATAGCCCGCCTTCTTGAGCGCCCCGCGCAGCTCGGCGTTGTACTTGATCAGCGCACGCGAGAGACCGTGACGGATGGCATCGGCCTGGCCCGAAAGCCCGCCGCCGCGCACGGTACAGAAAATGTCGAAGGTGCCCGACGTCTCGGTCAGTTCCAGCGGCTGGCGAAAGACCATACGCGAAGTCTCGCGGCCGAAGTAGTCTTCCAAGCTGCGCTGGTTGATGGCGATCTTGCCGCCACCCAACTGAAGCCACACGCGCGCCACCGCTTCCTTGCGACGGCCGGTAGCGTAGAAACTCTTTTGGGAATCAATCATGCGGGTGACTCCGGGAACTTATGAGAGAGCAAGTGGCTTGCACTGCTGTGCCTGATGCGGGTGCTCGGCGCCCGCGTAGACCTTCAGCTTCTTGTAGATGCGACGCCCAAGTGGCCCCTTGGGCAACATGCCCCAAACCGCGCGCTTGACCAACTCGGTCGGGTGACGCTCAAGCATTCCTTTGGCGGTGAGCGTGCGCAGGCCACCGGGAAACAGCGAATGGTCGCGGTACAGTTTGTCCGTCCACTTTTTGCCCGACAGGCGAATCTTGTCGGCGTTGATGACGACCACGAAATCGCCGGCATCAACATAGGTAGTGAAGGTAGCCTTGGCCTTGCCGCGCAGAACCGACGCAATCTTGGTGGCGGCCCGACCCAGGGTTTTTCCCTCGACGTCGGCCACAAACCAGGCGCGCGCAAGGGACTCCTTGGCCATGACAGTCTTGTGGTGGATGGGCGCTGCTAAAGACACGGGGCGCTCCTAATACTTCAGCGAGAGGGGAAAGTCAAACCCAACCGTCGGGGACCATGCCCCAGGGTGGGATCACGTACGGCGCGTTATACTTGATGATCAACGGTCGGTCAACGGGAACAATGACGCGAATGCTCACATCTGACCGGCTTGCACGAAAGCGGCAACGCGGGTACACCAGGCCCAACCTGAACCTGCCGGACTTGCTGTCCCTAGTTCGTGTGCCGCTGGGAGTGGCGTTCGTGCCGCTGGCCGGACGGCCCACTGCTGCGCTCGCGGTCCTGGCTCTCGCCGCCGTCAGCGATGTGCTGGACGGCTGGTTCGCCCGTCGGCAACCTCAGCGTGTCAGCTGGGGCGAATGGCTCGATCCAGTGTGTGACAAGTTCTTCATCATAGCGGTGATGGCTGGGCTCTATCTCTCCCAGCATCCCTCGCTGAAAATTCTTTTGCCGATCCTCACGCGCGAAACTGCCATCCTGATTCTCTTTCTCATCCACCGGCTCGTCCCATCTCTGCGCAGCATCCACTACGACTATCAAGCCCACGCCCTGGGCAAGGCCGCTACGGCGGCTCAGTTCTCGGCCGCCGCTTCCCTGCTCTTCGCGCATCCCGCGGCAAAGTACCTGGCCGCGCTTTGCGCCCTCCTGGGCCTGTTGTGCGCCGGGGTCTATGCCAGGCGCGGCCAAGCCCAGGCGCACAGGCCCCAGGCCGAGAGTCGCGGATGACTCGCTTGCCCGTCAGATTCTCCATCGACGAGCGAGGTTCTCTGACCGTGGCCGAGGCGGGTCCTCGCGACGCAGCCTCGCTGCTCACCCACGCGCGACAGGTGGCGCGCGAGTCCGATTTTCTCAGTGCGGGGCCCGGCGAACGCACCCGGAGGCTGGAGGCACAGGTCGCGTTTCTGCGACGGCTGCAAAGCAACGGTGCGGGCTTCGTGCTCAAGGGCACGGTGAGCGGCCGGCTGGTCGCGGTTCTGTCGGTAGTGCGGCCCAGCCAGCCCCGCCTGCACCACCGGGCAGAACTTGGGCTCGCGGTCCGTGCCGCGCACTGGGGCCATGGGATCGGACGCCGCATGGGCGAAGTGGCCATCGCTCTCGCCACAGAGCGTGGTCTGCGCAAGTTGAACCTGCGGGTGCGCGCGGACAATCGCCGCGCCATTGGCCTCTATCAGGCGCTGGGCTTCTCCCGGGAGGGGCTATCGCCGCGTGCTCTCTGCGTACACGGCCGTTTTTTCGCCGAGGTCATGATGGGCCTGTGCCTACCCACTAATAGTCGCGTGGAGAGCCCGCCGGCTTCGCCGGCGGCGCATCATCGCGGGAGGGCATGGCGAGGCCGAGCGTCAGCGAGTGGGGCGGGTGCAGGGCGTGAAGGGGCCGAAGGGCGAAGCGAACCCTCCCAGGGTTCTCATGTCAAAGTAACTTGAGCTTTCCGATTGCTTGAAGACGGTTGTCGGCCAGCGAGCCGAGGTACTCCAGGACCTGTGGATGGGTCATGATCACCTCGTTGAAATCGCTGCGCGGGAGTTGAAGCACGAAGCTCCTCTCCAGGGTCACCACGGTCGCCGTCGCCAAACTGGCAGCGATGAGCGAGACCTCGCCAAAAACCTCACCCGCCTGGAAGTGTGCGACCGGCGCGCCGTCAGCAACTGCGGCCGCCTCGCCGGCCAGGAGGATGAAAAGTCCGGTGGATTTCTTTCCCTGTTCGACCAGGCGCACGTTTCTGTCCACCTCCAAGAAGCGGAACCTGGACGTCAAGGCCGCGCGCTCCATTTCGGTAAACGGTGCGAACAGCGGGCTAGTGTCGGCCAAGGTAGCGATGAGCCTGTCGCGCAGAAAACGCAACAGCACCTTGAGAAGCTCCGGTGAGCCGGAAATGAGGTCGCGAACCAAGTTCCGATCGAGAGACAAGACTTGGCTGGGCACCGTCGCGCGCGTGGTTGCGTTGCGCGGCTGATGGGCCAGAAGAGCGATCTCGCCGAAGACGTCGCCTTCCTTCAGGCGCGCCACCTCTTGCGGCACCAAGACCGCAATCTCTCCCGAAGCCACGACATAGAGGACATCTCCGGCATCGCCCATGGCGAACAGGATCTCGCCCGCCTCCAGTTGCACGAGCTGCACGCGTTCGATGGCGGCGCAGAGTTGGGCTTCAGTCAGCACCGAGAAGAACGGCGTCTTGGGCAATACCGCACGCGCCATCGCGCGCGGCCCGCTGGGGCCGGCCGGCTCCCGTTCTTCTCCAACCGGGAAAGCGGGCTCGTCGAAATCGATGGGAATTTCCAGCGCCGTGGCGTCACCCACGGCAGGCACCTCACTCGATTGCCTGGCCCCCGGAAACATGGCCGACAGGTTGATCTCCTGCAGCAGGGCCTTGGGCGGCTGGCTCGAAGGCGGCGCCGCCACCAGCGGCGCAAGGTGCGGAGCTGACGCTTCCGGCGCGTCGGCCGATGGCTGGACAGGATGGCGGAGGGCCGTGCCGCCACCGCGAACATGCGCGGCAGGAGCCGACGCCAGCGTCGAAGGATGCCTGGCGGCCATGAGAACCGGAGCCAGCGCTGTTGCTCCGGACAGCGCGCCAATGCGCGAAGCGTGGAATGCGGCCAGCGCCTGCTGCGTCTTGGTGTGGTTGGGATCTATGTCGAGGATGAGCTTGCAGACTGCGATGGCCTTCAACAAAAGGTCAGCCTTCGCGTAGATGTCGACGGCGCGGGTGAGGGCCTTGATGGCCTCAACCTTGTGGCCCAGCTTGCGAAGGCATTCGCCCAGCTTGAGCGGCCAGAGACCGTCGCGCTCGTTTTGCTCCAGCGTGGCGTACGCGCTGGCTGCCTTTTTCCAGTTGGACTTGGCAGCGGCGTCGGACGCCTG